>Ga0265298_10002558_pt1 | contig 25109 bp, 22 predicted proteins | sample AusTroGonzalo_MG_3_FD_193486 | JGI IMG/M metagenome (GOLD analysis project Ga0265298, IMG submission 193486) | Bovine rumen microbial communities from tropical cattle in Woodstock, Queensland, Australia - Gonzalo_01 | ecosystem: Host-associated > Mammals > Digestive system > Stomach > Rumen ...
AGCGAAGACGCCGCCCAGCGCTATCCACCAGATAAGCGAAACGATGAGGCCTCCCCAGGCGTAGCGCTTGGAAGCGGCGTTGAGACCGCGTTTGGCGAGCGCCACGATGCCCAATATGAAGCCGACTAGCTGACCGCAGAGAAGGATAAGGGGACCGCAGCAGCCGAAGATCAGAGCCAGCCTGGCCGTCGTGTCGATCTGCATCTCGGGAGCCTCGTCGCTGTAAGGCATGGCGTTCACCGCGGCCGTACCATGCGACGGGATCACTTCCTGGCGCGGCATGACCTGCTCGGGCACCAGCTCGCCCTCCACTTTGGGGGCCGGCTGGTTCTCCGTCTGCTGAAAGACTACGTCAGCCGTCCCGCCGTTTTCCAGGATCAGGTCGGTGTTGATGACGAGCAGCGTAAAGTCCCCCGCTTTCAGGCGGCTGCCGATCCTGAGCTGGCCGGTCTCGACCAATTTTCCATCCAGCGTGAAACCGTTGCCGCTGATGTCATCGGCAAACCACGCCCCCTCAAGATAGAAGAGGCCGATGTGGTAAGGAGAAGCCGTCGGCAGGCAAACGATGTTCTCGCTCGCCGACCCGATGGTGGCCGCAGTCCCCTTTATCTGGAGGATCCGGCTCTCCTTGGTGTTAGGTTGGAAAATCAGCTGCATAAAAAATTATCGATTCATAAGAAAAGCGAGTAGCCCCACTGGCGCATCAATTCTTCCAGCGTCCTGACGGGGAAACCCAAGACGTTGTAATAACAGCCGTCGATGCTGGAAATGATGAGTGAGCCTCCGTCCTGAATGGCGTAGGCGCCCGCTTTGTCAAGAGGATTCTCAAGTTCGAAATAACGTTTGATCTCGTCAAGGGAGAGCTTGCACATCGTCACTTCGGTCGCGCAGAAATTGGAGATGGCCTCCTCCCTGCCGTTCTCGAGCTTAACGAGCGCAAGCCCGGAATAGACCATGTGCGTTCTGCCCTGAAGCTTCGTAATCATAGCGTAGGCTTCGTAGATGTCCTTCGGCTTTCCCAAGATCTCCTTCCCCAGGACGACGATCGTGTCGCAGCCGACGACAACGGTAGTCCCTTGGGGATCTTTGATCTCATGCGCCACCGCCATGGCTTTCTCCTTGGCAAGGCGCGCGACAAGCGCAATGGGTTCCTCCGCGCCAGAAATGCTCTCCTCCACTTTCGGAACGCGCACCTCGAAAGGCACCTTCAGAAGCTCGAGCATCATTTTGCGCCTGGGAGACCCGGAGGCCAGGATGAAACGATCAGGAAACTTTGGCATTTTACTTGGCCCTTAAAGCGTCGATGTGATCCCAGGCAAGTTTGGCGGCGCCGTAGATGCCGGCCAGGTCGCCGAGCTCCGAGACTTTGATCTTGTACTTGGCCGGACAATCCGGGGAAACGTAGTAGCGTTCAAGCTGCTTGTAAAGCTTGGGCAGGAAGAAATCCGCGGACTTGAACATGCCGCCGCCCAAAGAAATGACGTCCGGGTCGTAGCACTTCGTCAGGTTGTAAATAAGCAGAGCCAGATACTTCATGCAGTCGTCGATTAGACGCTTGCACAAAAAGTCGTCCTCGTAGTGTTCGACCATGTCCTTCACGTTGAACTCCGGCTCGTCGCCGTTCTTGTAGCGCTCCTGGATCTGCGCGATGGTCAGTTTGGGATATCCTCCCAAAACGCTCGGCACGCCGACCTGCATGGAAAGGTGCGCCCGGCCTATCATCTTGCCGGGAGAGATGAAGCTTTCCGCGCAGCCGAAGTTGCCGCAGCTGCAGGCCACGTTGGCGCCGTCGGGACAGACGATGGTGTGCCCGACTTCCACGGCGTTGAAGAAGGGGCCGTGCATGACCTTGCCGTCAAGCACGAGTCCCGAACCAAGTCCGGTGCCCAAGGCCAGGGCCAGAAGGCACTTCGCGCCCTGTCCCGCGCCTTTCCAGTATTCGCCGAGCGCGATGACGTTCGCGTCGTTGTCGATCTGGGAGGGAACGCCGGCTTCCTTGCTCAAAAACTCGCCAAGCTTGGTGCCCGTCCAATTGGGGATGTGCGCCTGCATATAATCGATGACGCCGGTCGCGTTGTTGACGGTGCCGGGAGAGCCGGCGGCGATGCCGACGATCTTCTTGCCGCAGTCTTTCTGGAGATTAATGATCGTTTTAAGGGAGGCGAGCAGCGCCTCGCGGCCTTCCGAAGCATGGGAGGGCGTGTAACTGAAATCGCTGATGTTGCCTTCCCTGTCGACCAGGTCGGCCTTCAGGTTGGTTCCGCCGATGTCGATCGCGATAACATATTCTTTTTCCATTTATCAAGCCTCCTTTAGCATTGCGAAAAGATCGTTGAGCTTCGCCAGTTTCTCCTGGGCTTCCGCGAGTTTGTTCTTTTCTTTTTCTATAACTTCGGCGGGCGCGTGGGCCGTGAAGCTCTCGTTGCCCAGTTTCTTTTCCAAAGACGCGATGTAGCCGCTGACTTCTCCCAGCTGTTTCTCGACTTTCTTCCTTTCGGCGGGAATGTCGACCGAGCCGTCGAGCTTAAGGTAGATGGCCACTTCGGGAGCGACCTGGCAGGGCATGGCGCCCTCGGGCTTGAAGCCGCAGCTGATCGTAAGTTCGCCGGCCGTAAGGAAGCGCGTCAGAGTCTCGCGCTCGCCTTCCAAAAAGCTCTCAAGCTCGGCGTTCTCAGGACGCAGAACGAAGCTGGCTTTCTGGCCGGGGCCGATGTTGAAGGCGCTGCGCATGCTGCGCCCAAGGCTGATGAGCTCGTACTTGCGCATGACGAAGGCCAGGCGCTTTTCATCGCACCAGTTCCCGGCCGTTTCCGGCCATTCGGCCACGATGAGCATCGGCCTCTTCTTTTCGGTGATGGCGAGCAGATTGGCGTAGATTGCCTCCGTTTCGAAAGGCATCATGGGATGCAGGAGCCTAAGCGCCGTCTCGATGACGGTCGCCAGGACAGCCTGGCTGCCGGCTTTCTTCGCGCCGTCAGTTCTGAGGACGGGCTTGATCGCCTCAAGGTACCAATCGCAGAACTCGTTCCACATGAAGTCGTACATCTTGTTGGCGTATTCGTGGTAGCGGTATCCTTCGATGGCCGCCGTCACTTCCGCAACGGTCTGCTCCAATCTCGTGATGATCCATTCCTCGTCGGCGTTGAGCGGGGGTATTTCGCCTTTTTCAAGCGCGGCCTTCAGCTCTTTAAGAGTGTACAAAGGCGTCGAACCGTCGAGGTTCAGCATGGCGAAGCGCGAAGCGTTCCAGATCTTGTTGCCGAAGTTGCGTCCGATCTCGAATTTCGCGCTGGTGAGCAGAGCGAGCCCTTCCTTCTTCTGAGTCTCCTCGTTGGCCCACCTCGTCGCCATCGTCTTCTTGCAGTTGGGGCAGACGAGCGTCTCGGCCTTCATGTTCTTTTCGTTCTGGGGGAAGAGCGTCTCGCAATGCGGACACCTGTACTGAACAGGCACGCGCATGTCCTGCGTATCGCTCGACATCTGCGTCATGGAGAACCTGAGGGCGTCCGCGCCGTACTGCGCGATGATATCCTCGGGGTCGACGCCGTTGCCCTTGGATTTCGACATACGCTTTCCCATGCCGTCTAGAATAGTCACGTGGATCATGACATTATGGAAAGGCACGCTGTGGGTGTTGAAGTGCGCGGTCATGACCATGCGGGCTACCCAAAGACTGATGATGTCGCGGTTCGTTATTAGCACATTGTTGGGATAGAAGGTCTCGAACCTTTCCGTCTTGTCTGGCCAGCCAAGCGTGGAATGCGGCCAAAGGGCCGAGCTGAACCAGGTGTCCAGCACGTCCTCTTCCTGCCTAACATCGGCGCCCAGAAGCTTCTCTTCCGGCTTGAAGTTTTCTATGGAAGAGCAGAGCAGCCATTGATCGTGTTCCTCGTCGCGGCGCCAGGTGATCTCGTCGCAGTTGCCGAAGCAGGACTTCAGCGCGTCCTCGTCGACGCCCTTCACGTACCAGATGGGGATCCTGTGCCCCCACCAGAGCTGGCGGCTGATGGGCCAGTCGCGCTTTTCAGAAAGCCAGTCGAGATAAGATTTGGCGAAGCGGGCGGGATGGAACTGGATCTTACCGCTCTTCACGGCCGCCATGGCGGCTTCCGCCATGTCCGCCATGACGACGAACCACTGGTCGGAAAGGTAAGGTTCGATGGGAGTTTTAGAGCGGTCCGAATGGCCGACCTGAGTGGTGTACGGCTCGGTCTTCAAAAGATCGCCGCTCTCTTCCAGAGCTTTCACGATCAAGGGGCGCGCTTTCAGACGGTCCATGCCGGCGAACTGGCCGGCGACCTCGTTAAGCGTGCCGTCGGGATTCAGAATATTGATCTCCGGCAGTTTGTTCCTTTTGCCGCAGAGATAGTCGTTCGGGTCGTGGGCAGGCGTCACTTTCACGCAGCCGGTGCCGAATTCCCTGTCCACCAAAAGCGCGTCGCCGATGATCGGGATCGGGCGTTTGACGAGCGGCAGTATGACGTTCCTGCCGATAAGGTGTTTGTAGCGCTCGTCCTCCGGATGCACGGCAACGGCAGTGTCGCCGAAGAACGTTTCCGGCCGGGTGGTCGCGACCTCGAGGTATTCCTCGCTGCCTTCTACCTGGTACTTGAGGTGCCAGAGGTTGCTTTTCACGGTCTCATAGACCACCTCGTCGTCGGAGACGGAGGTCTGGAGTTTCACATCCCAGTTCACCAGCCTTTTGCCACGGTAGATGAGGCCGGCTTTGAACATGGAGAGGAAGGTGGTCCTGACAGCCTTGGCGCAGACGGGGTCAAGCGTGAAGCGCAGGTTGTCCCAGTCGCAGGAGCAGCCCATAGCCCTGAGCTGCCTTAAAATGCGGCCGCCGTACTGTTCCTTCCACTGCCAGATCCTTTTCACCAGCTCTTCCCTGCCGAGGTCGTGGCGCGTCTTGCCTTCCTTCTCGAAAATGTTCTTCTCCACGACCGCCTGGGTGGCGATGCCGGCGTGGTCGGTGCCGGGCTGCCAGAGAGTTTTGCAGCCGAGCATCCTGTGATATCTGATCTGGATGTCCTGAAGCGTGTTGTTTATGGCATGCCCAAGATGCAGCGCGCCCGTGACGTTCGGGGGCGGCATCATGATGCAGTAGGGTTCTTTCCCTGGCTTACCTTCCTTGGGAGAAAAGCTGCCGCTCTCTTCCCAGGAGGCGTAAATTGTCTTCTCGTGATCTTTGGGGTTGTACTGTGAAGCGATTTCCATAAGACGAATGATCCTTGTTTTAGTAAATGATATTAATTCTTTATTATATCAAATTCGGGATTATGCTAAAATATAGACACTATGAAAACCATCATATCCATTTTTCTGACTTTCGTTCTCCTTGGCTGCGTCAAGGACGACTCCCCTACTTTAACCGTCGCCGCTCCCCCGGACTCCCCGCCGTTTTCGTTTGTGATGGCGGGTGAGGCCTGCGGAGTGGAGATCGATCTGATCCGGGAGATCGCCAAAGACACCGGCAAGGAGCTTGTGATCCTGGAGATGCCTTTCGGCGAGCTTTTGGAAAGCGTGCACTCCGGCAAGGCCGATCTGGCCGTTGGCACTATCTCCATAACAAAGGAAAGAAAAAAGATCCTCGCTTTTTCCGATTCCTATTACAAGACCGGGAACGTCATAACTTCGCCCCTAGCCAAACCAATTACCAGCGCGAATGAGCTGAAAGGCAAAAAAGTCGGCGTAACGGGAGGCGGCAGAGCGGTAGGCATCATCAAGCAATTCGGCGGCACCCCCGTGGAATACACCAATTCCTGGGACATCGCCGAAGACGTGGCCGCCGGCAAGCTGGATTGCGCCCTCAACGACGGCCCCTCCGCCAGGTCTTACGCCATGGGCAAAGACGAGCTCGCCATAACCTCACCCTTCATCAGCGAGGACAATTACGGCATAGCTTGCCGCAAAGAGAACAAGGCGCTCCTGAAAGCGGTAAACAAAACCATTCAGAGATTGAAAAAATCCGGCGAACTGCAAAAGCGCATTGACAGCTGGACCAGGCTCACGGACGAGAAAATAAAGCATTAACAACCAAAGTCAGGGCCCACAATGAAAAGACACATTTCCTGCCTGATAACGGCGCTCTTGGCGCTAACTGCCGCCTCTCCTCTTTTGGCGGACGGAACGAACGAAAATATGAAGATCCGCGTCGGCACCTACAACATTCAAGGCGCCTCCTGGGTGAGGCAAAACTACACCACTCTGGTCAAAGACTGCAAGGACGCCGGCCTTGACATCGTCGGTTTCCAGGAAGTCGACAGGTTCACCAAAAGAAGCCATTACCTCGACATGATGAAGGAAATGTCGATCTGCAGCAACGGCCGCTATCCCTACTACCGCTTCTCAAAAGCCATAAACTATGACGAGGGCGAATACGGCACGGGCATATTGTCAAGCTTCCCCATCGTGTCCTTCGAAGTTATCCCTCTTCCGGGCCCAGGCGAAAGCAGAAGCTTAGGACACGCCGTCCTCAATATCAACGGCACGCTCGTCGACTATTTCAACACGCACCTGGAATGGGCGAACGCCTCCGGCAGGATGGCCCAGCTCAAATACATCAAAGAAACTTTTGAAAACTCCGATACGTGGATCTTCACGGCCGACCTGAACACCCCGAAACCCGAGGAATACGCGCCCAGCTTCCCCTTAGCCAGCTACGCCAACGGGCTTCTGACCAACTACATCACCAACGTGGACGGGCCCATCGACAACGTCATCTCCACCAGGAACCGCTTCATCCAAACCAATACCGGCATGGTCCATACCGACGGCACCCATTCCGACCACAACATGCTCTGGGCCGACCTCGAGCTCCTGCCCGAACCAGCGCTTGTGGAAGATGAGGAAGGGATAAAGTTCTTAGTCGACGGCGAACCCTTGAAGGGCTGGCAGACGCTCGGCTACGAAAGGATGTATTTCGATCCAGAGACCGGCGTCATGGTGAGCGAGGATTTCGATGACTTCCATTTCGAGGAATTCACCGCCTGCGGCAAATCGCTTTACCGCCTGACGGATGACAAGCCCGTGGCGTATCCCTACATCACGGACGCCAACAACCTCGACGTCACCGAGCCCTTGACGGACGGCGACCTGACGAATTACATCGACGGCCACGCGCACTGGTACGGCTGGCCGGAGGGCGCTGTCTGGACCATCCAGAACGGCGTTCTCGTAATAGGCGGCGTCTACACCTTGAAGGACCAGAATTTCAGGCGCTTCAAGGATGAGATCAAGACCATCATCGTCGCCCCCCAGAACCCCGAGATCAAATACGGCGGCGACTTCGGCGTCAGGACCGGCGTCATCCTTGAAAAGATCAACGCGAACGTTTTCAAAGAACTTGACAATGTCACGGCTTACATCCCTGAAAACGTGGAATTGTCCCCCAAAGCCTTTTCCGAGGGCGCCAAAGTTACGCTTTTCAGAACCTTCGGGAAAGAACTTGCAGTGGCGCCCGCCACCGGCACCGGCTTCGTCAACGACGGCGGCAAAACGCTTCTGAAACTGACCATAAAAGAGGAAGGCAAAGACCTCGTCCTCAAAGAAGGCCAGAAGATCGTCACGATCTACAACGACGGCGAGAAAAACAACGAGGGAGAATTCTTCTGCTCGGCCCTGAAATACAGCGAAATGCAGCCGACCTACGAGGGCGGCGTCTTCACCTTCGACGTTTGCGCTCCGGTTGGGCCGGATCAGTTCATCCCGCAGTATTCCGCCACCTACATCGTGAACATCTTAGTTCTGAACCCCGACGGCAGCGTTGCCGCCCAGGGTTCCTCGGAACAGTTCGCCGTGAAGTGCAACGTTGAGCCGATAGCGGAGGAACGCACCTCCGACTTCGTCTATCTCAGCGTCGACAACTATCTGGATATTGACCTCGGCGACTCCAAGTCCGTCACCGGCTTCGGCGCGGCCTACGTCCAGGACAGCAGGTACTACCAGTGGCAGCTCTACGGCACGAACGACAAGAAACTGCCTTTGTGCAAGTGGGACTTCCTCGGCGAAAAGAGCGACAAGACTCCTTCCAACGAAGGCATGTACACCATCGAAGTGAACGGGAACAAATACCGCTACCTCAGGATCTGCACCTCGTACGCTTCCAGCAGATGGACCGCGCTTTATTCCGAAATCAAAGTGGCCGCCCATTCCGACGAATACGACGACGACGATTGGAGGAGCGACGAATCCGACCACTGGCACGTTTATAAAGACAGCGACGTGGAAGTGCCGGGCACGAGGAGCGCGCACATCGCCGGCATTTGGGAGAAAGACTACGAGAGCGGCATCCAGACCAAGAGCTGCACCGTCTGCAGGAGAGTCCTCGAGCAGGAAGCCCTGCCCTTCCCCTTGGTCTTCGACGCGGCCGGGACCGACGTCACGGACAAGATGACCGACGGCAGCGTCAGCACCTACCTCGACGGCAACGCCCACTGGTACTTCATGCCCGTAGCTCCCGTCTGGACCATCGAGCAGGGCGTGCTTGAAGTTGGCGGCATAGGAAAGCTGGAAGCCGGCCAGAACTTCGGCCGCTTCAACGACGAGGTCAAAACGATCATCGTAGCCCCGCAGGATCCCAGTATCAAGTACGGCGGCGACTTCGGCGTCGAGACCAACGTGGTGCTTGAGAGCATAGGCTCCGGCGCTTTCGCGGGCCTCACCAACGTGAAGAAAGCCTACATCCCCGAAAACGTTGAATTGGCCGCCGACGCCTTCGACGAGGGCGTGGAAGTGCAGATCTTCAGGACGGCCTCCAAGAAGCTGACAGTCGCCCCCGCGACCGGCTACGGCCTTGTCAATGAAGGCGGCAAGACGCTCCTGAAACTGACCATAAAAGACGGCGAAAACGACCTTACCCTTGAAGCGGGACAGAAGCTCGCCATCCTCTACACCGACGGCGAAAAACGGAACGAAGGCGGCACTTTCTTCTGCTCGACCATCAAGTACAGCGAGACTCAGCCGACCTACGAAGGCGGCGTCTTCACCTTCGACATCTGCGCGCCCGACGGCGAGAACCAGTTCATCCCGCAGTATGAGCTGACCTACATCGCCAACGTCTACGTCTTCAACGAAGACGGTTCGATCGCGGCCCAGGGCTCGAGCGCACAGTTCGCCATCAGGTGCAACGACGAGCCGATCTTCTCTGAACGCACCGCGCGCTTCACCGAGAACAGCCCCGAGAACTATCTCATCATCGACCTTGGCGCCAAGAAAGAATTGTCGGCCTTCAGCCTTGCCTACGGCAACTTCGACAGGTACTACCAGTGGCAGCTCTACGGCTCGAACGACAAAGACCTCCCGGTCTGCAAATGGGACTTCCTCGGCGAAAAGAACGACAAGACAAGCTCAACCGAGGGCGCCTACTCCATCAACGTGGAAGGCCAGTACCGCTACCTCAGGGTGCACACCTCGTACGCCTCCAGCAGATGGACGGCGCTTTACGCGGAAGTTTCCGTCACGGCCAACGACATCGGTTCGGACAAGACCGAGAACAAATAAGCCTTAAAGGAACGCGAATAAAAAAACTTCCGGCCGAAAGCCGGAAGTTTTTTTATTTAATGGTCGGAGTGAGAAGATTCGAACTTCCGACTTCTACGTCCCGAACGTAGCGCTCTAGCCAGGCTGAGCTACACTCCGATACCACTATTTGCGACGGAAATTTTACCAAAAGGGGGATCTAATTTCAAGGTTTTTCCAAAGTGTCGAAGGGAACTTGAACCTCTACGGCCCCGAATTTAACTTTCGCCTTGTTCTTTGCCCTGTCTATCTTAACGACCGTTCCCTTGTCCTGGAACTGCGGGAGGAAGACCATGTCCCCCGCCTTAAGTTTTTCCAAAAATTGCTTGGGCGTGCTCTCGGAGCGCTTCCTTACGACCGGCAAAGGCGGAGGCGCGGCTTTCTTTTCCTCTTTCTTTACGATCGGAACGACAAGCTTTCGGCTGTCCGGCAGACTGAAAGGCTTTTCCTCAAGATTGTTGAAGGGCACGTCGTACAGAAGGCCCTCAGCTTTCAAGCGCACTGTCTTCTGGCGCTGGTTTATTTTCACCACTTCGCCGAAGGTCCTGAGGTTCGTCACATAGACGCTGTCCCCAGGCTTCAGGCCCGCGAGGAAATCAAGCCTGTGCTGTTCTCTCGGCGTTCCTTTGGAGATTGCGAGCACTCTTTCCCTGAGCTTACCGATAAGCCCCTTCCAGGGCTCCGGGGCGAGATCCACGTTGCGGGAGAACTCCTCGACTTCCTTCACGATGTCGTCCATGATATATGAGATCCTGGCTTCCGCCTCCTCTTTTATCGTGATCTTTTCTTTCTCCGTATCCTTTATGCTCTGGGTGAGCTTCACCCTCAGTTTCTCATTGCGCCTCCTGGCCTTTTCCGCCACGGACTTCACATGCTGGACTCTGTTGATAAGATCCGAGGTGTCCTCGTTCTCATCCTTTAAAAGCTCTTCCATGCGGTCAAGAACTTCCTGCGGGATCTTGTAGCGCCTGGCTATGGCCAGCGCGTTGCTGCTTCCCGGTTGCCCGAGCAGGAGCCTGTAAGTCGGCAGAAGCGTTCCCCTGTCGAATTCCATGGAGGCATTCTCGACTTCCGGAGACTGGTAGGCGTAGGCCTTCAGGGCGCCCAGGTGCGTCGTAATGACCGTCCTGGCCTCCCTCTCCCTGAGATGATCGAGGGTGGCCATGCCGAGCGCCGCGCCCTCCGCCGGGTCTGTTCCGGTTCCGAGCTCATCCAGCAAGACAAGGCTCTCTTTGTCCGCTTCTTCGAGGATCCCGGCCATGTTCGTAAGATGCGAACTGAAAGTGGAAAGGTTCTGCTCTATGCTCTGCTCGTCGCCGATGTCCGCGAAGATCTTTTTGAAGACCGGCATACTGGAGGGGTGCGCGGCCGGGATATGCATGCCGCTCTGGACCATCAGGGATAAAAGGCCCAGCGTCTTCAAAACGACCGTCTTGCCGCCGGTGTTGGGGCCGGTCACCACCACGATGTTGAACTCCTCGCCCAGTCTTATGTCAAGCGGCGTCAGGCGCTGCATCGCGTCGCGAGGCTTCATATGCCCTTTTTTCGCGATGTAAGCGCCAAGGAGGGGGTGTCTGGCACCTGTAAGCTGTAATGACCCGTCTTTGGTCAAAGAGGGCTCTATGCACCCGTAGGCAGCCGAGAAGCGGGCCTTGGCCAGCGTCGCGTCTATATAAACGACCGCTTTGGCAGTCATCAGCGCCGACAATGCTCTTTCCGCCAGTATGGAAGTCAGCGACCACAGGATCCTCGTTATCTCGCGGCGCTCGTCGTAGCGCGTCTCCTCCAGCTCGTTGACGAGCGAGAAGACCGCCTGCGGCTCGACGTAGACCGTCTGTCCGGTCTGGCTCTTGTCGTGCACGACGCCGGCCACCGCTCTTCTTGAGGGGGCTTTCAAGGCGAGGACCGGGCGTCCGTTCCTTTCCAGGATATTGCGGTTTTCCAGAGCGTCTTTCACCGCCGCGGCGTTCATTATTCTCTGCAACCGTTCCTTTATCGCGCCGTCCAGCTTCGCGATCTTTCCCCTTAGTTCCTTCAATTCCTTGGAGGCGCTGTCCCTTATCGTGTCATCCGGCGAGACGACGTCCCTGATGGCGCGCGAAAGTTCGGTAAGATCGGCGATCTTTTCCGTCCACTGCGACATCAAAGGCAGCAGTTCCGCGTATCCTTTCAGCTGCGTCTTAAGCGAAAGGCAGCCTTCGAAAGCCGAGGCAATATCGTTGAGCTCGTTCGGCTCGAAGGGCACCCTTCTTCCGCCAATGTCGGCAAACCAGATGGAAAGATCTTTGATCTCCCCCATTATGGGCGCGCAGCCCCTGTCGATGAGATCGCGGAATTCCGAAGTCTCCTTGAGGAGCGTCTCGACCTTTCCCCTTTCGGTCAGCGGCTTGAGAGACAAAACATAATCCTTTCCGCCGCTGGTCGAGGCGAAATTAGCGAGCACTTCCAAAAGCGCGTCAAATTCCAGAACCTTAAGGGAATGGTCAGCTATTTTGCTCACTTTGCCCATAAGTCGCCAAGCGCCTTTTCGAAGATAACATCCCAATCATAAGCGCGGCCCATCTCTTCGGCCGCCGCGCGGTACTTCTCATAATTCGCCAGGATCTCGGAAAGAGCCGAAGAGAGAGAGCCAGTATCGTAAGAGGCTATCTTTCCGGCGCCGCGAGCTTCAATCTCTTTTGCCACCAAGGGCACGTCGGTGATGATGACGGGCAGTCCGCAGCCCAGATAGACTTTCGGCTTCCCGGGATCGGCGTTGACCGAAAAGACGTCTTTTTCCGGATTGTAGAGCGCCAATCCTACGGCGCAGGAACAGATGATCTTTTCCAGCTCCTCGTGGCTCTCGATGAAACCCGTGAATTTTACGCGCTCATTCAAGTCAAGTTCGGAAGTCAGCTTTTTCAACCCTTCCTCCGCCGGACCGGTCCCGGCAACGGTCAGAGAAACACGTGGGAAATTTTCAATCAGCGAAGGCAACGAGCGTAAGATCAAGTCCACTCCGGAATTCTCTTTCAAGTGCCCCATGAAAACGAGCGCTTCGGGATAAGTTGGCATTTTTCTTACGGCGGCAAGCTTATTGTAGTGCGTGCCGTGCGGCACGGTCAGGACCTTTTTGCATTTCAGGCCGGGATGATCTTTTTCCCTGGCTTCCTGCATCCTGGGAGAAAGGTTCCAGACGGCTGTAGCCCTTTCGCAGACATACTTGTCGAGCGTGCGGTAAATTCCCCTTAAGAACCAGATCTGGGCCTTGGGCGCGTAATCGATTGTGAAGAGCACGGTCTTCCTTATTTTTTTCCTGATTCCGGTAAGCGTATCGAAAGCGCCGTTGCCGATGTAAGTGTCAACCGCAAATCCTTTCTCACGCAAAAGCCCAAGGGCCTTTTTCGTAAGCATAAGCTCGCGCCAATAACGCCAGACGCCGGGGCCTTTGGGCGTTTCGCATTCCCAAGTCCATTCATGCCCGCCCTGAAAAACGGAAAGCCGGCAATGATCCCTGTTGGAAAAAGAAAAAGGAATCTCCCAAAGCGCCGCGTCGATCCCCTTTTCGCACAGATACTGGTAAAGCTCCTGACCGGGACCGGTGGCGAAATAGTGCAAAGAGATGAACGTGGCCAAAAACTTAATCCTTCTTTTCCAGCGAAATCAGCTCGATCCCGCATTCCTTGGCGACTTTGAGACTTTTCTCGTCGCGATAGAATTCGCCGTAAAAGATCCTCTTTATGCCGCTGTTGGCTATAAGCTTGAAGCAGTTCCAGCAAGGGCTGGCGGTCACATAGATGTCGCCGCCGTCGATGCAGACGCCGTTTCTGGCGGCTTGGATAATAGCGTTGGCCTCGGCGTGCACCGTCGCGACGCAGTGCCCGTCGACCATGTCGCAGCCTACGTCCGTGCAGTGGGGCATGCCTTTGATGCTGCCGTTGTAGCCGGTCGACAGGATGCGGCGGTCCCTTACTATGACCGCGCCGACGCTTTTCCTAGGGCAGGTGGATCTGGTCGCCACTTCCCTGGCGATGTTCATGAAGTACGTATCCCAGTCAACACGTTTGTCCATATTCACTTCTTGGGATTGAGATAATCTTTCTCTTTGAATTTATATTTGCCGCTTTTCTTGACGAAGAAGGTGTTTGTCCCAAGATAGCGGCCCAGCACGATCTTGCTGGCAACATCCACCGAGTGGTAAGCTCCCTCCGCTACGCCGCGGATCTTGATCTCACGCTTTTTGTCATTGCGCCAGACCTTGACGGTCCAGGGCTTGTGAATGTGGAAGACTGTCTGTTTCTTGTTCCATTCCCAGTTGCCCGAGTCGCGGTAGACCTGCTCGTCATTCAGATAGACTTTGAAGTAAGTGTTGGTAGTGATGTCGTCACGGTCAATGGCTGTCCCGTAGTTCGCGTGTATGGAGTATTTGCCCTTGCCACGACCTTTTTTCACATACTTGAACTTCAGTATCCTGGTTTTGAGATTCTTATAGTCGCTTTCCTTGACGATCGGCCAGGTCTGGGTGCCGTAGACCGCGTTCAAGGTAACGGTCTCCCTATCGCCGGGAACGCCTTTCCAAAGAAGCGTGTCGATGAACACTTTCGTGCCTTCGTAAGGTTTTTCAGGATCGGCGTTGGAAAGGCAGCGGGCGATGATCTTGTAATTGCCCACATCGAAAAGGTCTTCCGCCACGATCTCCTGTACGTTGGTCACTCCGTCGCGGTAAGATGCCCAGTAGGGATTATCGCTGGTGATGTCCTGGACGCCCCAGTCGGGGCTTTTGTTGCCGGAATAGCAGTCCTTGGCGGCGATCGCGGTCTCCGGCTCGGAGACGTTCTCCGGATGGCGCATTATGAGCTGCATCTCGGCGTCGCCCACCCACATCATACGGACGGCGTAGTTGTAGACGCCGGCGCTGGCAAAGCCGGGCGCCAAAAGCAATATCGTTATCAGGATCAGAAAGTTTTTCATTAAGTTTCTCCCTGTATTTTTTACTCGTTAAAATTCGCTTTGAAAAGAGCTTCCAGCGCGTCAAGAAGTTCCGCGGCGTCTTCGCCTTTCGCCCGGAAGAGGAGCTCCGTCCCCTGCCCGGCCGCCAGCATCATGAGACCCATGATAGATTTCGCGTTCACTTCCTCGTCTTCATCATCTTTGCGGCAAACAGTCAGTTCCGCCTTGTATTGCGTCGCCACCTTCACTATCAAAGCCGCGGGCCTGGCGTGGACTCCCTGATAATTCAGGACTTCTAGGGTTCTCTCCAGAGTCTCTTCTGTTGCCATAAATCCTTACGTGTTATTTAACGATGCGGTTGTTCTTTTCGGCCGCCTGGATCATGCTTTCGATCAGCTGATCGTTGAAGCGCTTGGCGACGTCGAAATCCAAGGCTTTCAGCTTGTAGGTCTGGGCCGCCGCCTCAATAAGCAGCGCCACGTCGCGCCCTGGTTTCACAGGGATCTGCATGTGCGGCAGCTTCTGGCCCAGGATCTCGGTCGTCGAGACTTCCAGACCCGAGCGGTCGATCTGATCGCGCTCTTCCCAATTGAAAAGCGTCACCACAAGGTCTATGCTCTTTTCCATCCTGACGCCCTTGATGCCGTACAAGGACATGACGTTCACAATGCCTACGCCTCTCAGCTCCATGTGGTGCCCGTTCCTTTCGTTCACGGCGCCCACCAAACCGTCTTCCGCCGAGATCCTCAGCTTAACGATGTCGTCGGCGACGAAGATGTGCCCGCGCGAAACAAGCGAGAGCGCGCACTCCGATTTGCCCACGCCGGACTTGCCCATGATGAGTACGCCGACGCCGAAGACTTCCACCAGCTCGCCGTGTATGATGGCCCTGGGAGAGAAGACCTCGTCCAGCCATTTGGAGACGCGGTTCATGAAGGGCATCGTGACGTCGGGAGTGACCATGACAGGCACGCCGTACTTGTCGGACAGTTCCAAAAGAATGGGCGGCGGTTCGTAGCCCCTCGTCACAATGACGCAGGGAATATGCATCTGCAGGAGACGCGTGAGGCGTTCTCTCTGCACTTCCTCCGGCTGTTTGGCGAGATAGACGACCTCCACCAAGCCCAGGACCTGGATGCGGTATTCAGCGAAGTCGTCGTAATAGCCCGTCAAAGCCATGCCGGGACGGTTCAATTCGCTGGTCGTGATCTTCCTGCCCATGCCGGTCTTTCCGGACACGACAGTCAGATGGTTCGTGGCGCCGAGGGCGTTGAAAAACTCGCCGACCTCGATGGATTCCAATTTACTTTCACGCATATATTTATATTTTAGCAAAAAATTGGTTGCGATAATACGCTATGGAGGCATATGTTCCCCGCTCACCATTACGCGCGCTTGGCCTTGACTTGCATCCTCCATATGTTCGCTAAGGAACATATGCCTCCATAGCTCACATCAAGTCATCAAATTTTTGCGTCCTCCGATAAAAAACCCGGGCTTTTGGGGGCCCGGGGTTTTTGTTAGTGGGAATGAAGGAGGAGATCAGAGCTCGGCGGTGCGAATGGTCTCCTTTTCCTTGGTGGTCATTTTGCCTTTTATGGTTCTGGCCTGTTCGTTAAGCTTATCACACAAAGTATCGAGGGAAGTCCTGAGATCGGCGCCGCTGGCGTTGGCTTTGATGAAGGTCGCGCGCCAGCTGAGTTCTACCTGGGCTTCGAGATTATAGTAGTTGCCCTCATAACTGGCCTGGACCTTGACGTTTTTCGTTACCGAAGCCACGGAGCGGAGAGCCGCCGGAATTTTGGTCTCGATGAATTCGCGGTCGCGGGAGTTGACAGTGATGCCTTTGGTGGTAATAAGAACTTCCATGATCAATAACCTCCGTATTTGGTTAACTGGGCTAGGATCCGACTATGGGGAGCCTCTAAGCTAATTATAGCAAAAAGTCCAAAATTGGTATAATGGGCGGGTATGATGATCATGTTCAAACGCCTCTTCTTCCTGCGCACGGCTTTAAGTTCCCTAGCTTACGCCCTGCGGCGCTACCCCTCGCTGCTCCTGGGCGGGCTGCCCGCTTTCATCATATTTTTATGCTACATCGTCTGCCGGGAAAAGATCCTTGCCTCCGCCCCGCCCGTATACGGCGACCTGCCGTACATGTTCATAATAGGACTGGTCGTTCTGAACTTCGTCTCCATCATCTGCGTTTCCCAGATGATGACGGTCTGGTCCAGGATATCCGACGCGCGTTTCGACAGCGTGCCTTTGGGCGTCCTTGTGAGCGTCAGTTTCAAGGAATTCTGGAAGATGGCCCTTCCTCTCTTCCCTGTCTGGATAATCATGTCGTCGCTCTTGTATTTTTTCCTGACGATCTTCTTCTCCGCTTACAAACTATTTTCCCTTTCAGGGCAAACGGCCGCTATGATCGGTCTCGCCTGGATGCTCGTCATCATATGGCCGCTGCTCACAGTCCTAACGGCAAAACTGCTTTTCCTGCCGACCTTCGCCCTGGAGGCGCCCAAGCCCAATTTCTTCACCGGCATCATCGCCTCCTGGAACTACGTTACCATGAACGTTCTGAAGCACCACTGGCTGGCTTTCCTTATCCTTACCTTCCCGGTCATTTTGGGAGTGCTTCTCCCCTTCGCGCTCATGCAGGAAAATCTTCTCTACCTCGTGAAAGGCAAAAACGCCCTTTTGATTCAGGAAGCGGGCGCGGCGATGCTCTGGCTCATAGGGCCGATCGGACTGGCGGCCGCCCAGCGCCTCAACATGATCCTCGTCTCCGAATTCAACAAGGAGATCAGGCGCCTCGCCTCAAATCAGGACCAAAACTAACGGTTCGGGCAATCCCTTAGGTGGTCGTTCACTATCCCCACGGCCTGCATGAAGGAATAAGTGATAACGGGGCCGACGAAGACCATCCCCCGCTTTTTCATGTCCGCGCTCATTCTGCGCGACACCTCATTCTCGACCGGGATCTCCCCTACGGTCTTCCACTTTCCGTCGATCCTTTTCCCCTTAGTGAAGCTCCAGACGTACGCGTCGAATGAACCGTATTCTTCCACAATTTTCAGAACCGCCAGAGCATTCTTCCGCACGCCAAATATCTTCGCACGGTTGCATATCAGCCCGGGATCGTTCAAAAGCGAACCAAGTTCCCTATCTGACATCGCTGCGCAGCGCGCAATGTCGAAATTATGAAACGCTTTCCTGTAGGCTTCTCTCTTGTGCATGATGATCCGCCAGGAAAGCCCGACGCTCGCTCCCTCCAAACAAAGCATCTCGAAGAGGTACCTCTCGTCATGGCTGACACGGCACCACTCCAGATCATGATACGCCTCCAGAAGCGCGTCGCCCTCATATATCTTCCAGCACCGGCTCACTTCAGCAGTTCTTCTATGGCCTTTTCAACTTCCTCTAAAGGAGCGGTGGGCTCGAAGCGGCGCACGATCTTTCCGTCTTGGCCGATAAGAAACTTCGTGAAGTTCCACTTCACCGACAGTTTCGAGGCGTAATCGGGATCGGCCTCGCCCAGCATCTTTTCAAGTATAGGAGCAATCTTGCCATCGGGCGGGAAGCCCTCGAACTTGGTGTTTCCTGTCAGGAATTTAAAGAGCGGTGCGGCATTTTCCCCGTTCACCTCTACTTTGGCGAACTGTGGGAATTCCGTCTTGTAATTCAAAACGCAGAAGGAATGGATCTCCTCCTCCGTTCCGGGAGCCTGCTGCCCAAACTGGTTGCAGGGAAAATCCAGCAATTCGAAACCCTTGCCCTTCAGCCTTCCGTACATGGCCTCCAGCCCTTCGTACTGAGGCGTGAAGCCGCAGCGGGTGGCGGTGTTGACGATAAGAAGCACCTTGCCCTTGTAATCGGAAAGAGGAACGTCCTCCCCTTTCCTGCCTTTCACCGTGAACTGATAAACGGTATTTTCCATATTTTCCCCTTTGTTTTTATTTCCAAAGAAAAATTTGAAGAGCGCCAGCGCTATCACCAAAAGCAGCGCAAGTGCCAGTAGTATTTTCAGCGTTTTCATTTTGTTTTTCCCAATGATTTTTATCAGATATAGCGTCCGGTGACGCTGGCCTTGCAGGCCCTTATCTCCGCCGGTGTTCCCGCGGCCACCACTCGTCCGCCCTCCTTTCCTCCGCCGGGCCCCATGTCGATGATGAAATCCGCTTCCCTGATGACATCTGGGTCGTGTTCGATGACCACCACGGTGGCGCCGTTTTTTATGAGGCTGCGGAATACTTCCATCAGCACACGCACGTCCAGTGGATGCAGCCCGATGGTGGGCTCGTCGAAGACGAAGACGGTATCGTCCTGCCCGCGCCCCATCTCGCTGGCCAGTTTCAGTCTCTGGGCTTCCCCGCCGGACAGTCCGGGCGTTTCCTCGCCCAGGGTCAGATATCCCAATCCCAGGTCATGCAGGACTTGAAGCCTGCTTTTCACCAGTTTAAGGTCTGTGCAGTGTTCCAGCGCCTCGTCCACGCTCATGGCCATCAGTTCCGGAAGCGAGAGGCCTTTTCTTTTCACGAGATAAGCTTCTTTGGAGTAGCGCGCGCCCCGGCAGTCCGGGCAGGGAATGTCCACGTCGGGCAGGAACTGCACGTCCAGGTTGATCTGCCCTGTTCCGTCGCAGACGGGGCAGCGCAGGGAGCCAGTGTTGTAGGAGAAATCCCCCGCTTTGTATTTCTTCTTTTTCGCCTCCTCCGTCCTTGCGAAGATCTTGCGCAGCTCGTCATGGACGTTGGCGTAGGTGGCCACCGTGGAGCGTATGTTGATGCCGATCGGCGTGGCGTCGATAAGTTTTACCTGTTTGATTCCGGGAGCGTCTATGGAGCACACGTGGGCCGGCAGAGGCCTGCCCTCGATCTTGGCCGCCAGAGCTGGCACCAGGCTTTCCAAGACCAGCGTGGTCTTGCCGGAACCGGAAACGCCGGTTATGACCGTCAGCTTTCCTTTCGGAAAAGTTACTTCCAGCGGCCGCACCGTGTGGATCTCGGAAGTGGAGAGCGTAATGACGTCACCCTCAGACAAGGGATCTTTCTTTTTGGGCAGAGGCGTGATCTTATCCAAGGCCAGGAAAGGCCCTATCTTGGAATTGGGATCTTTCGTGATCTTTGCGACCTCCCCTTCCGCTATCACGCGTCCCCCGTTCGCGCCCGCTCCGGGACCAAGCTCCACTATCCAGTCTGCGTGATTCAGAAGCTTGGTGTCATGGTCCACCAGCAGCACCGAGTTGCCGTCCGCCACAAGGTCATCCATCACGCCGGTCAATCCTTCCAGATTGGAGGGATGCAGCCCTATGGAGGGTTCATCCAAAACGTACAATACGCCGGTGGTCCTGTTCCTGACGGCCCGCGCCAGCTGAGTTCTCTGGCGTTCGCCAGTGGACAAAGTGGAGGCCGCGCGGTCAAGTCCGATATAGCCAAGCCCCAGTTCCAAAAGCCGCCGCGAGGTGTCGTGGAAACTTTCGCAGACGCGCTCAGCCATTGGCCGCATCTCCTTGGGAAGCGAACCGGGAACGCCTTTCACCCACTCCTCGGCTTCGCTAAGCGTCATTTTAGATGCTTCCGCGATGGAGATCCCCCTGAGCAAAGGAGCCCTGGCGCGTTCCGAAAATCTCGTTCCTCCGCACTCCGGGCAGACGCTCTCCTTTAGGAATTTCGCTACCCGCTTCATGGCCTTCTCGTCCTTGACGTTTTTGAGGGCGTTCTCCACCGTGTAAAGGGCGTTGAAAAAGGTGAAGTCCATTTCCCCGGATTCCCCAGTCTTCTGGATCTGGTAAATCATGTGATGCTTTTCCGGAGGCGCGTACAAGACGATATCCCGCTCCCTTTTCGTGAGTTTTTTCCAGGGCACGTCCGTCCTCACGCCCATGTCTCTGGCAATGTCTTTCATCAGAGACCACATCAAAGACTGCCAGGGCGCCACGGCCCCCTCGTCGATGCTAAGGGAATCGTCCGGTATGATGGTCGCCATGTCGATCTCTCTGATGACTCCGGTGCCGTCGCATCGCGCGCAGGCGCCCTGGGAGTTGAAAGCCAGCTCCTCCGCTCCTGGCGCGAAGAAAGTCTCGCCGCAAATAGGACACACCAGCGACTTGTCCGCGGCCACGTTCAGGCTTGGTTTCATATAGTGCCCGTTGGGGCAGCGGTGGGAGGAAAGCCGCGAATACATCAGGCGCAGCGAATTCAAAAGTTCCGTCATGGTTCCGAAGGTCGAGCGGATACCGGGAACGCCGGGCCGCTGACGCAGGGCCAGCGCGGCGGGGACAAAGCGCACGTCCTCCACGTCCGCCCTTTCCGCCTGGGTCATGCGGCGTCGGGTGTAAGTGGAGAGCGATTCCAAATACCTTCTGGAACCCTCGGCGTAAATCACGCCCAGGGCCAGGGAGGATTTTCCGCTTCCGGAAACGCCGGCCACGGCCGCTATCTTCCCAAGGGGAATATCAACATCCACATTCTTGAGGTTGTTCTTCCTGGCTCCCCTGATCTCGATGGCCGCCGGTCTCTTTTCGAATTTTACTTTGTCTTTTTTCATTCCTCAAAAGACTGGTATGCCGCGATGGTGCGCTCGATAAGTTCCTCCAGAGACCAGCCCAGCAGCTCCGCTCCCCTTTCTATGACCTCCCGCGAGCAGCCGGCGGCGAATTTCTTGTCCTTGAATTTTTTCTTGACGCTTTTAAGGTTCAGGTCTTGGGCGCTCTTGGAGGGATACATCAAGACCACCGCCCCCAGAAGCCCCGTCAGTTCGTCCGTGGCGTAAAGTACCTTCTCCATCAAATGCTCCGGTTTGATGTCTGTGCAGATGGCGTAGCCGTGGGAAGCCACGGCCCGATTTATGGAGTCGTCGACGCCCAGTTCCTTCAGAAGTGCCTGGCTTTTGACGCAGTGCTCCTGCGGCCACTGCTCGAAGTCGATGTCGTGCAAAAGTCCCACGATCCCCCAGTAGTCTTCCTCTTCGCCGAAGCCCAATTCCCGCGCGAAATAGCGCATGGTCTTCTCCACCGTCTCCGCGTGGCGCAGGTGGAACTCATCCTTGTTGTAGCGGGTAAGCATTTCCCAGGCCCGCTCCCTGGTCAGCGCTGTCGCGCGCTTTTGTTCTTCGTTCTGTTCGCTCATTTTCTTTCGCTTTCGTATTTGATTGGGACGCTCGTACCAGTGGAGAGGATGTAAACGTAGCGCTGGCCGTTGACCGCTCCGAACTCAATAGCTTCCTTCAACTCATCCTCCGAATACAGCCTGGTGCTGTCGAAGTAGAAAAGACCGGATTTCTTGTCAAGCCAGCCGCCCACGTAACCGTCATGCCTTAGAGAGTGCCACACCACGTTTTCCAGCTGTTTTCTCGAATGGCTTCCCTGGGTGGCGGCATAACCGACGGCAATACCCTCCTCCGGCTCGGTCATCTTCCGGATGTTGAGAGTGAAGCCCTCGGGATGGGCCTGGCCGAATTCCCAGACCGCGTCGGCAAGCTCCGTAGCGTTCGTTATGGTAGCGGAATTGTCAGCGGCGCAGGCCGACAACAAAAGGGTCAGCGCGATCAAGAGCGCCGAAGCTATCCATCGTTTCATTCTCATTTTTTCCTCACTTTACCGGAAAGTCGAAATAAGTGTTGGGATATGGTTCGTCGATGAAGGTGAAATGCCACCACTCGTTGTCGATCCCTTTGAAGCCCTGCCGGGTCATGAGCTTACGTAGAAGCATGCGGTTGTTGTGCTGCTCGCTTGTCACGCCCTCGTAGTCCGGATGCGATTCCTTGCCGAAGAAGTCGAAGGTCCCGCCCATGTCCAGTTCTTTTCCCGACTCCATGTCGAATAGCGTCAGATCCACGGTACTGCCTCGGGAGTGGGCAGATTTCTCCATGATATAGCCTTCGATTATGATCTGGGCCTTGGTGAGGTCCGGATAGAAGTACTTCTTCATTCTGAGGTCCGTGAGATCCTTCGACCAGCGCATGAAATGCGCTACCGCCCGCTGAGGGCGGTAGGCGTCATAAACTTTGAGGCGGAAGCCCAAGGCCATGGCCGCGTCGCAGACTCTTTTCAGAGCCGTGGCGGCCGGGATAGTAAGGTAGGCGCAAGGGCTCTCGTAGCCTTCGATACGGTCGCCGATGAAGTTGAAGGTCGTGTAGTAGCGCGACTCCAGTATGACTTCCGGCAGCCCCTCGGAGAGCGAGACGAAATCCCAGGGTTTTTCCGTAACGGTCCGGCTCATTTCACGCGCTCGTCCACAAATTTTTCCAGTTCCTCGACGCTGGATTTGATCGAGCTTCCGCTGAAAGCCTTGGGCGGAAGGACCGTGACGTCCTCCCCTACCGCTTTCTCGAAATCACGGCCGAGATTCTGCATCCCGCCGCCGCCGTTGGTCTGGAACAAAGCCGCTTTCTTCCCTTTCAAACCTTCCTGATTGTTCTTGATCCAGGTGTACACCGGAGGCGCCAGCGTCCCCCACCAGTTCGGTGAGCCCACGAAGACGGTGTCGTACTTCGCGAGGTCAAATCCTTCGATGGGCTTGATGGGACGGAGCGTCTTATTCCGGCATTCCGGCTTGGCCTCGTCGCAGCACTTGTCGAAATCGCTGCTGTAGGGCGTTTCAGCTATGATCTCGAAGATGTCGGCGCCGGCTTTCTTCGCTATAATCTGGGCGGCGAAGCGGGTGTTGCCGTCCGGACTCCAGGAGTAATACACCACCGCGCTCTTCTTGGCGGTCTCATCCAGGAACACGTCACCCGGAGGCATCAGGGTGATAAGCTCAGCTCTCGCTTCAGTAAGCGTGAAGCACATCATGCGCTTGCCTTCGCTGCCGTCGTAGATCTTCCTTAGGCCTGGCATGGCGTCCAGGAAAACTTTCTCCAGTTTCTCCCTTTCCTCACCTTCCGCGAAAGTCACTTTTCCCGTCCAGCGAAGCCACTTTCCGCCTTCCGGCTGGAGAGCTACCACTTCGCACTTGGGATTCTTCACTAGCTGCTTGTAGACGTTCTTGAATTCGCCCACGCCCAGCCAGACTTTTCCATCCACCAGGTGATGCGCGCCAAGGGGCCTAAGTTTCGGCTGGTCGCCGTCCACGGTCGCCAGATAAAAGGCGCCGGCCTTAGATAAAAGTTCTTCGATCTGCATTTGGGGATCCTTTTTGTTTTCCTGCGGCTTCGCCTCATCGGCAGCCGCGGTTAAGCTGGCAGCGAGCGTCAGAAAGCAGGCCGCCAGGAATAAGCTTAATTTTTTCATATTTGTTTCTCCTTTATCTGATGAAATGCGTCGGCTGCCACGGTTCCTGCTCCGGACGCGGATTGTCCTTAAGGGATTTCAAAAGCCAAGCCATGTTGCGTGCCAGAGTGCGCATCGTCTGCAGGCCTTCCGCGTCCTGTTCACATTCGCCAGGTTCTCTTCCGAAGGCGATGTTCCAGTATTGCGAAGTGACTAAAGGACAGCTGAGCATCTCGAAGATCATGTTCATAGTCTGGAACGCGGCCGTAGACCCACCGCGCCGGCAGATCGCGACGGTCGCGGCGGGTTTGCCCTTGACGTATTTACCAGCCGAGAAGCAAACGCGCTGCCAAACAGCGAGCAACGCCCCGTTAGGCTGTCCGTAGTACGTGGGGGAGCCGATTATGAAGCCGTCCGCTTCCGGAAGTTTTTCCACGATGCGGTTCGCGACGTCGTCGTCGAACACGCAGCGCCCCAGATCGCGCTGAGCGCACTGGTAGCAGGCCGCGCAGCCGCGCATCGGTTTGTTGCCGATCCAAACGATCTCGCTTTCGACTCCCTCAATCTTGAGCGTATCGGCTATTTCCTTCAAAGCCCGCGCGGTGTTCCCGTCCTTGCGCGGGCTACCGTTGATCATCAGTACTTTCATCTTTTGTTTCCTCTGTTTTTAAATATGCGTCAGGGCCTTTTCCACCAAACGCTTTCCGAGAGCGTTAGCGTTGGCGAGGTCAATGGGAAACTGCTTGTCGCGGTGGGCGCGTTTCGCTTCCTCGTCAAAAAGGTTCATGTCATAGCGCGAGTAGTCGGCGAACTGGTAGGTGTCGCAGGAGTAGAGCGTCTCCGAGGCGCCGAACACAGTCTCAAGCGTCTGCGTGTTCGTTTCGAGCAGCGCGGGATAATTGAACTTCTCCATCCAGTCCTTGGGACAGTTCATCGTGAAGATGTTGGCCGTCTCGATCACCTTGTCGCGGCAGACGAGAGGCTGTCCGTTCTCGTAATGGTAGGAGTACACCGGAAACGCCAGCCGCTCCAGAAAGGCGCGGTAAACGCCCGTCGGATAACTGAAGTAGATCGGCGAACCGAGCACAAGCACGTCCGCCTTCCTGGCGCGTTCCAGTATGGGCCGCAGATCGTCGCGCAACGCGCAAACACCGTCAGTCCTGGCGTTCTTGAGCTTGCAGGCGAAGCAGCTCTTGCAGCCCGGGAAAGCAAAGTCGTAAAGATTCACGAGTTCAGTCGCGGCACCCGCTTCCTCCGCGCCGGCCTTAGCCGCTTCCAAAAGTTTATGCGTGTTCCAGCCCTTGCGCGGGCTGGCGTTGAAGAACATCGCGAAAATTTTGTTGTCGATCATTTTTGTTCTCCTTGCTTCTACTGGTCCTTCCTGAAGATGAGGTTCATGTGTTCCGTGTCGAGCGGCTGCATGGGCGCAAGGTTCAGCGACTTGACCATG
>Ga0265298_10002559_pt1 | contig 25108 bp, 19 predicted proteins | sample AusTroGonzalo_MG_3_FD_193486 | JGI IMG/M metagenome (GOLD analysis project Ga0265298, IMG submission 193486) | Bovine rumen microbial communities from tropical cattle in Woodstock, Queensland, Australia - Gonzalo_01 | ecosystem: Host-associated > Mammals > Digestive system > Stomach > Rumen ...
CGAGACGACGCCCGGCGGCAAGGCGCTCAAGTTCTACGCGAGCTGCCGTCTGCAGGTGCAGCGCATCGGCGCGATCAAGAATCCGGCCGGACAGGTCGTCGGCAACAGGACGCGCGTCAAGGTCGTAAAGAACAAGGTGGCGCCCCCGTTCACCGAGGCGGAGTTCGACATCCTCTACACTTGCGGCATCTCGTACGAGGGCTCGGTCCTCGACGCGGCGCTTGCGCGCGGCGTGGTCGAGAAGCGCGGCAGCTGGCTCAGCTTCGGCGACTCGCAGCTCGCGCAGGGCTCGCTTGCGACGATCGACTACCTCAAGGCGAATCCCGAGGTGACGGCGAAGATCGTCGAGCTCGTGAAGTCGACGCCGGTCAATCCCGCGCTGGCGAAGAAGAAGTAGAAGAGTTGTTTGATTGTTTGGATTGTTTGATTGTTTGATTTGACGAGTCTCCGAGCGAGTGGAGCGAAGGGGACCGAGCAGGAGGCGAGCAGGTAAAAAGATTTGACGAGTCTCCGAGCGAGTGGAGCGAAGCGAAAGGAGCGAAGAGACGAGCACCACTAAGGAGAGTTGGCAGAGTGGTCGATTGCGGCGGTCTTGAAAACCGTTGAGGATGCAAGTCCTCCGGGGGTTCGAATCCCTCACTCTCCGCCAAGGCGGCGCTCCGGCGACGGTCGAGGCCTGCTCGATCAAACCGTCGCTTGCGGCACCCCGCCAGCATGACATACCAGAAGTTAACAGGGTCTGCTTCTGGTCGCTTACGCTTACGAGTTCGTAGCAGTTAATAAAACGTCGCCGGTCATGCTGGGCCGCAAGCTCCTCTTGCTCGACAGGCCTCTCCCATCGCCTCCGCTTAGAGCAGTGAACTTACAACCCACCAACCTTTCAACCATTCAACTTTTAAACTATTCAACCCACCAACCCACCAACCCACAAACCCACCAACCCACAAACCCCTTAACCCCTAAAACCAACAAACCTCTCTGCGCACTCTGCGTCCCTGCGTCTCTGCGTTAAACACTTTATAAAAAAGTTACCCACCACTCTCCAACTCCAACTCTAAACTCCAACTCCTCCCCCCCTAACCCACCAACCCACAAACCCGATTTTTGATATAATACCTGTAAATGACTACATACGTCTGCGGACACAGGAACCCTGACGTCGACTCGGTGACGAGCGCGTATGCGCTTGCCGACCTTCGGCGGCGCACGGGCATGGAGGGCGTCGAGCCGATCTGCGCCGGACGCCTCCCTGCGCGCGCGAAGTGGGTGTTTGACCACTTTCACCTGAAGCCGGTGCGGGCGTTGCGCGACGTCTACGTGCGCGTCGCCGACCTGGTGGACCCCGGCGTCCCGATGATCGACGCCGGGCTTCCGCTCGTCGACGCGCTCAGGCGTCTCGAGGAGTCGGGCGAGTCCTCGCTGCCCGTCCGCGCCGCGGACGGCACCTTCGCGGGGATGCTCTCTCCGGCGAAGCTACTCTCGCTTTTCATCTCGCGCGCGGACCTCTCGATCCCCGTCGGCAAGGCGCCGCTCCACCGCTGCAGCCAGGTGCTGTCGTCGGGCGACCGCGTGCACGACGTGCGCTCGGCGGCGATCCGCAACGCGCACAACCACTTCCCCGTCGTCGACGACAGGGGCATGCTGATCGGCACGGTGCTCAAGCGCGCGTTCGCGGAGCCTCCGCCGGTGAGGATGATCCTCGTCGACCACAACGAGACCGAGCAGGGCATTCCCGGGCTCGAGGAGCTTCCGGTGATAGAGGTCGTGGACCACCATCGCATCGCGTTTGCGGCGACGAAGGACCCGATCAAGTACACGTCTGACGTCGTCGGGTCGACCTGCACGCTTGTCGCGCGGATGTTCCGCGGCGCCGGGGAGCGTCCGACGAAGGAGGTCGCAGGCGTGCTTGTCGCGGGCATCGTCTCGGACACGCTCATGTTCCAGTCTCCGACGACTACGGACGAGGACCGCGCTATGTGCGCGTGGCTCGAGAAGCTCTGCGGCGAATCCGCCGCGTCAGTGATGGAGGGCCTGATGTCCGTCGCCTCTCCGCTCTCGTCGATGTCGGCCGAGAAGGCGGTCGCGAGCGACGCGAAGCTCTACAGCGAAGGCGGGCGGAAGTTCATCCTCGCGCAGATCGAGGAGTCGCATCTCGCGGTTTTCCACCGCCACATGGCGGAGCTCGCGGCGGCTCTCGAGAAGGCGCGCCGCGAGGGAGCGCTCGACTTCGCCGCGCTGATGGTCACCGACCCGGTGCGCGGGAATTCCGAGCTTTTGTTCTGCGGCGACGAGTCGGTGAGGCGCGCGCTGCCCTACCGCCGCGCGGAATCGGGCGTGCTCCTCATGCCGGGCGTGCTCTCGCGCAAGAAGCAGCTCCTTCCGGAGGTGCTGGCCGCCATAGCCTGAAAACCACTTTTTCCGCTTGCATTTCGCACAGGGAATGTAGTATACTTCAAACATGATGTTCAGCAAGGCATTTGTCTTTTTGGGATGCGCGGCGGCGGCAGCGTCGCCGTTGGCGTCGTACAGCGTCGTCGCGGACGAGGCGGCCCCGGCCGCCGAGGAGGCGCCCGTCGAGGAGATGGACCCCGCGCTCGCGCAGGAGATACGCTATGTCGAGAGCCTCATCGAGTACGGCTACCCCGACTTCGCTGAGGGGGTGATTGCGGCGACGAAGAAGAAATGGCCCGAGTCCGAGACCAAGTTCTTCGCAATCGAGATCCGCGGCATGCTCTCGCTCGGCAAGTTCGACGAGGCGGAGAAGAAGATCGCGGCGCTTCCCGACCGCAAGAGCGCTAAGTACTGGGCGGCGAGGCTCGAGGTCGCGAACAACCTCTTTTTCCGCGGCAAGAAGGCCGAGTGCTCGAAGATATACGACGAGTTCTTCAAAGCGTTCCCGAAGCCCAACAAGGAAATACGCGAGTTCTACATGCAGGCGTGCTACGCCTGGGGGCAGATCCTTGTCGGCGACAAGCGCTTCGCCGAGGCGGTCAAGGTGTACGACGGCCTGCTCAAGCTCATCAACAAGAAGAAGAGCGACGACGACGCGAACACGTGGTGCAACGTGGCGAGCGAGACGGCGGAGATGTACCTGAAGCTCGCCACGGACCAGCCAGACGTCAAGAAGCGCAAGCAGTACCTCGACCCCGCGAAGAAAATCGTCGACCAGCTCCTGTGGGAGATGGAGCGTCCCGTCTACTTCGGGCGCGCGATCGCGATGAAGGCCAACATCGAGCTCCTGAAGGGCGATGTCGCGAAGGCCCAGCAGACAATCAACGAGTACATGGGCCAGCTCGAGCAGCTGCACAAGCAGATCGTCGAGTTCGACCCCGAGGGCAAGGAGGGCCTGAGGAAGTTCTCGCCGATGCCGCTTTGCCGCTTCATGCTCGCCAAGATGCTCTGGGACGAGGCGCAGGCCGAGTACAAGAACCCCAAGCGCGACGACGAGCGCGTTAAGTCGCTGCTCTTCGGCGACAAGGTCAACGGCAAGCGCAATGGTCTTGGCGCGTACAACCACTCGCTCAACGTCTTCATCCAGTATCCCGAGTCGACCTGGGCGGCGGACGCGGGCGAGATGTCCGAGGCGATCAAGGCGTTTGCCGAGAAGAACTACGGCGCCAAGATCGGCACGAAGATATCGGCGGAGCAGCTTGCGAAGGTGCGCCAGATGCAGTTCCGCGCGCCGGCGGAGAAGATGGCGGAGGGCAAGACCGAGGAAGCCGTGGCGGACTACCTCGAAGTGCTCGGGCGCTATCCCGAGGTCAAGGAGTCCGTCTACGCCATCGAGGAGGTCGTCCGCGGATATCTCGACCTCATCTACTCAAACAAGGGCTCGCCCAAGTCCGCCGAATGGCGCATCAACGCCGACGCCGTCGAGGGCTACCTCTCCGAGCGCTTCTCCGGGCACCGCGACCGCGAGATCATGACGATGGCAGGCGACGCGGTCCTCAGGATCGCGGGCAGCGAGAAGCAGCGCGGGCAGCTGGCGCGTGCCAACAGGCTGTACAGCGACTTCCTCGTAAACTACCGCAAGCACGTGAGCGCCGCGACGACGGCGTCGTCGATGCTTGGCGAGGCGATGAAGGCCGAGCGCTGGGGGGACGCCATCAAGCTCTGCGAGCTCATTCAGCAGTACTACACCAATTCCGTCTACTACGCAGCGTCCTTCTCCCAGCAGTCGTACTGCCACTCCAAGCTCGACGAGCGCCCCGAGGCGATAGCGGCGATGAAGAAGTACGTCGAGGTCGAGAAGGACGGCATCATGAAGGAGCAGGCCCGGATGGCTCTCGCCCAGATGTACCAGAAGGAGGGCTTCGACCTCCTCGCGGTCGCCGAGACCAACGACACCCCGGAGGCCGTCACCGCCGCTGTCAACGAGGGCTCGAAGCAGATCGTGCGCGGCATCATGGAGTTCCGCTCGTTCGCCGCGAAGGCCGACAAGGCGCTCTCCGATCCGTCGCTCACCAAGGCCGACAAGGCCAAGTACAACCTCCTAAAGGAACAGGCGCTCTTCCTCGTGGGCGACTGCTGGCGCCGCATGCGCAGGCCAGAAGAGAAGCTCGATAGCTTCCGCAAGAACGCGGCCGAGAGCTACGAGGCGTACCTCGCGGCCTACCCCGAGGGCATGTACTCCACGAACGCGTACGTCCGTCTCGGCACGATCTACACGGCGCTTGGCGACCTCGAGAAGTCCAAGGACGCGCTTGACCGCCTCTCCAAGAAGTTCCCCGACTCCCGCGAGGCGAAGAACGCGAAGCCGCAGCTTGCCAAGTCGCTCATCGAAATGGGCCTCAGGAAGGAAGGTACCGAGATCTACGCCGAGATGCTTCGCACAGATGGCGCGTACACGGCTGGGCAGTTCGTGAACGCCGGCGAGGCGCTCATCGAGGCCCGCAGCTGGGATCTCGCGAACCAGGCGTTCGAGAAGGCAAAGCACAAGGCCGGCACCAACTCGCTCGTGACCGTGGCGAGGGCGCACATCGGCCAGGCGAAGGCCCTCTACAAGCGCAAGGCGTACGCCGAGGCGCGCGACTCGCTCGACCAGTTCCTCGACGACGAGAAGATGTCCAAAATGGCAATCGCCGTCGACGCGCACCGCCTCATGATCGAGGTCGCGTCCGAGCAGGGCCGCACCGAGAAGGACGCTGACGCGCGCGCCAAGCACTTCGGCAAGGCGATCGGGTCCGTCAAGAAGCTGCGCAACTATTGGAAGAACAAGCCGCAGTGGGAGCAGGACACCGTCTCTCTCATGTCGGCCGAGGTGAAGCTCCGTCAGATGGCGGCCGAAGAGGCGATGGACCTCAAGGAGGCCGCGATCGAGTCCGGCAAGAGCGCCGCGTCTTCGCTCCTGAGCTTCCTCCAGACCCACTGCCCGAACGAGGAGCATCCGCTCGACAAGATGGCCCCCGGCGAGATCGCCAACCTCGAGCGCTGCTACACCATGATGGTGCCCACCTACTCGAAGCTCGGATCCGAGTTCGCCGAGGACGTGATGAAGTTCGGTCAGGAGTACATGGACCTGTTCCCGAACGGCAAGGCGCGCACCGAGATTCAGAACTGCATGAACCAGGCAAAGGCCGAAGGTGCGAAGGGCACGGCGCCCGCCGCGCCTGCCGCTGCGCCTGCGCCTGCTGCGGAGGCCGCGCCTGCCGCGGAGGCTGCTCCTGCTGCAGTGGCCGCGCCTGCCGCGGAAGCGGCGCCAGCCCCTGCCGCCGAGGCCGCACCCGCACCTGAAGCCGCCGCGCCGCAGGCCGGCAACTAACTACATCTTCTTAAGGAGAACAACATGAAGAGACTGATGATCCTTTGCCTTGCCGCCGCGGCGACTGCGCCGCTGTGGGCGATTCAGGGCACGATACGAACCGCGACCGACTCGAAGAAGGGCGACATCAAGTGGCAGGGCCGCTCGAAGTCGTACTCCGTGTCGTTCAAGAAGGGCAACACGATGGTCAGCGCGGAGTATCCGCTCGATTCCGTCGAGGAGCTCGACATCGAGAAGCCTGCTGGCTACGACAAGGCAGTGGAGAACGTGCAGCGCGGCAATGGCGCTTCGTCGATCGCCTTCCTCACCAAGGTAGTCCAGGACTACAAGATGCTCCAGTGGGACAAGCCCGCCGGGCGCTACCTTGTCGAGGCCTATCTCGCCGCGAACAACGCCCAGAAGGCCTATGAGGCCGCAGAGAGCATCATCAAGGAGGACAAGACGGCCGAGTGGAAGGGCGAGCTCGCCCCCGCCTACTGGCAGGCCCTCCTCAAGCTCGGCAAGAACCAGAAGCTCGAGGGACTCGTCAAGAAGGCCGCGATCAGCGGCGACCGCGCCGCCAGTGCGAGTGCCCTCGTGATGCGTGGCGACATCATCCTCGCCACGGAAGGCGATTCGCCCGAGGCCCACAAGAAGGCCTTGACCGATGCCTATCTCAGGGTCATGCTCATGTACACCGACGAGCCGTGCCGCGAGGCGCGCCTCCAGGCGATGCAGAAGGCGGCCGGCAGCTTCGACAAGCTCGGGCAGGCGTCGCGCGCAGAGCAGATCCGCTCTCAGGCCCGCAAGATTTAATCCCCCTTAACTCACTCAACTCGCTTAACATTTCAACTTTTCAACCTCACAACCACCTTAACTAAACACCCAAGGAAATCAAAAAATGAGCAAGGCAAGAAAGTCGTTGATGGCGTTCATGATTCTCGTCGGAACCTGCGTGGCCCCGATGGCGGCACTCCAGTCGATGGGACAGGACCTGACAGATGCAAGCGGAAACGCCGTCGAGTCCAGCACGGTCGCGTCGACCAGCAAGAAGAGTGGCGGCGGCTTCGTCGACATCGTCTTCGGTTCCGGCATCGTCGGCATGCTCCTGTGGTTCGCCCTCTTCGGCGATGGCGCGCTGGCAATCTACTTCTGCGTGGACTGCTACATTCTCATCAAGCCCGAGAAGCTCATGCCCAACAGGCTGATCGACCAGGTCCAGAAGGCCATGGGCGAAGGAGACATCGTGGCCGCGATGGAGGCCTGCCAGAACACGCCTTCCGTCATGTCCAACATCCTCACCGCCGCGTTCCAGCACGTGGAGGAGGGCTTCGACGTGATCCAGGAGGCGGTCAACGCGGCGTCGGACCTCGAGCAGGAGAAGCTGATGCAGCGCCTGACGTGGATTTCGGTGTGTTCCAACCTCGGACCGTCGCTCGGCCTTCTCGGTACGGTGCAAGGCATGATCCTTACGTTCCAGGCCCTCGCGCAAGGCGGCGCCGGCGACGCGGCCGCGCTCGCAAGCTCGATCGGACAGGCGCTCTGGACGACTGCTGGCGGCCTTATAGTGTCCATCCCCTCCATCACCGCGTTCTACTCGCTCCGTAACAACGCGAACCGCCTCATCCTCCGCATGACGGCCGTCACGATGGAGTTCCTGAACGGACTGAGGAATGTAGAGGTCGCCCCCGAGGAAGGGGCCGGAGATATCGCCTGACCATAGGGATTCCGTCAAATGGGCAGGAAGCCACAGCAAAACCCGCAGCTCGACATGACGCCGATGATCGACGTCGTGTTCGAACTCATCATCTTCTTCGTCGTCACGCTCGTGGAGGCGCAGAAGAAGGACGAGACGATCGAGCTTGCGGACGGACAGCACGGAATCGTGCTGGTGCCGGAGGAGTTGCCTCCGTCGCACATGCAGATAGACATCGGCCTGTATCCGGACGGCCCGAGGAAGGGCAAGCCCCGCATTTCCATGGGCGACCGCGACATAACCCCGGCTGAAATCTCTCGGCGCGTCACGCAGCGCGCCAAGAAATACAAGGACTTCCCCGTGATCGTGCGCGCCGACTTCGCCGTGCCGCACAGCGCCGTGAAGCAGGTGATGGACGCGTGCACTTCCGCGGGCATCTGGAAGATATCGTTCCAGGCCATCGCCGAGGACAAGACGCACGAGCGCAAGCGCCTTCAGAGGCTGCTGAGGAGATAACGGAGGCATCGAAATGGCGAGAAAACCACAGGAAAATCCGCAGCTCGACATGACGCCGATGATTGACGTCGTGTTTGAACTCATCATCTTTTTCGTCGTAACGATCAAGCAGGAGGACCTGTTCTCAAAGCTCAACTGCAACAGGCCCGCACCTGCGCCGCCAGCCGAGACCGTGCCCAAGGACGTTCCAGACGTAACCATTGAGATCGGCCGCCGTTACGATGGCAGCCCCCAGGGGGTGTTGCTGTACAACAAGCGCGAAGTCAAGCGCACCGAGCTCGACGCGGCGCTCAGAGACATCGCGCGCACGTCCACAAAGACGCCGGTCATCGTGAAGTGCACGGGAGACAGCCCGCACAAGGCGCTTGTCGACGTGCTTGACATCTGCTATCACAACAAGCTATTCAGCGTCAGCGTGTTCTCGCTGGACAACTAAGGGCATAGACAATGAGCGAAGAGTACATCGAGGATGAAGTCGAATCGGTGGTCGAGGAGGGAATCGACCTCGAGGAGATTGCGAAGAAGTACGAGGAGCGCGGGTTCTTCAAGCGCCTCGGCGACATGTTCAGCGGCCTCAAGCAGCCGCGCGACTCGCGCGAGTACAAGCTTGCGCGCATCGAGCTGCAGCGCCTCGCCGCTCCGCTCGTCGCGATCGTCGTCCCGCTGCTCTTCGGCGTGGTGCTCTGCGTCGTCACGATGATCTCCGGACAGAAGAAGGACTCGATCGTCGTTGACATCGCGCAGATCGAGGACGAGCCCGAGGAGCTGAAGGAGGAGGACGAGATTCCGCCGGACGACATCGAGCCCCCGCCGATGGAAGAGGTCGAGATCATGGTCGACACCCCGAACCCGGGCCCCGTCTCGACCGTGACGCCGGTTCCCTCGCCGCCCTCCGCGCAGGTCTCCGTGAAGCCCGCCCCGATGGACTCCGTGGCGATCGTCAAGTCGCCCGTCACGATGCGGTCGATGACCGGCTCTCGCACCCCCGGCTCGATCGGCGCGGCGACGCGCGGCGGCGCCGGCTACGGCGACGCGAACACCGAGGCTTGCGTGATGAAGGTCCTCTGGTGGCTGAAGGCCCACCAGAACTCGGACGGCAGCTGGGGCAAGGGAGGCACCACGGTGGCGAACACGGCGTTCGCGGTCCTGACGTACCTCGCGCACGGCGAGTATCCGGGCTCCCCCTCTCCCTATCGGCGCGACTTCGGCCCGACGGTCCAGGCGGCGCTCGACTACTTGGTCGGCCACCTCCAGACGGGAAAGGACAACCAGCCGCGCTTCAATCCCACCGACGGCAACGAGTACAGCTTCCTCATCGCGACGTACGCGCTCTGCGAGGCGTACGGCATGACGAAGAACCCGAATTGCAAGGAGGCGGCGCACCAGTGCCTGTACCGCATCGTCGAGAACCAGGCGTCCACTGGCGGGTGGGACTACAAGCTCAACAAGAACTCTACGCGCGACGACCTGTCGTTCGCGGGCTGGGCGATCCAGGCGCTCAAGGCCGGCAAGATGGCGGGCCTTCACCCGGAGGGGCTGCAGACCGCTATCAACAAGGCGATCAACTGCCTCAAGAAGCGCAGCTACTCGAAGTCCTCGGGCTTCACGTACACGCCGACGCAGAACAACAACGGCGGCAGCACGGGCCTCGCGGGCGTCGGCACGCTCGCGATGCAGCTCCTCGGCCGCGGGTCGGAGCCCGAGTCGCTGAACGCGCTCGAGGTGATGCGCGACTGGCAGCCGTCGTTCGACCCGGAGAAGCTGTCCGCGAAGAAGCCCGGAGGGAGTCCGCAGTACTACTGCTACTACGCGACGCAGTGCAAGTACCAGGCGGGCATGAAGGCTGGCGCTCTCAAGAACGACGAGGTAACGTGGCAGCAGTGGAACCTCGCGATGAAGAAGCTGTACCCGGCTTCGATCATCGACCTTCCGGAGAAGGTGCCGGACTACACGGGCAAGGAGCACAAGCAGGGGTACTTCGAGAACAAGGACGCGCACTCGACCCGTCCGTACATGGACACGTGCCTCGCGGCGCTGCAGCTGATGGTGTACTACCGCTACCTGCCCACGACGTCGGTGAAGGCCGGCGAGGACGAGGGCGCGGCGCCCGCGGATGCGAACAAGGCGATGGACAAGTCCAAGGACGTCACCGTCACCGTCGATATCTGAGTATGGGCAGTTGAAGAGTTGAAAGGTTGAAGAGTTGAAAGGTTGAATGGTTGAAAGGTTGAATGGTTGAATAGCGGAAGGTAATCCACGAGCCACGAGCCACGAACCACGAGCCACGAACCACGAACCACGAGCCACGAACCACGAACCACGAACCACGAGCCAATATGCTATAATGGAGGGCAATGGGTGAAGACTTCTCATGGAACGACCGGTATGCCGGAGACGACGCCTGGACCGAATGGTTTGACATCTGTTCGGTCGCAGGGTGCCGCCCCGAGTTTGCCGCGCGTCTCGCCGAGCAGGTCTCCTCTGCAATGTACGCCCATCTTTCCCGAGCAGGGCTCTCCCGCGCCGACGCGCTCGGCGAAGACCCCGTCTCGTTCTTCGACTCGTATTTCAGGCTCAAGGGTTCGCGCGACGTCAAGAAGCCTCTCAAGTCGTATTTCCGCCACCGCATCCGAGAAGATGGCATCGACATGGTCGATTTCGTCTGCGGCACGCTCTTCGGCTCGGGCTCCGGCCGCGTACGCGACATCGTGCTCGACTGGATCGCGGTCCTCAAGGGATGGAAGCCGCGCACGGTCTCGCTCGACGACGGAAGCCGCCGCCTCGTCTGGGAGAACGCAGGCGACGCGGACCTCGCGTCCGTCGAGCTTTCAGGCGGAGGCGATAGCCTCGACTTCATCGACGAGGAGCCTCTCCGCGCGTCGGCCCGCAAGGTGCTCGAAGCGGTCGCGCGCAGGTCGCGCGTCGACCTCCGCGCAGCGTCGCTTCTCGTCTACGCGACTTCGCACGACATCCCGCTCACGGAGCAGTGCGTGCTTTCCGCGCTCGGCGCCGGCAAGTCGCAGGCCTACGCATGGAGGGAGAAGGTGATGGGTTCGCTCGAGAGGGAGCTTCGTTCCGCGGAGGCCGGGGATACGGCGCTCTTCGCCCGCGTGCTCGTCTCGGCCGCCGCGGCGAATCTGCCGCGCGAACTCAGGGCGGAACTGGGGGTGGACGAATGAACGCGGCTTTTCTGGCACAGTGGCAGCTCTACCGCCGCGGGGTCGCGAGGCCCCAGCTGGTCGGCGTCGAGCCGCACGGCGAGTCTGAGTTCGACCCCGAGGTCAAGGTCGGCGAGATACGCATTTTCGCGGACACCAACCGTCCGCTCGTCGCGCTTGTGGTCGAGGATCGTCGCCTTTCCGGCTGGCGCGTCGTGCCCGTTTCGCCGTTCTGCGCCCCGGCGTCAGGCCGCGAGCTCATGGTCGGCGAGAGGGTCTTCCAGCTCTGGAACGCCACCGTCGTCTCGCGCCGCTTCGCCACTCGCAGCTGGCGCGTCGACGCGCTTGGCGAGGCGGACGTCGAATCGATCCGCGGCGCAGTCGCCGCGGCGAATCCCGGGCGCGTGTCGTCGGGAGACGGCGTCCAGGCGAAGTACGAGCGCGAGTTTCTCGTCGGAGAGGGCACGCTCGTCCCGTTCGTCGAGCCCGCCGCGGCGGATGCGCCGCGCTTCGCGTGGGTGCAGCCAGCGCTGAAGATCGCCGCCTCGCTCGCCGTCTGCGTCGCCGCGTGGTACGTTTTGATGACAGGGTCCGGACGCCAGGCCGTCCGCAACTGGCGCGACAGCTTCCGCTATGTAGACGTCGCGCCGGAGGACTGCGTGATCGAGCTCGTGGACGCGCAGGACGCGGTGGAGCCCGCCGGAGAGGTGGCGGACGTGGACATCGATTTCGCGAAGCCCTCGGCCTCGTGGTTCGGGAGCGTCCCTGCGCCGACAGTGTTCCCGAGGCCGAAGTTCGCGGACGTGAGGGGTCCGAAGATCCCCGAGGGGCTTTCAAAGTTCTCCCTAAAACTTGAGGGCGAGGGCTACAAGTCGCCGATATCCGAGCCGATGGCCGTGGTGTTCCTGTCGCCGTCGGAGAAGGGCGATGGCGGCGCCGCGCCGGCGAAGGCGGGCTCGTTCTCCTATGCGTCCGCGGTGAAGCCGCTCGCCGCACAGCCGAAGGTTTCGTGCGAGCTGTGCGCGGACAACCTTTCGGGGGATTGCGACGACATGCGCCTCGTGATCGAGGGCGAGCCAGCGCCAGGCGTGAAGGTCACGGTGCTGTTCGATCCGAACGTCATCGCGGGATATCGCGACAGGAACTGGTATGCCGCTCCAGAGGGGAGTCGCGCGTACGCCGCCTACGGGCTGAGGGCGTATCCTGGGAAGCAACAGGAAATCGGCCCCGAGTCCGTCTACGTGACGCTCATCTGGCCGTCGAAGGATGGCGACGTTCGCACGCCGCTCATCCCCGTCAGGTCACCGCTTCTGAACCCACTTCCCTGATTCGTCCTGGAACCAGGCGCCGGCGGGAATCTTTTCGCGCATTTTAGCGGCGTAGCGCCGCTGCACGGTCTCGAGAGTCGTTCCGTTGGACTTCGCGACCTCGCTGAAGCGCTTCATGCGCTTGGCGTTCTCCTCCGCGACGAGGAGCCGGTCGTCGTCCGTCGCGCCTTCGCGCGCCTCGAGCATCGCGCGGTTCGTGATGCCCGCGGCCTGGCGGTCTACCATCTCCTTGACGGCCTTGAAGTCGCCCTTTGGCTTCTGCTGGTCCTCGTCAGCGAACGCCTTGTCGAGATCCTTGTCGACCTTGAGGTTCACATCCATCGTTATGTGGATGGGCTTTATCTCGCTTTCGGTCTTGACCTGGATGCACCCGGCCATGCAAACGGCCGCTGCGGACATTGCGAAGAGCGCTGCTTTCATTTTTTCCTCCCTGATAATTTCGATATGTTGATTCCGGTGTTTATGATCTGGTCGAAATCGCCGCGGAAAGTGACGTCGAGCTTTACGGGCACGGTCGTGGCGCCGCGGGTCGCGGACCCCTCCAGGACCAGCTCGAGCGCGGAGGGCGCTCCGTCCTCCCCGCGCTTGAGCTCTACCTTGAGCACGTTGTAGTCGAGGTCGGCCAGGGCTTTCGAGAGGTTGGACCGCTCGGATTCAGGCACTCCTGCAAGCGCGAGGTTGTCGAGAATCGGCTGCGCGTCCTCGACGCGGACCTTGCCCGTCTCCCCGGGCTTCGAGAAGAGATACGCGTTCTTGAGATGCAGCACTTTGCCGTCCTTGAGAAAGAACGGAAGCTTCCCGTGCAGGCTCCCCGTCGCTTCACCGTGGAAACCGTATATGCGCGAGAGCACCGCCCCCGCGTCCACCCCGTCCATGAAAATCGTCGCGCCGGTGGTGAGGCTCTTCGGGTCGAGGAAGAGGGAGTACAGCCGCAGGTCGCCTCCGCAGCAGTTGGCTCCCGCCTCTGTGACGAGGTATGAGCGCTCGGTGGCGCGGACGCTTGCGTAGACGTTTGAAAGCGTGAACCCGGCGAATTCCACGGATGCGGCGCGCGGGTATAGCGGCGCGATGTCCTTGTGGTCCGCGATTGCGTCGACGCCGAACCTGACTCGCAAGCCCTTTACGGCGACGTTGCGCCCGCCAGCCGTCGAGAACTCCGCGTCGACGTCCTTCAGCGAGCCGCGCGCAGACCATGCTGGGACGGGGCGTTTTGGCGTTGACGAGCCGTCCGCGTCGAGCGAGAACGTGCCGGAGAAGACGAGGTTGGAGACGGAGGGGAGGGCGAGACGCGCGAGGACTGCGGCGAGCACGGCGTCGTCCTGCGAGACCTTCCGCTCCCTGACGTTCGCGGCGAAGCGCCATTCCTTTGCGCCTTTCGCGGAGAAGTCGGCGTTGAGCCTCCAGTCGGTCCTGTCGAGCGAGAGCGAGAGGTTGCCGTCGGCGCGTATGAACCCAAGGCGCACATCCGCAGTCGCCGAGTAGGGCCAGTCCAGAAGGCGTCCCTTGGCGCGGACGCGGAAGGCGCCGGACGCGGTGCGGCCCACGGTCAAGTCCGCCGTGGCCTTCTTGGACTCCACAAGGTCGGCGGCCTTTCCCTTGAGGTACGGCGAGAGGTCGAATTCGAGCTCGGGGATGGGGATGTACTGGACGACGTACGGGAGCGCGAAGACGGCGGCGACAAGCGCGACGACGACGAACAGCGCCGCCTTGAGCGTCCAACGCCAGAACCACCCCTTTTTCTTGGGCGTCTTCTCCTCTTCTTCCTCCATATGCGGGTATTATACCAAAACAGGCACGGCGCGGACAGGTTCGGCGGGCGTCGAAAAGTTGACATGTCTTTTGCACGGCATGGGGGCGTTTGTGATATAATGGCATTAATGAAAACCATCCGAACTGCAATTGCCGTCGCTCTTGCCTCCGCGTTCGCGTCTGGCACGGCGTCCGCACTCCAGGTGTCCGACCTCGCCAACCTCGGCAAGATGCCGCACGGCACCGAAACGACTCTCGGCACGAAGATCCGCGTCTACAAGGATCTCGCGTATTCGACGCGCGACGACCAGGCGGACGAAGGCAAGGGGTATGTTGCCCGCGGCCGCGGAAACGGAACGCACCGCTCCGGTACGTATTTCGACGTCTATGCCGCCGATTCGCTTTTCTCCGCGGCGGACGTGCGCGCGAAGACCCCGGTCTTCGTGTTCATGCACGGCGGAAGCTGGTCGCAGGCGTATGACAAGGACGTCGCGTGCCACGAGCTCCTGAGGCGCGTCGCCGTGAAGGGGTACTTCGTCCTTTCGATGAACTACCAGCTCCAGAACGACTCCGTCGAGGCGGGCGCGCAGACGAAGCGCGAGAAGGCGACCTTCGCCGACATGCTCGCGGACGTGGACGCGATGGTCACCTACCTCAAGAAGGCGCTTCCCGCCGCCGGGTTGCCGACGGACAAGCTCGTGATCGGCGGCGAGTCCGCGGGCGGGCATCTCGCGATGTGCTACGCCTGGGACCAGGACGCGCCCGGAATCTCGGGGCTCAAGCTCAGCCACGACCTGCGCGTCGCTTGTGTGACGTCCATCGTCGGTCCTAGCGACCTTTCGGAGGGGATGCTCGCGGAGATGCTGTTTTCCGGGCTCGGCAAGATGATTCCGGTTCCGCAGCTTCAGGGCATGGCGAAGCTCATGGGCTGGCTCACCGACGCGGATCTCCTCAACATGGAAGGGAACGCCGCGCGGGCGATCGTCAAGAAGTGGGCGCCGGTAACGCTCGTGAAACCGGCGTCGTGTCCGGCGATCCTTGCCTACGCCTGCGACGGTGCGTTCGTCGGCCCGAGCTCGTCCGACATGCTCGTCCCGGTCTCGAACTACACTGCGCTCACTAACAGGCTCACGGCGGCCGGCGTTTCCCACGACGCCAAGCTGTTCATGAACACGAAGCACTGGGAGGTCGGCACAAACGCCGACAAGGGGCAGGGCGTGGAATGGATCTCCGACAGGCTCGCCGCGTTCAAGGAGAACGGCTTTGGCGCCGCCAAGGCGCCTGCCAAGGCGAATGCGAAGTCCGCTGACGCGGCCGGTGCAAAGAAGCCTGCGGCAAAGAAGACGGATTCGAAGAAAAAGGCCAAGACATCCAAGCAAGTTAAGTAGCATCGCCCCCTGACTTACTTGACGGCTCTTAATCTTAAATGATATAATGCATAATGTTAGTTCGGTGTGTGTCCGCTTGGGTGAGCGGAACTTTACGCCGCTAACAAAACAAACAGCAATAACAAGAGGAAATAATTATGGGAATGTCATCATTTGCAAGCGCGGCGGCTAGGTCTGCGCTCGTTGTTAAAGAGGTTAAAATCAACGAGGCTGGTCCTCAGTATGTGCACATTGTTGCTCGTAAGGCTGGTGTAATTGGCTTCCTTCTTTCTATCCTTGGAATTGATTCTACGACAACTTTTGACGTGTACGCCGACAAGCTTGATTTTTCTCAAGGTTCTCTTTCTGGTTACGTCAAGAGTTCTATGCCGCTTTCTAAGATGACCGTCGCTACTGGGGGATTTGTTAAACCATTCGTGGAACTTATCATTGCCATTCTTTTAATCTTCCCTGGTGCACTATTTACTCTTGGAATTTCAGCAATCATTGGCGTGTTGCTTATTATCCATTACTTTCTCTCAAAGACATTGGTTGTTCAAGTTGTGGCGAGCAGTGGATGGGATGCTACAATCTGTCTGAAGAGAAGTGTTATTGAAGGAGTAGAAATTAATCAGGACATGGCTGACAAGATTGTTGATATAATCAAAGATCTTGTTATGGCTAGTACGGCAAGGTGATATCGATGTATTTGTGTGTCCTACATGTATGAGCAGATGGCCGGCGGAATCAACGAGCGATTCCGCTGGCTTTTCAATGTGTGCGTGGCGGTAGCATTTGGATCGGAAGTGCATCATGAGGATGTTTGGATGAGGAACCTGTGAATGCGATATCTTCGATAGCGGGGCTGCTGTCGCTCTGCGGAATAGCCTCAGTGAGAATGTTCGCGCCGACGTTTCTGTTCGGAGTTATCTGTCGTTTCTTGCCGAGGTGTAGTTGGTGTCCTTCTGGCATTTCCGATCTTGCCGCGAGTTGTCCTTCGTTCTTGACTGGCAATTTTGGGCTTTGTGTTTTTGGCGTGCTGGGTGTGTTGGAGGTCATCGCCAATTGGGATGATTCGATCAGGGAGTTGATTTCGGATGCGAATATTGAAAAGTACGCAAAGCCGGTATTCGCGGCTCTTGTAAGCTACGCGATTTGCTCTCCCGAACAGGTGCAAGTCATTTCGGCTGTTGTCAATGGAGTCCCAGAGGCCATGTCGGCGTCTGGTGATCCTGCTGCAGTTGAGGTTGCTGCAGAGGCCGTGACGTCGGCGGTATCCGTCGTGGCTTCCGGACTGGACGCCTGTTCGGTCACGAATGCCGTCGAGGTGGCTGCGCAGAAAGTTGCGGGAGCTTCAACGTCTTCCTTCTCGGTCTTCGTCTCGTCGTTGTTTTGCGGTGTGGGGACGTTTTTCTTTTGCAAGATACGTTCCAGCATCGTCGTTTCAGTGCGAGAGCTTGATCCGGACAATGCCCTTCGTCTTAACACATTGCTAACATTGTTTGAAGAGGGGTCTTGGCTGGCGATTCTCCCTGTGGTAATGGTGTTCCCACTGCTTGCAGTGTTCCTAATGGTGGTGTTTGCCTTTGGGGGATGGTTGCTGTCTCGTCCGCTTAAGATTATTGCGGAAAAGAGAAAGGCGCATTGGGATTCTGTTGGAACGGAGGGTGCGCTGAGGGTGGTGCGCATTCGTGCGCTCGTGATATTCTCCCTTGGCGTGTTTCTGTCAGCGATCCCCGTAGTCGGTTATCTCGTGACGGTCATCGCCTTAAACCTGTTCGTGTTCAGTGTGATTTCCTTGTACGAGAAAACCGCTTATCGTGTGTTGGCAAAGATCGTCATGCGATTCATAAAGCTTACAATCTTCCTTGTTTCAATCCTGCTCTCTGGGATTCCCTTCATGGGTATAGTGTTGTTGCTGCCTTATCTGGTGTCGTTCTTGCTGCGCATCCGCAGAATGAGTGCAAGATGATTGCAGTGCAAACCGTCTGTGCCGCATACGTGTCGATGGGTGCCGATGTTGGCTTCAAGGACAGATACAAGCTCTTGCAGATGTATGTTTCACGTGGGAGGGATGTGCTTGTCACCTCCGCAAGACGCATGTCGCGGCACTTGCCAATTTCAGAAGCATGGCGATTCAGTTTGGAGGGACATCCATGACCTCCCGCAGCGATAGGGCGTGATCGGACTGGTGTTCTTCCTTGAGCGTCTGGCTGTTCTTGATGCCGCGCCTGGCCATGAACACGAACGCCGGGGTCCTTGCCAGCAGCATCGCGCCGATGATGTTCGCGTTGCAGCGTCTCGTGCGGACGTCTTCGCAGTAGGCGAAATCCCGTCTGCCGTGGTGCCCGGTCTCTATCGCCCATTCCGCGCGCACCGCGCTGGCGAAGAAGTCCACTCCGTGCTCCTCGTCGATTTCGACGGTGGAGGCGTGGTACGAGGTCTCGACCGCCGTCCGCTCTCCCTTGCGCGGACCGGAGACGAACTCCCGTTGCCTGCGGGTCACCACGAGGGTGCGCATCCCGAACATGCCGAGCTGCGCCGGGTCGTCCAGCTTGAATATCCTGGTCTGGCGGGCCTCCTTGCGCCCGTGCCCGTTCATGAACACGAAGCACTGGGAGGTCGGCACAAACGCCGACAAGGGGCAGGGCGTGGAATGGATCTCCGACAGGCTCGCCGCGTTCAAGGAGAACGGCTTTGGCGCCGCCAAGGCGCCGGCCAAGGCGAATGCGAAGTCCGCTGACGCGGCCGGTGCAAAGAAGCCTGCGGCAAAGAAGACGGATTCGAAGAAAAAGGCCAAGACATCCAGGCAAGTTAAGTAGGGTTGCGATATGCGCCGCCGACGATGTGACAATCGGCGTGGAATTTGCTATAATGTAAGCATGAAATTCCAGCTGCCACATCTGCCGAGGGTTGTCGTTTTGGCTTTAGTCGCGTCTTTGACGGGCGCGGCCATGTCAGCCGAAGTTTCGGATGACGACGCTAAAAAGGCGGCTGAGGCGTTTGTCTTTTCGGATTCTATCGGGTCTTTTGTCCTCAAGGGTCGCACCGTATCCGGCGTTGTGCAGCGTGGACATCTCTGGATCGCGGCGCTTTCGCCGACCGGCCACATCGTGATGAGCGGCAGCGACCTTGTCGATCCGATCGTCGGATTTTCGAAGAATGACTTTGCCGAGCCGGACCCCGAGTCTCCCGCGTTCGCCGTACTCGAAGGCGCGGACGCTTCCGTTGTCGCCGCAGAAGCGCAGGGCGACGGAACTCGCCACGCGCGGTGGACGAAGCTCCTGGGCGGAGGGGCGACGAAAAGCGGCTTGCTTAGGGCGGACAATCCGTCAAGCGGGGCGGTGGTGGTCGAGCCGTTCCTCGCCGAGCACTACGACCAGTGTCAGCCCTACAACGACTACACTCCGGTGTATGAGCCAGACGAGGACTACTTTGAATCTGGATACGAGCCAGAACGCGGACGCTGTCCGTGCGGATGCGTGGCGACTGCGGCCGCACAGATATTCCATCGCTTCAAGTGGCCGGCGAGAATCGACAGTACTATTACGTACGACCACACGTTCGTAAATGGCAACGGTGTTGCCACCTCTTTCCCGATCCGCTTCAATGGCCATGAGCCTGTAGACTGGGACGCAATATCCAATACATACCGGGTATTCTGGAGTGACCCTCGAGGCGTTCAGGCCGAGGCGGTGCGGTATCCGATTGCACGATTGATCCTGTGGTGCGACGTCATGGCGGGTATGGATTTCGAGCCAACTGGTTCGGGCGCGAACTACGATGATATCGCCCGTAACGTGTCGGATTGGTACACATCTGGGCACTGGGTTGATATGTTTGACGGCGCCGAGCTGATCAAGAACGACATATGTGCCGGTGTTCCGTGCCAGGTTTCAATTGCCGCCTACGACCAATTCGGTAATCGTAGTGGCCACGAGGTTGTAGCTCATGGCTGGGCGGATGACGGAACGTACAAGTACATCTATCTAAACTTTGGCTGGGGCGGCAGCAACGACGGCTACTACAACATAGCGGCGAATGTTCAGGATTACCAGGAGAAAGAGGTGTACGTTGGGCACTACCCGCGCGCGAAGCCGCAGATCGACCCGCTGCCAAGCGTCTGCGACACGAACCTGATGCTGCGCTGGCATTTCCCCGACTTTTATACCAACAAGCTTTCTGTATTCACGGTGTCGCTCCGGAAGACAGCAACCGAAACGACGACGGTTTCCGAGAACTTTTCAGCCCCGAATGGCGTAGCGTCTGGCGACGAAGGTATATTTAAAGTTGGGGCTCATAGCAAGGGCTACGATGGGGATCTTCTTTATTGCTTTTCTTCACATTTGGATGGAGAATATGCGACCGTGAATTCGGCGTATTATACATTTCCGGAAGTTTACACGTTGACTTCAGCGTCTGAGCTTACGTTTAAGCTCCGCAGCTGCTACGCGCTCAGCAACATATTGGAGTTACAGGCTCGATTCAACGGGGGTGAGTGGACTACCATTATGTCGCCTTCTTTGTCTGCGACCGGCGATTCTAAATGGAGGACGGTAATGCTTAATCTAGGAGACCACGGCGGCGAGACTATCCAACTGCGGTTTTACAAGGCATATACCGATGGTGATTGCTATACTGAACAAGATTGCATATTTGTAGATGACGTAGTGTTGACCGAGGTACTCCCGCAAGGCTCCGCGGTGACGCAAGACGTATCTGCGTTCGCGCGTTCTTACTCGTTCAACGGGCTTGAGGATGGTTCTACCTATTCGTTCACCGTCACGCCGGTTATGTCTGGGGCGCTTGTGGAGGCAGAGGCGTCCGATCCCGCTGTGACAAGGACTGCGGGAGAGATGCTTGTTCCCGTTGAAGGGGAAGTAACGTATGCTAACATCAACTCTGCGTTCCCCACCAACGATGATGGCATTCAGTGGACATCTACAGGAAGTGTTTCTGGTAATACTGTAACTAAAACTGGCGCGGGTGCATGTTCTGTCACTGCTCTGCTCACAGGAACGCTGACTGAAACTTCCCAGCTTACTTTTAGCTGGCGAGGCCGAGGCACATACAAATACAATAACAAAACCTTACAAGACACATTGAAAGTTTCATATGTCGACGAGAATAATAGCACCACAGTGTTGACTCAGAAAACAAATTCAGCTGCCATGTCTGCGGCAAGTTCATGTGTCGTGCCCCTAGGTGGATATAGCGGGCAGAGGGGTACGGTCAAGATTGAATTGTCCTGTCCTACGACAAAGACGACCAGCACGTTGACCATTTCGCAGCCGCAGATTAAAGATGTTCGCGTACCGTCAGGCCCGGAAATCACTTGGGAACCGCAACAGGTTCCCGCGCTCGGAACGCCCGAGATCCGCTCGGTTTTTTCCGTCGCTGAAGGGTTCTACGGCGAGTGTTGGACGAACACTACGACATTCAGGGTCAAGTGCTCGAGTTCGGTGGACCGTCTTGATGCGTACTCCAGCCACCTGTCCTTGGTTAGTGACAACGACGTGGCAATTTCCAAGGTGGGCAACGGCACGTTCAAAGTCTGCGTCACTCCAAGCGGAATAAACGAGTCGAACTTCCGTTCCCGCATGATTCTTACGCTTGTTGCCACGGATGCGAACGGGACGAAATGCTACAAGGACCTTTCCCTGCGTTTCTCGCAGGTAGAGCCGCGACCGACGGAAGTTCTCGTGACAGCGACGACTTCCGACGGCTCGTCCTATGACGTGGCTGTTCCATATGCGTGGATTGAGCAACACGGTCTTGTTCCTTCCGGTGGCGCCGCTGCCGCATACGAGGCCGCGGTGTCGGCGACCGCCGACGCCGATTCGGACGGCCTTCCCAACTGGGCCGAGTTCGTGTGCGGGACGAGCCCAACTGACCCCTCCGAGAAGGTCACGGTCTCGATCGCGATGGTGGACGGCGAGCCCGTGGTGACGTATACGCCGGACGACTCGCAGATTGCCGCAGGGTTCAAGGCCGTGATCAAGGGAACGACCGACCTTGCTACGGCGCTGTCCGCGTGGGAGGTCGTGACGGAGACGAGAACCTCGACGTGCCGCTTCTTCCGCGTCGAGATCGTGCCAGACAATTGAGATTCGTTTCGGTACGGGTGCCGTCGGTTTTCGGCGATCGATAAAACTTGCCTCTTGAGTATGACGGCCGAAAATGGTAAACTTCTTGATATGGATGATGATATTCTGAAATCCGGCGACAAGTTCAGAAGCTATATAGTCGTCAGGCCCCTTGGAAAGGGGGGGCTTGGTGGCGTTTATCTCGTAAAGCATGAGCTGCTTGACATATGCTATGCGCTAAAGGTACTTTCGCCACAAGTCGCCGAAGAGAACCCGCAATACGTGAAGCGATTCGTGCGCGAGGCCAAGATAGCCACCATGATACGGCATCCAAATCTGGTCGCTGTTCACGACGTGGGATTCGACGAGGGAACGGGCATTTACTTTCTTGTGATGGATTATGTCCAGGGAAGCAGCCTCAGGCTTGCCATCGCCATGGGCGGGGCCATGCCCCACAAAGAGGCGGTCAGGATTGCGGCGGAGGTAGCGAGCGCCTTGGTGGCGGGCGCCAGGTTTGGCGTTGTCCATAGGGACATAAAGCCCGAGAACATAATGCTTGAGCCTGACGGGAAAGTGCGGCTAATTGACTTGGGTGTTGCTAAAATCGTTGGTGCGGATTCAATCAAGACGACGGCTCAGACCGTATTTGGCACGCCAGACTACATTTCACCGGAACAGGCGGTTGATTCCAGCACTGTCGATACAAGGGCCGACGTATACTCCCTTGGCATCGTCCTTTTCGAGATGCTATGTGGAAGACTGCCATATGGGGCCGTCGCGCCTTCGGACATGCTGAAATTCCTTCTTTCGCCGGATCCGATTCCGGACGTCAGGAGCCTGAACCCCAATGTCCCGCAGAAGCTGGCGATGCTCGTCCGGAGCATGTGCGCAAAAGATCCTGCGAAAAGGATTTCGTCTCCGGCGGCTTTTCTGGAGGCGGTTGGCAGGCTTGGCTACGACGTGTCCAAAGTGGGTGGCTCGGTGTATGCGCAGCCCGCTGAGGCGAGCGGACCGGAAATCGACTTCGCGACCATCGCGTCGATAGCCTCCGGCGGGCCTGAGAAAGGCGATCCGCAGATTGCGGAAGACGACATGACCGTGACTGATTTTCTTGAATTACGCAGGGCAAGTAGTCGTCGAAGGATGATTCGCATTGCCGTAGCATTGTCAATTGTCCTGGCTGTTGTCGCGGCAATGGTATTTGCTGTGCTCTGGATGTGACCTGATCAAGTCAACGCACTTCTGGTTTATGGTATAATGTGCGGCATGGTGTCCGACGAGATGAGCTCTGTGCGCCGCGTGACGCTCTGCGGAATGGCGGTAAACGTGGCGCTGTCGGCGCTTAAGGCCGCGGTCGGATGGCTGGCCGGGTCGCAGGCGCTGATGGCGGATGCCGTGCACTCCGTTTCCGATCTCGTGACCGATTTCGCAGTCCTGCTTGGCGTAAAGTACTGGACCGCCCCTGCCGACGAGGAGCATCCCTACGGACATGGCAAGATACAGGCTGTCGTCGCGGCGGCGATAGGGCTTGCGCTTGCGGCGGTCGCATTCGGAATCGGCAGGACTGCGGGGCTTCGCGTACTCGAGGCCATCGGCGGCGGCGAGCCGTCCGTTCCCGGCGCGTTCGCGTTCTGGATCGCCGTCGTCTCGATCGTCGCCAAGGAGCTCGTCTACCGCCGCACCCTCGTCGTGGCGAAGCGCTTCCGCTCGCCCGCCCTCGAGGCCAACGCCTGGCACCACCGCAGCGACGCGATCAGTTCAATTCCCGTCGCGCTGGCGCTGGCGGTCTCGTTTTTTGCGCCGGCGTTCGCGTGGATGGACTCCGTCGGCGCGCTTGTCGTCGCCTTGTTCATCCTGAACGCGGCCTGGGGCATCGTGAAGCCAGCGATAGAGGAACTGACTGACGCCGAGATGCCAGGCAAGTCGGCGGAAGTCGCGCGGATCGCGCTCGGCGTCAAAGGCGTTCGCGGCTGTCACCGCGTCCGCACCCGCCGCTACGGCGGCGTCTTCCACGCCGACCTGCACGTCCAGGTTGCGCGCGATCTTTCCGTCGGCGAAGGGCATGCGCTTGGACACGCAGTGCGCGACGCCGTCTGTTCCGCCGGCATCGGAGTCGCGGACGCGGTCGTGCACGTCGAGCCCGAGGATGTCCGCGTCGTCCTTTCGCTCGGATCGAACGTCGAGCCGCGCCGCGAGTACCTCGAAAAGGCGCTGGGCGCGCTCAGTAGCTTCCCCTCGACGCACTTTGTCGCCGCAAGCACCATCGAGGAAACGGAGCCGGTCGGCGTGCCGGAGGAGTTCCGTCGCCTCAAGTTCCTGAACCAGGTCGTGATCGTCGACACTGCGCTGGACGCGCGCGACTTCTCGGACAGGATGCATCAGGTCGAGGCGGATCTTGGACGCGTGAGGGGCGTGAGGAACGGACCGCGAACCATCGACATCGACATGATTGACTACGGCGGCACGACTTCGGACGACCCCGAGCTTACGCTGCCGCATCCTCGCGCCCGCGAGCGCGATTTCGTGATGCGCCCGTGGCGCGAGCTTGCCGGACGTATCTCTGCTCGGTAAAGGCATGCCCAGAGCTTCGATTTGCGCTTCTGATAAAACTTTTTCAGGTCGGCGGGCTATTGCGCCTTGCGCAGAATTATGGTATATTATGTGCCAATCCTGCGACTGTCTAAGGAGGTTGTCCCTGCCGCGGGTGCTCGAAATTCGGGCGTTCGGTGTCTCATGGTGAGACCACTGGCAGGGCGTAGTATGCTTCCCGGTTCGCAGAATAAAAAGAGAGAAAAGAATAAAATGAAGATCGACAAGGCCGCAATCAAGTCCGAATTCCAGCGTCACGACCGCGACACGGGTTCCTCCGAAGTCCAGATCGCGCTCCTCACGAAGGAGATCGAGGCCCTCACCGCGCACCTCAAGGCGAACCACAAGGACCACAGCTCCCGCTACGGCCTCCTCCGCAAGGTCCAGAACCGCCGCAACCTCCTCGACTACCTCAAGCGCGAGAACGAGGCGGGCTACCGCGAGCTCATCAAGAAGCTCGGAATCCGTAGGTAAGGGTTGAAGGGTTGAAAGGTTGAAAAGTTGAAAGGTTGAAAAAACGAGAGATATGAGTCATTCAACTATTTAACTATTCAACTATTCAACTCTCTAACCTCACGTGGATTGACAAACAGAAACAAAGAGAAAAAAAGAGACAATGCAAGGAACAAAGCAGTTCAAGGTCAACATCGCGGGGACGGACCTCGTGATCGAGACCGGGCTCCTGGCGCAGCAGGCCGCCGGGGCCGTCACCGTCTCGTACGGTGACACGACCGTCTTCACGGCGGTCACGAATACCGACACGCCGCGGGAAGGAATCGACTTCTTCCCGCTGCAGTGCGAGTATCGCGAGAAGTTCTACGCGGCGGGCAAGTTCCCCGGCGGGTTCTTCAAGCGCGAAGCGCGTCCGACGAGCAAGGA
>Ga0265298_10002560_pt1 | contig 25096 bp, 18 predicted proteins | sample AusTroGonzalo_MG_3_FD_193486 | JGI IMG/M metagenome (GOLD analysis project Ga0265298, IMG submission 193486) | Bovine rumen microbial communities from tropical cattle in Woodstock, Queensland, Australia - Gonzalo_01 | ecosystem: Host-associated > Mammals > Digestive system > Stomach > Rumen ...
ATATGGATCTGGTAGATCGCTATACGACGGAACATGACTACTATCTGATAATGGGTGGCGACAACCAGGACGCAGAATTGGAACGCACGTTGGGAGGCTTGGGATTCACGAGAGAGGATCTGGACAGGCCTACGAAGGAGTTCTCCGGTGGTTGGCGCATGCGTATAGAACTGGCCAAGTTACTGTTGTTGAAGCCTGACGTGCTGCTGTTGGACGAGCCTACCAACCACCTGGACATTGAGTCTATCCAGTGGTTGGAACAGTTCTTGTCGCAATCGGCAAAAGCCGTCGTGCTGGTGAGTCACGACCGTGCTTTTATCAATAATGTGTCGAACAGGACGCTGGAAATATCGTGCGGACAGATTATAGACTACAAGGTGAAGTACGATGAATACGTGGTGCTGCGAAAGGAACGTCGCGAACAGCAACTGCGTGCCTACGAGAACCAGCAGAAGGAAGTGGCCGAGATGAAGGACTTCATCGAGCGCTTCCGCTATAAGGCGACGAAGGCCGTACAGGTACAGCAGAAAGTGAAACAGCTGGAGAAGATTGTCCCCATTGAGGTGGACGAGGTAGATAACTCGGCTATGCACCTGAAGTTCCCGCCTTGTCTGCGCAGCGGTGACTTTCCTATTATCTGCGAGGATGTCAAGAAGGAATATGCGCATGTGGTTTTCGACCACGTGAACCTATCCATCAAACGAGGCGAGAAAGTGGCCTTTGTAGGTAAGAATGGCGAGGGTAAGTCGACGTTGGTGAAATGTATCATGAACGAGATTCCCTTCGAGGGACATCTGAAGGTGGGACATAACGTGCAGATAGGCTACTTTGCCCAGAACCAGGCTCAGCTGCTGGACGAGAACTTAACCGTATTCCAGACAATAGATAATGTGGCCAAGGGTGAAGTTCGCCTGAAGATCAACGACATACTGGGTGCCTTTATGTTTGGCGGCGAAGAGTCGGACAAAAAGGTAAAAGTGCTGAGCGGTGGTGAACGTAGCCGACTGGCTATGATCCGACTGCTGCTGGAACCCGTCAACATGCTGATACTGGACGAGCCTACGAACCATCTGGATATGGCATCGAAGGATGTGCTGAAGGAAGCCATCAAGGCTTTCGACGGTACAGCTATCATCGTGTCGCACGATCGTGAATTCCTGGACGGGCTGGTTACCAAAGTCTATGAATTTGGTGGCGGTAAGGTGCGTGAGCATCTGGGAGGTATCTACGACTTCCTGCAGTCGAAGAAGATTTCAGAGCTGAACGAATTGAACAAGGCAGTACGAACGGTTCGGACTGAGAGTCCGCAGGCTTCAGACAACAAGTCCGCAGGCGTAGGACCAACAGCCGCTAAACCGTCGGTAACGAAGAATACCAGTTATGCTGAACATAAGGAACAGCAGAAGCAGTTGCGTAAGGCTGAGAAGGCTGTCGAGCAGTCGGAACGGAAAATCAGCGAAATGGAACGCAGACTTAAGGAGCTTGACGACCTGCTGATGAAGCCTGAGAATGCGTCGAATATGGAGTTCGTGACAGAATATACCTCAACGAAGAAAGCCCTTGACGAAGAGGTGGAACGTTGGGAACGACTATCAGAAGAGTTAGAACAATTATCGATTTAATTATATCACAACATGAAGAAACTATTGACAATTTTGGCATTAACAACAACGGTGATCACCGCATCGGCACAGTTGAAATCGGGCATCAATATGAACGACCTCGACAAAAGTGTGCGCCCTGGTGATGACTTTTATGAGTATGCCTGTGGCGGATGGATGAAAGCCAATCCGCTGCCCGCTGCCTATTCGCGCTACGGCAGCTTTGACCGTCTGGCTGAAGACAACAACAAGCGCATTAACGGTATTCTGAAGGAATTGCAGGAGAATACCTATCCTCAAGGAAGCATCGAGCAGAAACTGAGCGACCTGTACAAACTGGCCATGGATTCTGCCCGTCGTGAACAGGACGGTTTGACACCCGTCATGCCTTTCATCAAGAAGCTGGAGGCTGCTAAGACCAAGGACCAGTTGTTTGCTATCCAGTTGGAGATGATGCCTTATGGCGAATCGCAGCTGTTTGGTGCCTATATTGGTGCAGACGAGAAGGATGCCACCAATAATATCCTGAATCTTTCGCAGGGTGGACTGACGTTGGGACAGAAAGACTATTATCTGGAAACCGACGAGGCTACCACGAAGATTCGTGAGGCCTACAAGAAGCACATCGTCCGCATGTTCCAGCTGTTTGGCTTTAAGAAGAGCGTGGCTGAGAAGAAGATGAAGAACATCATGAAGGTAGAGGTGTCACTGGCTAAAGCATCTAAATCACGTACTGAGCTTCGTGATCCGCAGGCTAACTATAACAAGATGACGCTCAAGGAGTTTGATGCGAAATGTCCGCATCTGATGCTGGAGCGCCAGATGAATGCCAAGGGCGTCAAGAGCCAGTATATCCAGGAGATGGTTGTAGGTCAGCCAGCCTTTATGGAGGCCGCCGACAAGCTGTTCTCGACCATGAGCCCAGCTGAATATCGCGACATGATGGAGTGGGGCATCATCGATGGTTGTACGGGCTACCTGAACGATGAGGTCCGTGCAGCTAACTTCGACTTCTACGGCAAAGTGTTTTCCGGTCGTAAAGAAGACCACCCATTGTGGCGTCGTGCTACCAATCAGGTGCAGGGCGTGATGGGCGAGGCTTTAGGTCGTATCTACGTGAAGAAGTACTTCCCTGCTTCCTCAAAGGAACGCATGAAGACGCTGGTCGAGAACCTGCGTGTGGCTCTTGGCGAGCGTATTGCAGCCCAGGACTGGATGGACGATTCTACGAAGGTTAACGCCTTGTTGAAGCTCAACACCTTCTACGTGAAGATTGGTTATCCTGACAAGTGGACAGACCTTTCAGACTTAAAGATTGATGCGAAAAAATCATACTTCGATAACATGCTGGAGTGCCGTCGTTTCTGGACGGCTTGGCAGATTGACCATACGGCAGGTAAACCCGTTGACCGCGATGACTGGCACATGACACCGCAGACGGTAAACGCATACTATAACCCTACCACGAACGAAATCTGTTTTCCTGCTGGTATTCTGCAAGTTCCATTCTTTGACCCAACAGCAGACGACGCCTTTAACTATGGCGCTATAGGTGTCGTAATCGGACACGAAATGACACACGGCTTTGATGACCAGGGACGCCAGTATGACAAGGAAGGAAATATGCACGACTGGTGGAAGGAAGAGGATGGAAAGAACTTTACCTTGCGTACGGATAAGTTTGCTGATTTCTTCTCGAATATCAAGGTGCTACCCGACCTGAATGCCAATGGTCGTCTGACTCTTGGCGAGAATCTGGCTGACCACGGCGGTCTGCAGGTTGCCTGGTATGCCTATAAGAATGCAACGAAGCGCAATCCCTTGCCAGTCATTGACGGATTGACAGCCGATCAGCGCTTCTTCATTGCCTATGCTGGTGTGTGGGCAGGCAATATTACAGAAGCAGAAATCCGCAATCGCACGAAGAGTGACCCCCACTCATTGGGACGCTACCGTGTCAATGGTGCACTGCCTCATATTGATATGTGGTACGAAGCCTTTGGCGTTAAAGAAGGTGATAAATTATTCGTTCCAAAAGCCGATAGACTGCCTCTTTGGTAACATTTTTTGTTAAAATCGATGAAAAATGCCGTCGTAAATATAAATTTACGGCGGTTTTTTCTTTGTAATTAAAAAAAATGTGTATCTTTGCATCAATATTACTAATCGTCTACGTAATGAACGACAATATTTCTAATTTCGGACTATCGGAGCGGACATCAAGACCGCAAGAAATGCTGCAGCGGACATCGCGCCCACAAATGAGCGATCAGCCTATTCCGCAGATGATGCAGCAGCAGAGACAACAGCAGGCTGTAGGTAAGCAATGCCCTTATTGTGGAGCCATCAACGAACCAGAGGCCATGTTCTGTGCACAGTGTGGACAGCCCATCAGTAAGACAACGTGCCCCCATTGTGGCGCAGAGCTTGATGCTGATGCAGATTTCTGTGAAGTATGTCACCACTATATACGTAAAGATGTGTGCTCATTCTGTGGCGCCCACTTGTCAGGCATCGAAGCCTATTGTCCTGAGTGTGGTAGTCCTAAAGGCGGTATGGTGTGTCCCACCTGCCACTCACTCAACGATTTTGCTTTCTGCAAGAAGTGTGGTACGGCTCTGACGGAAGAAGCTAAACTGATGGTCAAGCAGTTGCAGAAGAATCCTGACTATCAGCAGTTGTTAGAGATAGTACAAGACTACTCAAAACTGGAGAATGCTCTGCCATATACTTCAGAACGTGATGTCGTCCGTGAGCAGAACTGTCAGAAGTTACGTGAGCGTGTGCTGACCCTGTTGCAAAAAGACGATGGCGTAGAAATTCCCGTTATTCCCAAGTTGGTGACCAACAGAATGACGAAAGAGGAGTTGGAAGACCAGAAAGCCGTAAAGGTTAAGATGCTGTCAGCCATTCTTGAGAAACTGGCCGTACCACCTTCGGCATCTCCCGTTAAGGCACGTAATTATGCGATGGCCAGCAAGCCGACGGGTGTGAGACTGGCATGGGTGTGCAACTATAAGCATGCTATGCACAGTAGCCCATGTGGTTGTGCCAAACCCCATCTTGGAGGCAAATGGGTCGTGTTAGGCAAAAATAGTTCAGCGGAAATTAAAGATGATAAATAAATATGGACGAGACCATACGTAAGCCCGATCTGGCCACAAATCCCCAGCAGACAGCTGCACCCCAAGATATGTCTGCGACTATCCGTGTAGATAGCCCTCAGCGTACTTCTGGCTCTCCAGCAAACAATGAGACGACAGTAAAACCAGGTACTGCTGCTGTCTATATGGAGACGGATGACAGTACCGACTTTGTCCTGAAAGGAAAGACCTATCGTTGTGTCAGGTGTATTAGCGATAATTCTGGTGAGGCACAGGTGTTCCTGGTTGCTAACAATGAAGGCGAGAAGGTATTGAAGATATACTATCCGAACTTCACGATCAAGAAGACGCTGATGCGTATCATCCAGAACTTCAACATGGAAATGATAGTCAAGATTATAGACTATGGTAAGACCTATGTTGACGGTAAGAATCGCGACTACGAACTGATGGAGTATCTGCGTGGCGGTACGTTGAGCGATTATGACCTGGATGGCGACTTCAACCAGTTCAGGCGTATTGCATTACAGGCCGCTGCAGCTTTGGCTTACTGTCACCAGAACAACGTGATTCACAAGGATATCAAACCAGGTAACTATTTCTTCCGTGATACAAAGCATAGGGAGATCGTGCTGGGTGACTTTGGTATCTCTACGGTGATGGAAAACGACGAGAAATTACATCGTACCACACAGGCTCGTACACCAGTGTATGCTGCTCCTGAGATGTATAATGACGTGATTGACGGTGAGGTGGAAATTACGCCTGCTGTCGACTTCTACGCTTTGGGTATTACCTTGATGACACTCTGGTTGGGAGAGAATCCGTTGAGCCAGAATGAGCGTGTCATGATGCGTAAGAAGAACGAAGGTCGTCTGCCTCGTATCAACGAATTGCCTGAGCGTGTCAAGATGATTGTGATGGGTCTGACAGCCGTCAATCCGCAGAGTCGCTGGGGCTATGACGAAGTAGAGCGTTGGTTCTTGGGTGAAGATGTGAATGTTGATATCACGTCACCACTGCTGAAATACCGTAGCTTTGTTGTCGATCCTGAACGTAACCTCGTTGCCGATAATGTCCATGAGCTTATTCCATTGTTGCTTGACAACGAACGCCTGTCGTGCAGTTATCTTTATAACGGACGAATTGCCGGATGGTTGGAACAGTGCGGTAATGTGAAACTGAGTTCGGCTGTCAAGGATATCGTGGTAAACAGATACCCTGCTGATCAGATGGCAGGTCTGATGTCTGCCATATACATGATGGAGCCCACTTATCCCTACGAAGACATCAAGGGCAATAAGTGTGACGACATTCATAGCCTGGCAATCTCTGTCTTGAGCTATCAGGAGGAATACGCATTGTCGCTGGTGAATCCTAACGATAGATTATTCCTCTATCTGGAATCGCACACCAAGGCAGACATCAACCGCTTGCGCAGTTATTTTACGAATAATCCCAACTTTGACGGTCGTGTGGCTGTATTACGTTTGGTGTACGAGATAGACAGGGACATTCCTTTCCTGGCTAAGTTCCCATCATCCACAGTTGAGGAGATTTCACACTCGTTCGGCTACGAGAACTGTAGCGATGACGAGTGGGATAGCCTGACGGATGGTCGTCTGCTGTCATGGATGTATTGTCGTGAGGATGCTATGGCATGCGAGGCCCTACGTATCATGATTCAAGGACAGAAGCCTACTCGTTCGCTGGCCTATAAGGTGCTATACAATCTGGATCGTGAGGCTGCTTATGACCTGCGCGATGCTGATACACCATATAAGGTTGGTGAGGTGATGGCTCGTCAACTGATTGGCTGGCAGTCGCTCGACGATGTGGCCTTTACTGAGAAGATAGCCGACTATAATGATCCGAATGGGCGCTTCTTCTATTTTGCCCAACTGCATGGCTGGATAGAGCAGATTAGTCAGGCACGTACATGCTTCGACCTGAAGAGCGAAGAGAATCGTGAACGTCTTGGCGCATACGACTTACGTACAGCAGCCTATCGTTTCTGTCGTATTCTGGGTGCTATTCCTTCATATCAATTGGAAGACGGCACCATCTTGAAATCGCCTCAAACGATTGACAAGTTAGCATATCGCCCACAGCTGTTGGCTGCCATCAAGCGTGGTTCATTGTGTCAGTGGATGTCTGTCTTCTATCACGAAGACCCGCATAATGAATTCCTGGAGACATACAGCTACGAGCATAAGTTGGAAGAGTGGATTAATGAGTTGGGTGAGATTGATGCCCATCATAAATTCTACAAACGATTCTGTGATGCACGTAAGCAGACAGCCAATAAATATCAGGAAGTGCGTCAGAGCTACTTCCAAGCCAAGCGCAAGGAACAGATGTGGCGTGGCGTGTTCTTTACATTAGCTGCTGTATGGCTACTGCTGGTGATTATCTTTGGCGTACCCTCTAAAGAATATGTCCTACAGCATCCGATGCTGACGATTGGTGTTCCTGTGGGAGGCGCTACTGCATTGATTATGGCCTCCAGAGCATATTTCCGTGGCTATGGATTCGTCATGTCGAGTCTTTGGGGATTGATAGGCTACCTGTCCTCATGGTTGCCAGTACAGGCACTACGCTTTATGAATAATTCATATCCCAGTATGTTTGTACCGGCGATAGTCGTCATTACCTTAATATATATTATAATATGTCACTTCACCGACTATCGTAGTGTGACTAAGAGTGATAGTCAGTTGGTGAGCGAGGTGATGGACGATCATGATATCAAGTCTACACTGTTGGAACCGCTCTATTTCACCTTCAAGCAAAGATCATTCCGTTTCAAAGGCTCTAAGTTTGGCTTGCTTGACGATGTTGCCAACCAGGTTCGCTCAATCAGTGGTGAATCGGTGATTCACTATATCCTGTGGAGTCTGATGGTTGGCATGTTGGTGGCTGAGTTGGTTGTATTCAGTCCGAACTTGTTGAATATTAATAAGTCTGATATCGGCAATAAGATTAAGGTTCATTCTACAGAAGTTGTCGACCAGGCACAAAATGATAATGATGCAGAATAAGTTATGATTTGTGAGCAATGTCATAAAGAAAACCGCTCGATAGCGAAGTTCTGTAAGTGGTGTGGACATCCGCTTGTCTCCCTCAATGTGCTTGACCGCATGGTGGGTCTTGACGAGGTGAAGCAACAACTGAAAACAGTTGTCGACACTTATACCTATCTCCATTCGCGCAGAGACGTGATGAATGTACGCCTCAGCGTGAATACAATTATTATTGGTGAGACGGGTACAGGTAAGACGGCATTGGCAGAGGTGATACGCGACTACTTCTATCAGTACAAGATTATTGAGAATCCTAAGTTGACGATAGTTGATGCTGTCGACTATCAGCGTTTCGTCGAGAAATGGGACGAAAACGTCAAGAATGCCAGAGGAGGTATTCTGTTCTTCGATAATGTCCAGAAACTTCTGCCAGACCGTTATTCCAATCAGGTGAATCCTCTTGATAAGCTTTTTGTCGAGATGGACAAGTGGGATGAGAATCCTATTGTAATGATTGCCGGTTTGCCCAAGGGACTTGACGATTTCCTGTCGTCCAATCCTGCCGCACAGAACCGTTTCAAATATATGTTCCGTCTGCCAACTCCTGGCTATACTGAGTTGTGCGAAATCTGTAAGCAAGAGTTGCGCTCAAAATATGGCATCTCTGCTTATTCTCCTGAAGCGGAACGTAAGTTGTTGCGCTATTTCCAATATCAGGTTAAGATTAAGGATGATACCTTTGGTTATGCCCATCTGGCCGTTAAGACTGCAGAAGACATCTTCACATCGTTCATCAGCCGTGGTTCTCAGGCCACGATGATAGAGGAAACGGATATTCGTGGCTATGTACCAGAGGAAAGGACGCTAGAGGATATCCTGAGCGATCTCGACCATTATATTGGCATGGACGAGGTGAAGAAGGCTGTTCGCGAGATAGCATTTACCGTTCACAACAATGTACAGCGTGCACAGCGTGGCTTGGGTGAACAGGAGAAGGCTGGTATCCATATCGTGCTGACAGGTAATCCTGGTACTGGTAAGACGACCATTGCCCGTAAGTTGGGTGAGATCATGGAGGCTATCGGTTATCTGGATAGCGGCCATGTGGTAGAGGTAGACCGTTCTAAGATGGTAAGTCCATATCAAGGCGAGACACCTAAGGTTGTCGACCGTTTGTGCGATAAGGCTATGGGTGGTATCCTCTTTGTCGATGAAGCCTACACCTTGGTACCTCTCAGTTCTGGTGGTGAACGCGATCAGCAAGGCACACAGGCGTTGGAGACGCTGATGAAGCGTATGGAGGACGACCGTGGCAAGTTTATTGTCATTGCAGCAGGCTATCGTACGGAGATGGAAAACCTGTTCCGCATCAATCCTGGTGTACGCAGTCGTTTCAGCTATTTCCTGAATATCGAGGACTACAATCCCAATCAGCTGTTCCAGATTATGGAGGTGTTCGCCAGCGACAAGAAATACCAGTTTACACCAGAGGCTCGTGAGTTGACGCTCAAGATGATTACTGAGCTTTATAACTCGCGCGATAAGGACTTCGCTAATGGTCGTACCATGCGTCAGCTATTTGAAAAGATTTGCACCAAGCAGGCTGAACGCATGCAGAAGCTCGATATCTCGACTCTCAGCAATGAGCAGTTGATGACGATCGATGTGGCTGATATTCCTTACGATGCTCCAAAGACTGTCGATTATACAGAGTGTCTGGCCAAACTCAATGGTATGGTTGGTTTGGCAGCTGTCAAGAAGGAAATCTCCAATTTGGCTGCATTCCTCAATCTTCAGATTCGTCGTGGAGAAACCAATACGTTCCAGGGCAAGCATTATGTATTCTCTGGTAATCCTGGTACTGGTAAGACCACTGTGGCACGTATCATGGCTGATGTCTTCCGTACATTGGGTATTCTTTCGCGTGGTCAGTTGGTCGAGGCAGACCGTTCTAAACTGGTAGCTGGTTTTGCTGGTCAGACAGCTATTAAGACCAATCAGCTGATTGATTCTGCTATGGGTGGTGTGCTGTTCATTGACGAGGCCTATACCCTGAAATCTAATGATCAGGACTCGTTTGGTGCTGAAGCCATTGATACCCTTCTGAAGCGTTTGGAGGATGACCGTGGTAAGTTCATCTGTATTGTTGCCGGATATACTGACAACATGCACGACTTCATTGACTCTAACCCAGGATTGAAGAGCCGTTTCACACAGACCATCCACTTCGATGATTACACTCCTGATGAACTCACTCAGATATTCCTGAATCTCTGTAAAGGTAAGAACTTTACAGTTGACGAAGAGACTCAGGGTACAATCCATCGTCAGTTCGAACAACTCTATCTGCGACGCGATAAGAACTTCGGTAATGCCCGTGAGGCACGTAGAATGTTCGATCAGGCTGTTGAGAAGCAGAGTCAGCGTCTGGTTAGCATGATGGGCAATCCAGACTTCAAGGACGACGATATGTATCGCATTACCAGTGCAGACCTTGATGTTGCTCAGAGCGAGAAGGCTCGTCCACTCGACGAGGTACTCAACGAGCTCGACGAGTTCATCGGTATGCGCTCTGTGAAGAATATGATTCGTCGTCTGGCCGTACAGAGCATGTTCATGAAGCAGCGTGCTGCTATGGGTGCTGGTAAGGTTCAGCAGCTGTCTATGAACTTTATCCTGACTGGTAATCCTGGTACGGGTAAGACATCTGTAGCCCGTAAGATGGGTGAGATTCTGCAAGCTATGGAGATTCTTCCCACCAGTCGTGTGATTGAGGCCAGCCGTGCCACCTTAGTTGGTAAATACATGGGTGAGACGCCTAAGATTGTCAACAACATCTGTGACAAGGCAATGGGTGGTATCCTGTTTATCGACGAAGCCTATACGCTCTCGTCAGATAATGACATGTATGGCAAGGAAGCTATCGATACACTGATGAAACGTATGGAGGATGATCGAGGCAAGTTTGTAGTGATTGCTGCAGGCTATAAGGATGAGATGGAGACTTTCCTGTCTGTCAATCCTGGCTTGGCCAGCCGCTTCACCCACAAGATGCACATCGATGACTATAACGAAGACGAGTTGTTGGCTATCTACAAGAAGATGGCACAGAAGGACAACTACAAGTTGTCGCCTGAGGCAGAGTTCAAGCTGATGGATGTTATCTGCCGAATTGTGGTCAGCAAGTCAGAATCCTTCGGCAATGCCCGTGAGATGCGCAACATGCTCGACCAGACCGTCCAGCAGCTCTCTATGCGTGTGAGCCAGATGAATCAGTCGGAGGTGACGCCAGAGACTTATCAATTGATTATGCCAGAAGATATTAATGAGAATATATGATTATCTGTCCGAATTGTAAAGAAGAGATAGAAGAGAGATCGCACTTTTGTGACCAGTGTGGACAAGAGTTGGCGTATTGTACCAACTGCGGACGTGTTGGTAAAGGTCGTCGTTGTACGCATTGCGGCGGCTTGATGGTTAGTCCAGATAATTTAGATAAGAAGGAGGCCAATGCTGTTTCCTTGTCTGCTTCTATGAATGCTGCCAGCCTCTCGTTCAATCAGGTGACACAAGCCTCTTTACGTGAGCCTGCACCAGAAGAGCCCCAGCAGCCCGTAGCAAGCAAGAGCGGTATACCTTCGTTGACCCTCTACAACCCATCACTCGATATTCGTATGGTTGGTGTGAATGGTGCTGTCATAGGTCGTCGTCAAGGTCCATATCAGCAATTGTTTGAAGGCAACATGTTCATCTCTGGTGTTCATGCACAGCTTATTTACAAGCCTGATACCGGTTGGTGCATCATTGATAAGCATTCGTCTAATGGTACGAAGCTGAACCAACGTGATCTTCTTCCTGATGTCCCCATGTCTATTAAACAAGGTGACATCGTAACACTTGCAAATATTAATTTGCAGGTTAGCGTGAATTAAAGATAACAATATAAGATGTTTTAGGATTAGTAATTTTTATGAGTAGAATCGTTTTAACAGCAGCCAGTCGCGTAGGATGTATTAGAAGCAACAACGAAGACATGGTGTTAGCTTATGACAAGTTTGTGCGTAGTGACGCCTATCGTACAGAATTTATGACTGAAAACACAGAGCGCTTTGTCATCGCACTTGCTGATGGCATGGGTGGTCATCGTGCTGGTGAGGTTGCCAGTGAACAGACGCTTTCCAGTTTGAAATTCTTTATTAATGATATTCCCCGTGGCTTGTCTATTGGTGAATTTGACGAGACCATGATTGAGTGGCTTAATTATATCAATACAACAATTAACCGTCGTGGTAATTCTGACCCTTCTCTGCATGAAATGGGTACGACCTTGATAGGCATCATTTATTATTGTGGCAAGTATTTCTGGCTCAATTGTGGCGACAGTCGCCTATATCGCTTGCGCGATGGCAAGTTGGTTCAGATGTCTACCGACCATTCTCTCAGCAATGCCCAAGGTGAGAAGAAGCATTCTAATGTGATTACGAATTGCATTGGTGCTGGTTGCAAGAGTTCTTATCTGGACCTGTACGAGTTTACTGCTGATTTTCTGCCAGGCGATACATATATGTTGTGTTCTGACGGATTGAATGACATGGTAGATCACGAAGATATTGAGAAACTGATGAATGAAGGAGCTACTGCTAATAGTTTGTGTGAAGCAGCTATCGAGGCAGGTGGCTTCGATAATGTTTCTGTTTGTGTCTTCCATGTGGAATAAATCAATGTGTTAATCTGTAAATCGTAAATTGTTAGATGCCTTTAAGATTACCAGACAGATTACCTGCTATTGAGTTGCTGAAGCGTGAAAACATCTTCGTGATGGATGATTCACGTGCTCACATGCAGGATATTCGTCCATTGAAGATTGTTATTCTCAATCTGATGCCGCTGAAGATAACGACAGAGACAGACTTGATCCGTCTCTTGTCGAATACGCCCTTGCAGTTGGAAATCAGTTTCATGAAACTGAAGAGTCATACACCCAAGAACACGCCTATTGAGCACATGATGATGTTCTATCGTGCTTTTGAGGAGATGAGGGACGAAAAATATGACGGTATGATTATCACGGGTGCACCTGTGGAACAGTTGGAGTTTGAGGATGTTGGCTATTGGGAAGAAATGAAGGAAATCTTCGCGTGGGCGCGTACGCACGTGACGAGTACCTTATATATATGTTGGGCAGCTCAAGCTGGTCTCTACTACCATTATGGTATTCCCAAGTATCCGTTGTCCAAGAAGATGTTTGGTATCTTCCCTCAGTATACGCTTGAACCGCAACTCCCCATTTTCCGTGGCTTCGATGACGTTTTCCAGATGCCGCACAGTCGTCATACTGAGTTGCATCGCGAGGATATTCTTGCCAATCCAGAACTGAAACTCATTGCTGAATCACCCGATTGCGGTGTCAGTATAGTGATGGCGCGCGAAGGACGTGAGTTCTTTGTTACAGGTCATTTGGAGTATGCTCCCAACACCCTTGACAACGAATATCGTCGTGATAAGGACGTACGTAAAGATGTTGACATTCCACGTAACTACTATCGCCACAACGATCCGTCTCAGCCACCTGTGGTAACATGGCGTGCACATGCCAACTTGCTTTACGCTAACTGGATTAACTATTACGTCTATCAGGAGACACCTTACGATATTAATCAGATCAAGTAAGAAGGTAAGACGTAAGATGACACAACTTGAACTGCTGGCACCTGCCAAGAATCTGGAGTGTGGTATAGCTGCTATTGACCATGGTGCCGATGCAGTCTATATCGGTGCTCCACATTTTGGCGCCCGTATGGCAGCAGGCAATAGTGTCGAGGATATCCAAGCGTTATGTCAACATGCCCATCAGTATGCGGCACGTGTGTATGTGACTGTCAATACCATTATCTATGATCATGAACTGCAGGCCACTCAGCAACTCATTCAAGAACTCTACGATGCTGGTGTCGATGCTATCTTGGTACAGGATATGGGACTGTTGAAGATGTCGATACCACCTATTGCCTTGCATGCTTCGACGCAGACTGACAATCGTACTGTCGACAAGGTTCGATGGCTGCGCTCTTTAGGATTCCATAGGGTTGTATTGGCTCGTGAGTTGTCTGTCGATGAGATTGCTGAGATTCATCGTCAAGTACCCGATGTCGAGTTGGAGGTCTTTGTACATGGTGCCCTCTGCGTCAGCTATAGTGGTTTGTGCTATGCTTCACATCATTGCTTCCAGCGTTCTGCCAATCGTGGCGAGTGTGCCCAGTTTTGTCGTATGAAGTTCGATTTGCTCGATACCAATGGTCGAGAACTGGAACACCAGCGTCATCTTTTGTCATTAAAGGATCTGAACCAATTGCAGCATCTTGAGGAACTCATAACTGCTGGTGCCTGTTCCTTCAAAATCGAAGGACGTCTGAAAGATGTTTCTTACGTCAAGAATGTTGTAGCTGCCTATAGTCAGCGTCTTGATTCCATTATAGCCAAACAACCCAAAGATTATTGCCGTGCTTCGCAGGGTAGGGTGACATATACGTTTACGCCCAATCTGAAAAAGACGTTCAATCGTGGTTTTACCACTTATTTCCTGCATGGTCGACAGGCTGATATCTTTTCACCTGATACGCCCAAAGCTATGGGTGAGTTTGTGGGTACTGTCAAGGAGTTACGACGCGACTCTTTTAATGTCGCAGGTACTGCCTCGTTTGCCAATGGCGATGGCTTGTGTTTTATCAATGATGAACATGAGTTAGAAGGTTTCCGTGTTAATCGTGCACAAGGTAATCGTCTATTTCCTTACCAGATGCCTAACCATCTACGTTCTGGTATGGCGCTCTATCGCAATTTCGACCAAGAGTTTGAACGCTTATTATCTCGTCCTACTGCTGAACGCAAGATACCTGTTTCTATGCATCTTTCAGCTACAACCGATGGTTTTAGCATTTCTTATAACAGCTTGAAAGTAAATGTTGTATGCGAACATCAGATAGCCAATAAACCACAACAGGAAAACATTGTGCGACAGCTATCAAAGTTAGGTGGCACAATCTATGAATGTACTAATGTGACGTTCGATGACGATTTCGCATATTTTATTCCCAATAGTGTGCTTAGTGAGTTGCGACGCTTGCTGGTAGAGGCGTTAAATAGTCCCGGCAATACCAGCGGCAAAACCGCTGGGCATAGTGTCCTTGGTGGTTTTTTGACAGATGGTCAAAGTGTGGCGTTGCAATCTGCCACCGAGTATAATGCTGTTCCCCGTTATGCCTATCCATACCTCTATAATATTGCCAACCAACAGGCTTGCGATTTCTATCAGGCCGATGATATTTCGGCTTATGAACTGAAAGGTGGTGATGGTCCCCTGATGCAATGTCGCCATTGTCTGCGCTATGCCTTGGGCTATTGTGTCAAACATGGTGGACAGCGTCCTGATTGGAAGGAACCTTTGAGTCTTCGCTTGGGTGACGGACGTATGTTCCGTCTGGAGTTCGATTGTAAGAATTGTCAAATGAATGTGTATGCGGGCTGAAGCCCTAAATATTAAATAATAAATAATAAATAAGAATGAAGCAATTTTTATTTTATATTTTTTATTTTTTATTTAGCTGTGCTCTCTGCACAGCGCTAACCAGTTGCTACAATCATGGCCAGAAGACACCTGATGCTTGGGATCTGAGCAAGCAGCAGATTGACTCCATATCCTTCTCAACTACGCATCACTATACGCAAAACTATAATTTTCTGGTTCGCTCAGAGTTGTTGCCTTTAGCTGATAATCTGGGCGATATGGCTTTCGATACGATGTATGTCACGAAGGGACAACGTGTCGTAGTAGCCGATATTAAGACGGTTTCTACCGATTCCATTGATTCTGTATGGGTCAAGGTTGCACGCGACCAGATTACGCAGGGGTGGATTCGTGAGAATGAACTTTTGGCCTCTGTTTCGCCCGACGATCCTATCTCTCAGTTCATCGATGTCTTTTCTGACACCCACCTGTTAGTATTCCTGGCCTTTGGCGTCATCGTTGGTGGTGCCTATGCCATGCGTAAGCTGCTGCGACGCAATGCATATATCGTACATTTTAACGATATCGACTCCTTCTATCCCACTTTGCTTTGTATCCTTATGGCCTGTTCGGCTACCGCCTATGCCACTATCCAGACCTTTGGTGCCGAGCAATGGCGACACTACTATTTCCATCCCTCGCTCAATCCTTTCAACCTTCCTTTTACGCTTGGCCTCTTTGTCAGTTCCGTATGGGCTATCATCATAATTGGTGTAGCTGCTGTCGACGATACCATTCGACGCCTGCAGGCCCTTGATGCACTTCTTTATCTGCTCGGGCTTGGTGCCGTCTGTGCCGTGCTTTACGTTGTGTTCAGCATCTTTACCCTTTATTATGTGGGCTATCTTCTGCTTCCTGTCTACATTGTTTTCGCCCTATGGCGATACGTTAGTCATGCCCGCACGCCCTTCCGTTGTGGAAACTGCGGAGCCTCATTGCAACAGAAGGGTGCTTGTCCACATTGTGGCTCCATAAATGTCTGAAAACGTAAGAAAAACGAGTTTTCCTTTTGCATTTTGCTCACTTATTCGTACCTTTGCAGCCGCAAATGAGAAAAGAGATGAATTTTAAGGCCGCATTATTCGATTTGGACGGCGTTGTCTTCGATACCGAACCACAGTATACTGTATTCTGGGGACAGCAGTGTCGTGAGTATCATCCTGAGCATCCAGGCTTGGAGCAGGAGATAAAGGGTCAGACGCTGGTGCAAATCTATGATGCATGGTTTTCTGGACCATTGGAGCCTGAGCAAGCTGTCATTACTGAACGTTTGAATCAGTTCGAACAGCAGATGCATTATGACTATCTGGACGGCTTTATCGACTATATAACATCGTTGCGACAAAAAGGTGTGAAGACGGCTGTTGTTACAAGTTCCAACCAGCCCAAGATGCAAGCAGTCTATCAGTCGCATCCTGAGTTCTGCAAACTGTTCGATGCCATCCTGACGTCAGAAGATTTCGAACGTTCTAAGCCCGATCCTGACTGCTATCTGAAAGCTGCTGCCCGTTTGGGTGTAACGCCTGAGGAAAGTGTGGTCTTCGAGGATTCATTCAACGGCTTGAAATCGGGTAGGGCTGCAGGCATGTTTGTCTATGGTCTGGCTACCACGAATAGTGCTGAAGCCATTGCTCCGTTATGCGATGAAGTTATCAATGATTATACATTATTAAATAAATAAAAGATTATGGCAGGATATTTAGTATCAGATAACCGTAAGGTTACGACCCATCGTTTCATGGAGATGAAGCAGAAGGGTGAAAAGATTTCAATGCTCACCAGCTACGACTATACGATGGCAGGTATTGTCGACAAGGCTGGTGTCGATGCAATATTGATAGGCGATTCAGCCTCTAACGTGATGGCAGGTAATCAAACTACACTGCCTATTACCGTTGACCAGATGATTTATCATGCCCGTTCCGTGGTACGTGCTGTACAGCGAGCCCTCGTGGTGTGCGACATGCCCTTTGGCAGCTACCAGATAGGTTCCCATGACGGCGTGGCCAACGCTATCCGCATCATGAAGGAGAGTGGTTGCGATGCTCTGAAGTTGGAGGGTGGCATTGAGATTATCGACACTGTAAAGCGTATACTTGATGCAGGTATCCCCGTTATGGGTCATCTGGGATTGACACCTCAAAGCATCAATAAGTTTGGTACCTATGCTGTCCGTGCCAAGGAAGAGGCCGAGGCCGAGAAACTGATTTCCGATGCAAAACTGCTGGCTGAAACCGGTTGTTTTGGCATTGTTTTGGAGAAAGTACCTGCACAGTTGGCAACACGTGTCACAAGCGAGATTTCTGTTCCTACAATAGGTATTGGTGCCGGTAATGGTTGTGACGGTCAGGTATTGGTGATTGCCGACATGCTGGGCATGACTCAGGGCTTCTCACCCCGTTTCCTGCGTCGCTATGCCAACCTCAACGAGATTATCACGGATGCCGTTGGCAACTATGTTACCGAAGTCAAGAGTGGCGATTTCCCTAACGAATCAGAATCGTATTAATGAACAATCAAAACACACCAGTACATATACGTCTCTGGCACCATGAGTTCTGGCTATTGGTCATCGCCGATTTGCTGCTCACGATGTCGGTATATATGCTAATACCTACCTTTCCGCAGTGGTTGCTGGCTGAACAACAGTTCACACCTGAACAAACAGGACTTTCGATGGCTGCGTTTGCCCTCGGCTTGTACCTGTTTGGTGCACAGTGTTCGTGGCTGGTTCAGCGTTTCAGACGTAATATGGTTTGTATTTGGGCCATTGTGGCGTTAGCTATCAATGTCTTGCTGCTGGGCTATTTCAGTCCAGTGCTAACATTCCCCAAAGCATTGATACAACGTGTTGCTTTGGGTGCTGCCTTTGGATTGGCACAGATGATTTTATCGTCTACGCTCATCATTGATACATGTGAGTCGCATCAGCGCACCGAGGCCAATTTCGGAGCAGCATGGTTTTCACGCTTTGCGTTGTCGTTAGGTCCTATAGCAGGATTGGCTGTAGCCCTTCTTCCAATAGATGGCTATTTGACGCCACTCTGCTCTCATCTTACGCAGATTACCCCAATACTCTTTGTATCGGGCATGATTGCATTGGTCAGTATGTTGCTCATCAGTCGTGTATCTTTCCCCTTCCGTACACCTGAAGAGGGCGTGTCAGTTGCATCACTCGACCGATTCTTCCTTCCCAGTGGTTTCCCGTTGTTCCTCAATCTGCTGCTCATCAGCATCGTTGTTGGATTGACACTCTCACTGTCCTTGTCGCTGGTGTTCTATGCTCTGATGATGGGCGGCTTCCTCTTGGCCCTCTTGGCCCAGCGTTTTGTATTCCGCAATGCAGAACTGAAGAGCGAGGTCGTCAGTGGACTTATCCTCCTGTTGGCTGCTATGCTCGTGCTGTTGGTATATCCATCCAGCGTCGTTGCACCGTTGTTGATGGGTACTGCAGTAGGTGTGATCAGTTCACGCTTTTTGCTGTTCTTTGTCAAGCTGAGCCGTCATTGTCAGAGAGGCACCTCGCAGAGCACCTATTTCTTAGGTTGGGAAACGGGTTTGGCCTTGGGTCTTGGTATGGGCTATGGTCTGTTTTACGATACTCGCGACATGCTGCTCTACACTTGTCTGGCCATTACTGCTACGGCCCTGCTGATGTATCACTTTCTGACTCATCGCTGGTTCTTGAAGCATAAAAATCGCTGATACCAGTGGCTTTTTGCATTTTTTTGTCGTAAAATGCCACTCATTTAAAATATAATTAGTAACTTTGCAAACTGAATAAAAAACACTTCTTAGAAACTCGTAAATTATCGATGGAGAATAGTCAATTAAAGAAAGATAAAAAAACTTCTATCGACTTCGGTAAAATATTTAAGGATATACTGAAGCATAAGAAGCTTTACTATAAGATTCTTCCTGCAGCCTTTATTTTGGCTGCTATTTATGCGTTAAGTAAGCCGAACTTCTACACTTGTACTGTTAAACTTAGTCCTGAAATGTCAACCAGTCGTACGTCAACTGGTCTGTCAGCTTTGGCAAGTAGTTTTGGTATAAAACTCAGTTCTGGTTCTGCTGGTATGGGCACTGAGGCATTGTTTCCCACACTCTATCCCGAATTGATGAATTCTACTGATTTCAAGACATCGCTCTTTGAGGTGCCAGTTACTATTGAAGGCAATGATAAGAAGGGCGAGAAGGATCGTACCATGACTTATTACGACTATCTAAGTAAAGAGCAGAAAATGCCTTGGTGGTCGGCAGCTATTGGTGCTACAATGAAAGCTATCACTGGATTGTTTAGTTCTGAGAAGGAAAAAGAGAAAGAGGTAATAAACCCCTTCCGCTTGACCAAGAAACAGACAGCTATTGTCAAGGCTCTCAACAAGAGAGTGGTTTGCGATGTTGACAAGAAAACTATGGTTATCACCATCAAAGTCACTGACCAGAATGCCGTCATCTGTGCCACTATGGCTGATACTGTCAAGAATCGTCTGCAGAACTTCATTACTGACTATCGCACTTCGAAGGCCCGTGTCGATTTAGAGTACAACCAGATGATCTACAAAGAGTCAAAGGCACGCTACGACAAGGCTCGCCGTATGTATGCTGACTTCGTTGACCACAACCAAGACATCATGCTTGAGTCTGTTCGCCAGCGTCAGACCGAGTTGGAGAACGAGATGCAGCTTCAGTATAACGCCTATCAGCAAGTGGCTGCACAACTGTTGGCTGCCGAGGCTAAAGTTCAGCAGGAAACACCTGCATTTACCACCCTTCAGAGTGCTACAGTACCCGTTCAGAAGGCCGGCCCCAAGCGTGCTCAGATGTGCCTCATTTTTGTCTTCCTAGCATTCCTCGCCACTACTGGCTGGATTCTCTATAAGGAAGATGACTTGAAGCCCCTGCTTGGAATGTCATAACTTATTTAACTAAAACCAATAGCCATTATGAAAAAGAACCTATTCATGATTTTCGTGTTGCTGACCGCTTTGTCAGCCACCGTTTGTGCCCAGTCAATTGGTGTATTTACATGGGACAGTAAGGGTAAGTTCACTAATGTCCGCAATGCGCCCAATGGCAAGGTTGTTGACCGTATTCCTACCAGCGATGCAGCTATGATAGAAGTTGAGAAGCCTACCAATGGCTGGTGGAAAATCGTAGGTAACGATTACGATACGGGCGACTCCCAAGGTACGCTCAAGGGCTCTACCACGGGCTATTGGATTCATTATTCTGTACTGGGCTTGGGCACTCGCAACTATGGCAAAGAGAAACTGACGTTGCGCCAGTCGCCTGACGCCAAGTCTGCTGTCGTCTATTCGTTCACCGAAGAAATTGTGCTCCGTCCCATGGATATCAAGGGCGACTGGGTCAAGGTCAAGACCCTTGATGGCAAGTATACTGGATGGATTGAAATGGACTGGCTCTGTGGCAATTCCCTGACCAATTGCTGCTAAAAAAAACTAATTACAATCGTTTTAATAACTCGATGAGTACTTTCCAAATATCTTCGATGGTGGAGAGCTCGACGCGTTCACTGGTGGAGTGGGGTTCTACGATGCGTGGGCCGATGCTGGCAATCTGGATACCTGGGTAATGCTGTACGAAGAAGCCGGCTTCAAGCACGAAGTGCATGGCCACCATACGTGGACGCCAGCCCAGAACATCCTGGAAGGTATTGCTAACCAGTGCGAGGAATGGCGACTGCTGGTTCTCCTGCCATGCTGGGGCCGACATTACCACTTCCGATTCGGCAGCAGCTATTTGCTTGAAGGTATCGGCAATCTGTTGGCTCAGCGCAGCCATGTCGTCATCGATGAAGCTGCGGGTGTGGGTTGATACAAAGATGTGGTCTTTTTCCGTCACGATACGTCCTACGTTATTTGATGTCTCTACGGTGCCAGGCATTTCGTCGCTCATTTTTACGACTCCTTGCGGTATTTTTTCCAGACAATTCATCAACGACTCGAAGGCCTCCACGGAAATGACGGAATCAAGTGGTTCGCACTTCTCGATGCTGCACGTCATCTTCGCATCTTGCGGATATTCATCACGTAGCCATTCGTTCATCATCTCTTGCTGTGACTTAACGTACTCGCAGGCCTCGCCAGACGGTACGCAAATGATGATTTCAGCCGAAGAGGCTATCGAGGCATTGGCTTCACCAAGGTTGACAGAGGCCAGATGGAAGTCGTATTCGTTATAGATAGCTGCCAAGATGGCCCACATAGCAATGACGGCACTGCAACGGCCTTTGTTGATGTCGACACCTGAATGGCCACCAAGTCCGCCCTCGAAACGGATACGATACCAACGATGCTTGCCATCAGGGACTGGCTGGCGCTTCATGGGTATGCGGTGGAACTGCAAGCAGGCTCCAGCGGCACCTGTGGTGATGGTATCGTAGTCTTCGGAGTCGAGGTTGATGACTTTACGGCCCTTCAGGAAGTCCTTGCTCAGCGCAGAAGCACCCGACATGCCGTCTTCTTCATTGGTTGTGGTGATGACTTCCAGAGCAGGATGCTCAATGCGATCGTCTTCAAGAACAGCAAGTGCCATTGACAGGCCTATGCCATTGTCGGCACCTAATGACGTACCACGAGCCATCATCCAGCCATTCTCCATGTAGGCCTCGATAGGAGCATTCAACGGGTCGTCCATACCCACACATACCATATCCATGTGGTTCAGCAGAACAATGGGCTCGTGCGACTCATAACCCTTGCTGGCTGGCTTGCGTATCACCACGCAGTTTTCTTTGTCGCGTTCATACGCCAGATTCAGGCGTTCTGCAAACTGGCAGAGATAGTCGGCCACCCGCTGCTCATGATGTGAGGGACGTGGAATCTTGTTTAACTCGCTGAAAATGCTGAATACTCGTTCGGTAGAAATCATTTGCTGTTCCATATTATACCTATTTTATATTATGGCAGCAAAGGTAGCACATTTTTTTGAATTATCGCGCGTTTGTAGTGATGGAAAATGATGAATGGGCTCAAAAAAAGTCAAATATTACTTGGTTATTCGCTCATTTTGCAATACCTTTGCATGTGTAATTCTGAAAAGAGTCACCCGTGAAGGTGCACTTAGCTGTGCTTAATTGGGAATGTGAGTGTGAATCTCCGACTGTCCCGCAGCAGTGAACTCCGTTATGGCTCCTAAAGAAGTTATGTAAAGCTTCTCATAATCTCTTCAAATGGCTGAAGCAGCATCTGCGAGTCAAGGAATTTTAAGGAACATCCGAGAACGCCGTCAAGATTCAAATCTATGCAGCCATAATAGCTTACTGCCTCGTTGTGGTAGTACAGGAGGAGTTGAAACTAGAAATGGATACCTATGACGTGTTAAAAATTTTGAATATAACTATACTCACGAAAATGCCCTTGGTAGACTTGCTAAACAGTCACTCATCACTTGAACAGGATGATGAAAGGTGCATTCAATTGGAACTCAAGTTTGAAAACTAACTTACAAATTGTCACTTTTTGAAGTGCTAAATATTTTTAGTGGACACTAGTGAAAATGATTGTATTTATGGTCGCTGTCGCTATGATGGCTGTATTGAATATTTAGCCCAAGTGAAAGAAGTGCTCAAGAAGTGCCAGGAGAAAATGAGCTGTTCTCACGGCATGAAGGTGGATATGACCGTCGAAGTCACCATGCTGGTGAAACTCACGGGCGCGAAAATCAAGACGTTAGAGAAAAACGATAAGGTGAGGATGTTAGTGGAGTCGAAGATGTTAGGCAAAGAAATGGTGACTGAAACAGGCTTCGATGGCCAGCAGGAATGGGAATACTCGCATCTCAAGACTGATGACGTGAAAGCCAAACGTGAAACACTTACCATTAGGAAGACTACCAAGAAACCGAAAAATGAAAACACCATCGATTTCGAAATCTACAAGAACTACAAGTCGGGCAATATAAAATTCGACGGCAAGTATTACGAGATAACCCTCACCAAACCTTTCAAGAAGAACACGCCCAGCAAAGTGGTAATGCTGATAGATAAGGACAAATACTACTTCCGCGAGTTGAAGACAAAGGCGAAGGGCGCAACGGTGACGATGAAGACGACGAAGATTAAGATTGGTGTGAGCGAAGATGCCTTCAAGCTCGACCTGAAGAAATATCCCAACGCCGTCGTTGTCAGGAAATGACATATAATTACGGATTGCAATGCCACAGAATTACACAAGCGGAACCAGTCCTATTGTGAAATATTGAGTTGAAGAAGATGGCGGCATTATAACGCTTTAGAATCTTTAACAAGAAATATTTTCCCGTTCATTCTCAAATGAGCGGAATTTTATGTACCTTTGCAAAATAATAAGAATAAACTACAAGAAATGGTATTCAAGGAAACTGATATTGAAGGCGTGTATGTGATTGAACCACGTGTATTTAACGATGCCAGAGGATATTTCTTCGAGGCTTGGAAGCGTGAGGAGTTCAAGGCGAATATTGGCGATGTAGAGTTCATACAGGACAACGAATCGAAATCGTCGTATGGCGTTTTGCGCGGACTTCATTATCAGAAAGGCGAACTCTCGCAGGCAAAGTTGGTCAGGGTTATCAAGGGTAAAGTGCTTGATGTTGCTGTAGATCTGCGTAAAAGTAGTCCCACGTTCGGTAAACACGTGATGGTGGAATTGAGCGACGAGAACAAACGCCAGTTCTTTATTCCCAGAGGTTTTGCACATGGTTTCCTGGTGTTGTCTGAAGAGGCCATTTTTACTTATAAGGTAGACAATCCGTACGCACCTCAGGCAGAGGCCGGCATACGTTGGAACGACCCTGAACTGGGTATTGAATGGCCGATAGACCCGAAGGACGTGCTGACCAGCGAGAAAGACTTGAAACAACCGCTGTTGCGCGGTGCTGAGGTATTTGAATGATAGATAGAAATTGAAGATGAATAGATTACTGATTACAATTACAAGTGTTGTGCTGACAGGCATGCTTTGGAGCTGTGGAAATAATGCGCCACAGGAGGAAAGTCGCGAGGCCAAAGCATTGCTGCAAGGTACATGGATGGACAACGAAACGGAAGACGTGCTGTTCAGAATGAAAGGAGACACCGTGTACTATGCCGACTCGACATCTATGCCTGCATACTTCAAGGTGGTTGGCGATACGTTGTATATTGGCAAGAATGCCGGTTACCATATCGAGAAGCATACAGACCACATATTATGGTTTAAGAACCAGAACGGCGAACTGATGAAGCTGGAAAAGGTGGATGAAGAGGAACTGCGCGACGTTGAGGAAAAGCCACAACCAGAGACAACGATACAGTCTTTGACTGGAGTTCTGAAGCGCGATACTGTAGTATTCAAGGACGGCAAGCGCTTTCATTGCTATATCGCAATCAATCCCACACGCTACAAAGTGACATATCAGACGGTGAATGAGGATGGATTGAGTGTTGACGAGGTGTTTTACGACAATATTGTAAATATCTGCATCGTTAAGGACGGTTATCAGATTTTCAAGCGTGACATGCATAAGAAGGATTATGCAGGGCAGGTTGAAAACGACTTCTTGGAGAAAGCGATTCTCAACGATATGAATTTCAAGAAGGTAGATGCAGAGGGTTTCCATTTTACCGCTTCGCTGTGTCAGCCCAATGGTGCCAGTTGTTACCTGGTAGATAACATCATTGGTGAAAAAGGTGGCATTCACTTCCAATTAGCTGAATAAAACCATACGAAAGATATGAAGGTCGTCATGCTGCAAACGGACATTAGTTGGGCTAAGCCTGAGGAGAACATCCGTCATGCTCAACAGTTGATGGACGAA
>Ga0265298_10002561_pt1 | contig 25071 bp, 23 predicted proteins | sample AusTroGonzalo_MG_3_FD_193486 | JGI IMG/M metagenome (GOLD analysis project Ga0265298, IMG submission 193486) | Bovine rumen microbial communities from tropical cattle in Woodstock, Queensland, Australia - Gonzalo_01 | ecosystem: Host-associated > Mammals > Digestive system > Stomach > Rumen ...
GGGAACTGTCGAGTCTGCAGGTCTTGTATGTCCCGGAATCAAGAATTCGACAAAGGAATTCCCGGGAATCTATTTTGAGAATCTGCAGGGAACAAAGGACGACATGCAGCGCCTGCCGGATTATGCATATGACCTTAATCTCATTGCCGAGCGTGATGCCGGATTAAGAGTTGCGATAATCACCGGAGAAGAGGACTTCCTCCGTGAGCAGGACCGTGAATTCTCCAAGCATTTCGATTCCGCTTATTTCTACGATGCCGTAAATGAGGGCGATCTGCACATGCATCACGTGTTCCCGATCGCACATCCCGAGTGGCCGCAGTCGGTGAAGGCGATAGGCCTGATCGCCGAGAATGCGGTAGGGAGACGGGAAATACCGGAATAAGAATAAGGCTGCCTCAGATCATGAGACAGCCTTAATATGTCCGTAACTGTTTGATGCTTATTTTGCGCTCTTATGCGTTTTCTCATAAGTCTTGTTTATAAGTCTTGAGATAGGCTTATAAACGAAGAATGTGATCAATGCAACTACGATTCCCTTGAAAAGGTTGAACGGAACGAAAACCGCGAGAAGGAGAGAGATCTTATCCTTAACGAGCGGATTTGCGGATGCGCTCATGCCGATGATTGCTTCTAACGGGAAGCCCATCATTGAACCATACAAGGGAAGTGTAATGAATGCATTAACCGGAATGGCAATGATGGCGAGAGCCAGAGTTGCTATTGCCATTGAGATTGCTGCGCCCTTCTTGGTAAGGAACTTGCGGTAGATGATGCCTGCCGTTCCTACGTAAATCGTGCCTGCGATGAAGTTAGACAGCTCACCGATACCCATTGTCTGGGTAACAGGGAGGTGTATAAGATTCTTCAGAAGCTCAATTACGATTCCCCATACCGGACCTAACGCAAATGCGCCGATGAGTACCGGAAGTTCAGAGAAATCGAACTTCAGGAATACCGGCATGAACGGGAGCGGTATCTCGAGGTACATGAGCAATACAGCCATGGCTGTAAGGATTGCGCATGCAGCAATTCTGCGGATCATGATCTTGCGCTCGGCGCGAGAATCCGCCTTAACGGTTACCTGGGTTTCTGTCATAGAAAATACACTTCCTCTCTTCCGGACTTTACCGTCGGCCCCTGGAATCACACCGGGTCAACCTCACTGTAGTTAGATTTATGAGGCTTGCGGGCTTACGCTTATCTCGCGCTCACCGCCGGTCGGAGAATTACACTCCGCCTTGGACGGCTTTATTATACAATCGGGTGCTGAATTGTAAAGTGGAAAGTTACCGCATTTTGTCGTGAGTTTGTAGTATTAAAAAATAAATATAAGGTTATAATATGGTGATTGATTATTTGCATTTAAAGGAGATTTCAATGGTTTACGTTGATGAGACAATCAAGAACACATACCGTGTTCCCCAGCCTGAAGGAAGAGGCAAGTTCATAAGACTCGACCAGAACGAGAATTCTGACGGCGTTCCGCAGTGGCTCTATGACATCGCAATGGAGAAGGTTAACAAGGAATTCCTTGCAATCTATCCTGAGGAGTCAATCCCCACAGAGAAGTATGCAAAACTTCTTGGCCTTGAGCAGGGAAATGTTACTCTGACGGCAGGAAGCTCCGTAGGCATGGGTTATGTCATCAAGGTTTTCGGTGAGCCCGGCAAGGATATCCTCACGGTAACACCTTCTTTCGCAATGTACGAAGTATATGCCCAGATGATCGGCATGAAGGTTAAGAACCTCCAGTATGCTGACGATTTCTCATACGACATCAACCAGACAATGAATGCGATAGATGAGAATACGGGAATCGTCGTTCTCGTAAACCCCAACATGCCTGTCGGTAATGTTTACGATCCTGCAGACATCAGAAAGGTTATCGAGAAGGCCGCTAAGTTCAATGCTCTCGTAATCATCGATGAGGCTTACTACTATTTCTATGATAAGACAACGGTTGCACTCGTTAAGGAATATGACAACGTTGTTGTTTTGAGAACATTCTCCAAGATGCTCTCGATCCCTGCATTAAGAGTCGGCGCGATCATTTCCACACCTGAGAACATCAGATACATGGATAATTACAAGCCTCACTACACAGTTAACTCCATCGGACTCCTTTTCGTTGAGGCAATCGTTGATAACCACGAGAGACTCATCAAGGAGCTTCTGGAGCAGTATAACGAAGGCAAGGAATACGTCCTCGCTGAACTCGAGAAGAACGGCTATGAGACCATCCCTTCCGAAGGCTGCTATGTATGCATCAAGCCTAAGTACAAGACAAGCCGTGAGATCACGGATCTTTTGGAAGAGAACGGAATCCTCATTCTCTGCGGCAAGCAGGGACTCACAGGCTGGCTCAGACTCACGATCGCTCACAAGAAGTACATGGAAATCTTCATGGATGCTCTTCTCAAGCTCGATAAGGAATAATACATGAAGAATTACGTTATCCTTTTGGCAGGCGGTGTAGGGAAGAGAATGGGGACTGACATCCCCAAGCAATTCCTTGAAGTTAACGGTAAGCCGATAATCGTATACTCGATCGAGAATTTCCAAAAGAATCCCCAGATCGAGAAGATCGTTGTCGTCTGCGTCAAGGACTGGATCGATAAGACATGGGAACTTATTAAGAAGTACAACCTTACAAAGGTTGAATGGATAATCGAAGGCGGCAGCACGGGCCACGATTCGATCAGGAACGGCGTTTTCTTTTTGAAGGATAAGGTTAATCCGGAAGATCACATCATTGTTCACGATGCGGTAAGACCGGTTCTCCCGCAGAAAGCGATCGATGAGGTCATCAGGGTTTCCCATGAGAAGGGCAATGCGTCTTCCTCCATCGAGTGCCACCCTCCGATCGTTTATACCGAGGACCACGAGTCCGGCATTACGGACGTAGACAGGGAACATGTCATGCTGACAGCTTCGCCCCAGGCATTTAATTACGCTCTCGCACTTAAGTGCTACGAACAGGCAGAAGCAGAGGATTACCACACTTCCACGTTTACGAGTTCGCTGCTGATACACTGCCATGAGCGTGTTTACTTCGCGAAAGGAACATCCTGTAATATTAAGATAACCAGGAAAGAAGACTTGGCATTGTTCGAAGCTCTGTTGAAGATACCTGAAGAACACTTATACAACTAAAGGAATTATCTAATGAATTGTTCAGAGTACTTGGTTGATTTTCTGATTAAGAAAGGCATCACCGACGTGTTCGGATACGCGGGCGGTTACATCGTGCCTTTTATGGATGCGCTTTATAAGCGCCGCGACGAGATTACGACACACGTCTGCTATAACGAGCAGGGATGTGCCCTTGCTGCCGACGGCTATGCCAGAACAAGCGGTAAGCTCGGTGTCTATTTCACGACATCAGGCCCGGGCGCAGTTAACGGCCTGACAGGTCTTGCCGACTGCTGGTTCGACGGATTCCCGATCATGGGCATCTGCGGCAACGTTCCCACACACGAGATGAAGGGTTTCTCCGGAATCCGCCAGAACGGTTTCCAGGAGATGGATCTTGTCTCGATGACCAGAAGCGTTTCCAAGTATTCAGTTACTGCAAACAGCGGGGAAGACTTCCCCGAGATCATAGCAAGAGCCTACAACATGGCTTTACTCGGAAGGAAAGGAGGGGTTGTCATTGATTTTCCGCTCGACATACAGCAAACCGATATTATTGGCGGGTAACGGCATCCGCACATCAGGCGCGGTAAAGCTCTTACACGAATTCGCAAAGAAGACAAACATCCCCATCCTGACCACCATGAATGGTGTTGATCTGGCGCAGGATGATCTCCACATCGGTTTCATCGGCACACACGGCAACCGTGTAGCGAACATGATCATCAAGGAGTGCGACGTAATCATATCCATCGGTGCCAGACTCGGCATCAGACAGGCAGGCAAGGATACTAAGAATTTCGCTCCCCAGGCTGACCTCATCCGTTGTGACATCGATGAATACGAGCTTAGCCGCTCCATCAAGGAAGACGAGAGAAAGTACCACTCCGATGCAAGAGACTTCCTTCAGATGCTCTTAAATGAAGACATCCCGGATTATTCCGAATGGAAGAACAAATGCCTTGAGGCTAAAAAACTCTTGGAATCTTACGACAAGCAGCCCGGTAACATGGCTGTTGAGAAGATCTCATCACTTCTTCCCGGGAACCCCGTCGTATCTGTAGACGTCGGCATGAACCAGTGCTGGTGCGCTCAGTCGCTCCATTTGAAGGGCTATGAAGGCAGGATCCATATCAGCGGCGGTTACGGCACAATGGGCTGCGGACTTCCGTTTGCAATCGGTTCATCCATCGCCATGGGTAACGCTAAGTCTTTCTGCGTAACGGGTGACGGCGGATTCCAGATGAACATCCAGGAGCTTGAGACTGTTCACAGAGAGAACCTTCCCATCAAGATCTTCATCCTCAATAACCATGTTCTGGGCAAGATCTCCGAGACGCAGTATTTCGAACATGATGGAAGATATGCAGCTACTGCTATTTCCGGCGGTTATACGGTTCCTTCTTTCCAGAAGATATCTGAAGCATACGGAATCAAGGCTGCAACTCTCGGTTCATACGAAGAACTCGATAATTACAGGGAATGGATCGAAGATAACGAGCCGTGCCTTTTTGATATTACATTGCCGGAGGCAAGTTTCCTTACACCTAAGATCAAGTTTGAGACCGGCAAGATGAGACCTGAGCTGGATGATGCTATAATCACGCAGGTCAAAAACGTTTTGAGAGGTTGATCAGGTTTGCTCGACAGTAAGAGAATGTATTCAACATATTTCAAGGAGTATATCCTGGATGATGCGATGTTAAAGCGCCTTCAGGATGAGCTTTTGAAGATCCTCCTTGATATCGATTATGTATGCAAGAAGCATGACATCAAGTACATGTTGTGCGGCGGCACGCTTATCGGTGCCATCAGACACAAGGGATTTATTCCGTGGGACGATGACATCGATCTCATGATGATCAGAAGCGAAGCAGAGAAGCTCTGCAAGGCCATGCGCGAGGAATTTCCTGAGAAGTACATGGTCGGTGAGCCTCTGTGTGACGAGCAGTATGTTGTTAAGTCCATCAAGATCTTTAAGCGCGGAACGAAGTATGTTGAGATACCTTTCGCAGGGCTTAGCAAATTCGACATGCTCTTTGTAGACGTTCTCGTAATCGAGAATGTTCCTGCAAATAAGCTCGCGAGAACGATTCACAGCAAGTACTATAACTTTATCTACAAGGCAGCCAGCGTCTGCGTTGACTATAAGTATCCGTCTCCGGTAATTGAGGCGAAGGCGAAGGATTATCCTGAACTCGCGAAATACTGGAAGACGCGTAAGAGACTCGGCAGCTTTTTCTCTCACATCGGAGGAATGAAGTTCTATCTCAAGCAGTGCGAGAAGGTAGGCAACATGAAAAAGCACACGGGCTGGCTCGGAATCCCTTCCGGCGGATGTGTCGTAGAGAACTTCCCCGAGAAGATGTATTTGGAGCTCACAACGGCTGAATTCTGCGGATATCAGTTCCCGGTACCCAAGGATTACGATGAGAATTTAAGAGTCGTATTCGGTGATTACATGCAGATCCCCGAACCGTCGAAGCGTGACTGCCACGTGGCTTATAAGATCGAATTCTGATTATTCTCTGTATTTAGAACAGATGGAATGCGTCATTCTGTCCTCTTCAGGGGGCAGTTTCATATAGTCTCCGTACTGCTGTGACAGATATTTATCCGCATTTCTCGGGATGTAAAACTCTGCATCTTCATATGGTGCGAGAATGGGATTCTCAACGTCTTCACGATCCATTAACTGCTTCTCGAAAGGCGGTTCCTCTTCGCAGATAACACATACGGTCTTTGCCTTGTCGTAATTGCTCCATGCACATACGGACGACAGATGGCGCTCGTATTTATGATTCTTGTTCGGCATGTGCTTGATTATGAAGTTGCGGACTTTTTCCTTTGAACCGCTCTCGCTCTCCGGAACATACATCGTTGCGTTCATCATCTTGAGATAGAAGTTGCGCAGGGGCTTCTGGAAAATGAGCTTCGGCTTGGAGATGCCGTCCATGGGGAAGACGTCTACCCATACACCCATGTCATCGATCTGCTCTCTCAGATATGTCGGCTGGACGATGGTCTTCATGTTGCAGGCACGGACGATGGGGTAATGGTAATTCTTGTCAGTCGTATAGTGGAAGAGCCTGATGTTGTTTCCGATGGGCTCTTTCTTGTTGAGTTCAACGAGTTTTTCCATGTCTCTTCTGGGCATCAGGATATCCATGTCGTTATCCCACGGGATAAATCCCTTGTGGCGGATGGCTCCAAGCAGCGTACCATATCCCAAAACATATTTGAGTCCGTGTTTTGAACAATACTCGTGAAGAGCCTTCATAACTTCGAGCTCTGCCAGCTGTTCTTCGCGGATTGAGAGAAAACCCTCAGTTTTGCCCATTTTACTGCCCTCATCTATCGATATAATTACGAAAGAGATTATAACATACTAAATAAAAAAACATCATATAACCGTAATATTGCGTGTTCAAAATCGTGTGGTATAATGCGTGAAACTGAACAAGACGGAGAGATTTAAAATGGAACTTAACAGAAAACAGTTTACCGTAATGGAGAAGGTGATCGGTTCAGACACTCCGCTCACCCAGAGAGATGCCGAGAAGCTTACGGGCTTTTCCCTTGGCACTATCAACAAGGTTTTCAAGGAGTTGTCCGACAGCGGACTTATACTGGACGGCAAGGCTACCGACAAGGGAATCGAAGTCATGGAGCAGTACCGTGCGAAGCGTGCGGTGTTCATTGCGGCAGGCTTCGGATCAAGACTTGTGCCTATCACGTTCAATACACCCAAGCCGCTCGTAAGAGTTAAGGGCACAAGGATCATCGACCATCTTATCGATGCATGTCTTGAGGCAGGAATCGAAGAGATCTACATTGTCAGAGGTTATCTCGCAGAGCAGTTTGACCAGCTCCTTTACAAGTATCCCATGGTTAAGTTCCTTGAGAATCCGGTTTATAACGAAGCAAATAACATCAGTTCCGGACTCATTGCGAAAGATCTGTTGTCCAACTCTTATGTTTTCGAGGCGGATCTCCTGTTATCAAATCCCAAGATCATTACAAAATATCACTACACATCTGATTTCCTCGCCATCAAGAAGGACAGAACGGATGACTGGTGCTTCGAAGTTAAGGACAAGGTCATCGTTGAGGAGAAGGTAGGTGGTGAAGACTGCTGGCAGATGGTAGGCATCAGCTACTGGAATGAAGAAGACGGCAAGAAGCTCGCAAGCGACATTCCTGACGTATATCAGATGCCGGGCGGCAAGGAGAGATACTGGGAACAGGTCCCTCTCGTGTACAAAAAGAAGAATTACGCTGTTGAGGTCCGTGAGTGCTTCGATGAAGATATCGTCGAGATCGACACTTTCAGAGAACTTAAGCAGATCGATCCCACATACGATGTTTGATAAAAGGAGCATATATTCATGGAACCCGTAAAAAGAAATGTATTGTTAAATCCCGGTCCGTCAACAACAACGGATACAGTTAAGTACGCACAGGTCGTACCCGACATCTGCCCCCGCGAAAAGGAATTCGCAGGACTCATGAAGGGTATCCGCGAAGATCTCGTTAAGATCGTTCACGGTGATCTCGAGAAATACACAAGCGTATTGTTCTGCGGTTCAGGCACCATCAACATCGATGTCTGCATCAACAGCCTCCTGCCTGAGGGCAAGAAGGTTCTGGTAATCAATAACGGTGCATATTCAACACGTGCCGTTGAAGTATGCCAGTTCTACGGCCTTCCTCACATTGACTTGAAGTTCCCTGTAGACCAGAGACCTGACCTTGATGTGGTTGAGAAGACACTCCAGGACAATCCTGACATCGGACTTGTTCACATTACTCACAACGAGACAGGCACGGGACTGCTTAATCCCATCCGCGAGATCGGTGCTCTCGTTCACAAGTACAATGCAATTTTCACTGTTGATACGACATCAACATATGCAATGAGACCCATCGACATCGAGAAGGACAACATCGACTTCTGCATGGCTTCGGCTCAGAAGGGTCTTATGTCTTTCACAGGGCTCTCATTCGTAGTAGGTAACAGAGCGATCATCGAGAAGTCAAAGGATTTCCCGAAGAGAAGTTACTACTGCAATCTCTATCTGCAGTATGAGTGCTTCGAGAAGACGGGCGAGATGCACTTCACGCCTCCGGTACAGACCATCTACGCTACCATCCAGGCCATCAAGGAATACTGGGCTGAGGGCGAAGAAGCAAAGTGGGCACGCCATACACGCGTATTCAATGCCATCAATGCAGGTCTTGATGAACTCGGATTCAAGCAGGTAATCAAGCCCGAGTGGAGAGCAGGTCTCGTATCTTCTGCAATCTATCCGGACGATCCCAACTGGAGCTTCGAGAAGGTTCACGATTACTGCTACGAGAGAGGATTTACGATCTATCCCGGCAAAATCAGCACGACAAACACATTCCGTCTCTGCGCACTCGGTGCAATCGATGAAGACGACATTAAGGATTTCTTTGTTGTATTCAAGGAAGCTCTTGTATCAACAGGGGTACAGATCCCGATTAACTATAAGGAATAAGGAGATAAAAAATGAAGACTGTTTACACATGTTTTTGTACTGATGTCATTCATGCAGGTCATCTGAATATTATCAATGAAGCAAGAAAGCTCGGCAGAGTCATCGTAGGATGCTTATCTGATGAGGCTTCCATCCGTTACAACAAGTTCCCGACGATACCTCAGGAAGAGCGCATCAAGCTCTACAGAAGCCTTGAGGGTGTTGAGGAAGTGGTTATCCAGAATGACATGCTCTACGATGATGTAGTTACACTCATCAAGCCTGATTACATCGTTCACGGCGACAACTGGAAGGAAGGTCCCGAGAAGTCCATCAGAGATCACGTTGAATCACTTCTCAAGGAATACGGCGGTGAGCTCGTAGACATTCCTTACACATACAACGAAGAAGTTAAGAAGATCGACATGCAGCTCAAAGAAAAGCTCGCAATGCCTGAGTACAGAAGAAAGAGATTAAGACAGCTCCTCGCGCTGACACCCATCGTCAAGGCAATGGAGGCACACAGCGGTCTTACGGGTCTCATCGTTGAGAAGACGGTAGTTGAGCACGAGGGAAGACTCGACCAGTTCGACGCAATGTGGATCTCATCACTCTGCGATTCAACGGCAAAGGGTAAGCCTGACATCGAGCTCGTTGACATGACATCAAGATTCAGAACGATCGATGACATCACGGAAGTTACTACAAAGCCGATCATCTTCGACGGCGATACGGGCGGACTTACAGAACACTTCGTATACACGGTGCGTTCTCTCGAGAAGATGGGCGTATCAGCCGTAATCATCGAGGACAAGAAGGGTCTTAAGAAGAATTCACTCTTCGGCACAGAAGTTAAGCAGACACAGGCAACCATCGAAGAGATGAGCGCCAAGATAGCTGCAGGTAAGAAGGCTCAGCTCACGGATGATTTCATGATCATCGCAAGAATCGAGAGCCTTATCCTCGAGCAGGGCATGGAAGATGCTTTGGCACGTGCCCACGCATTCGTTGCAGCAGGCGCCGACGGTATCATGATCCACTCACGTAAGAAGGAACCGGATGAGATCTTGGAGTTCTGCGACAAGTTCAGGGCTGACAACAAGGAAACACCCATAGTTGTCGTTCCTTCAAGCTTCAACGTAATCACGGAAGAAGAGCTCGCAGCTCACGGAGTCAACATCGTTATCTATGCCAACCAGTTGACGAGATCAGCTTTCCCTGCAATGCAGAAGACTGCCGAGGACATCCTCAAGTATCACAGAGCCAAGGAAGTTGACGACAGACTCATGAAGATCAAGGACATTATTACTCTTATCGATGAGTTATAATATTACGCATGTTTTTATTAGGAGAGCTTAAATGAAGGTTGAGAAACTGGTAGAGATTATAGGCGCTGATTTTTATTCCGGAGTTCCGGACAGTCAGCTCAAGGCACTTTGCAATTACCTGATGGCTACATACGGAATCGATCCGCACCATCACGTGATCGCAGCAAACGAAGGTAACTGCACTGCTTTGGCTGCAGGATACCATCTCGCTACAGGCAAGGTTCCTGTCGTATACATGCAGAATTCAGGTGAGGGTAACATCATCAATCCTGTCGCATCACTTCTGAACGATAAGGTTTACGCCATTCCCATGGTATTCATCGTAGGCTGGAGAGGCGAACCCGGCATTCACGACGAGCCCCAGCACATCTATCAGGGCGAAGTAACTGTTAAGCTTTTGGAAGACATGGACATCGCTACGTTCATCATCGGCAAGGACACGACTGATGAAGAAGTAGCTGCTGCAATGGAGAGCTTCAGGGACGTTCTTGCAAAGGGTAAGGATGTTGCATTCGTTATCCGCAAGGGAGCGCTTTCTTTCGACGGTAAGGTCGAATATAAAAACGACAACACTATGGTACGTGAAGAGATCATCCAGCACATCGTAAAGGCTTCTGGTGAGGATCCGATCGTATCCACGACAGGTAAGGCTTCAAGAGAGCTGTTTGAGACGAGAGTCGCAAACGGACAGAGCCACAAGTACGATTTCCTTACGGTAGGTTCAATGGGCCACTCTTCATCCATCGCTCTGGGTGTTGCTATCAACAAGCCTGAGACACGCGTATGGTGTGTAGACGGTGACGGTGCAGTCCTCATGCACATGGGTTCTATGGCAGTTCTTGGCGCTAATAAACCTTCCAATCTCGTTCACGTGGTAATCAATAACAGCGCTCACGAGACAGTAGGAGGAATGCCTACTGTTGCAGGTTCCATCGACGTTGTTGCAATCGCAAAGGCATGCGGTTATCCGAATGCGGTATGCGTTGATAACTTCGCAGATCTCGATAAGGAACTCGAAACAGCAAAATCAAGAAACGAACTCTCACTTATCGAAGTCAAGTGCTCCATCGGTGCCAGAGACGATCTCGGCAGACCGACAACAACAGCACTCGAGAACAAGGAAAACTTCATGGATTATCTTAATTCATGCAAGTAAGCGGGAGTTTTGAATACTGATGGATAACGATGTCGCAGTCAGCGTAATTTGCAATGCATTCAACCACGGCAAGTACATTAGGGACGCGCTGAATGGTTTTGTCATGCAGAAAACGGATTTCAAATTTGAGATCCTGGTTCATGACGATGCATCGACAGATAATACGGCAGACATAATCCGTGAATTCGAAGCTAAATATCCGGATCTGATCAAGCCTATTTATCAGACCGAAAACCAGTATTCAAAAAATGTCTGGATCACCGACGTTTATCAGCTCAGACGCTCAAAGGGCAAATACATTGCCATCTGCGAAGGCGACGACTACTGGTTGGATCCGGATAAACTCCAGAAGCAGTATGATGCTTTGGAATCACACCCTGAGATCGATATCTGCGTTCACGCATCGACACTCGTCAATGCTTCAGACGGAAAAGTAAGCGGTACCGTTGAACACGGTTCTGAAGTTACCGTTATCCCTGTTGAGAAGGTCATCGAGGGCGGCGGTGATTTCGTTTCCACGAATTCGATCTTTGTCAGAAGAGAGATCCTCACGGACAGAAGAAAGTTTGTCGACGTATGTCCTCTGGATTATACATACCAGATCAGCGGATCGATCAACGGAGGCATGCTCTATCTTCCTGATAACATGTCCGCATACAGAGTATCCGTGCCCGGTTCATGGTCTGTTTCCAACAACAAGAACCGCAGGAGCAACCTCAATTTTGTCAAAGAGCTTATGGCAGGCCTTAAGCAGCTCGATATCGACACAAACAAAAAATATCACGGAATAATAAGCAAGAAGTTATGGAGACTGTTCTTGTCCAAAGTACATCTCCGGATGCTTATCCTCTTTAATAGGTAAGGTTAATGGGAGAGAGCCAGACAGGTCATTCAGGCAGCAAGGTAATGGACAGTTTCATATGGAGACTGTTTGAACGTTTAGGCGCGAAAGGCGTTGAACTTGTTGTATCTCTTGTTCTGGCTAATATTCTTGATACCGAGATGTTCGGTTCCATCGCGCTCGTACTCGTAGTTATTAACATAATGCAGGTGTTCGTCGACAGCGGTCTCGGAAATGCCCTGATCCAGAAAAAGGATTCCGACAACAAGGATTTCTCGACGGTATTTTTCTTCAACATCGTTTTCTGCGCGATCCTTTATACTATCCTGTTCTTTACGGCTCCGCACTTTGCATCCTTCTATGATGATCTCTCCCTGACACCCATCATCAGAGTATTGGGACTTACCGTAGTCATTTCAGGCGTTAAGAACGTACAGATCGCTTACGTCTCTAAAACGATGCAGTTCAAGAGATTCTTCTTCTCGACACTCGGAGGAACCATCTTTGCAGCCATTGCGGGAATATATCTTGCGTTAAACGGTTACGGTATGTGGGCTCTCGTTGTCCAGTCAGTTTCAAATACCGCGATCGATACGATCATTTTATGGATAACCGTTAAGTGGAAGCCTGAGTTCTATTTCTCATTCAAGAGGCTCAAGGTGCTCTTCGCATACGGATGGAAGCTCCTGGTTTCCCAGCTCCTTGATACGGGTTATAACCAGCTCCGTTCACTCATCATCGGTAAGAAATACACCAAGGATGACCTCGCATATTACGACAGGGCTAACCAGTTTCCGGGTTTCATTACCGCTAACATCAACACGTCAATAGACAGCGTTCTGTTTCCGGCCATGTCCGGCGTTCAGGATGACAGGGAACGTGTCAAGGCCATGACCAAGCGTGCGATGAAGACGAGTATCTTCCTCATGGCACCCATGATGGCGGGCCTTGCCTGCTGTGCAACACCCATCGTTAAACTTGTTTTGAACGATTCATGGCTGCCGCTCGTACCTTACATGATCATACTCTGCATCAGCTATATGTTCTATCCGCTTCATACTGCAAATCTCAATGCCATCAAGGCAGTGGGCAGAAGCGACAAGTTCCTGATCCTGGAAATAATTAAAAAGTCCATCGGCATGGTGCTCCTGCTGGTATCAATGTGGCACGGCGTTATGGCCATCGCATTGTCAATGCTGGTAAGCGACGTTCTCTGCCAGATCATAAATTCATGGCCCAACAAGAAACTCATAAACTACGGTTATTTCGAGCAGCTCAAGGACATCATGCCGTCTATCATTCTGGCATGGGTAATGGGCGGAATCGTATACTGCGTCAATTTCCTGGGCCTTCACGAATTTGTTACGCTCGCAATCCAGATCCCTCTCGGAGTTGCTATATATACTCTTGGCGCGAAACTGTTCAAAATGGAGAGTTTCGATTATCTTTTGGCCGTCATTAAGAGTATTATTGGTAAGAAGGAGAAGACCACATGAGAAGACAGAAAGTGCTCGTGTTCCCGGCCGGAACAGAGATAGCGTTTGAAATACATAATGCTCTTAAATTTTCCAAGTTTGTAGAGTTATACGGCTGCAGCAGCATTTCGTGCCATGCAGAGTTTCTTTTCGAGAGGTATATTGAGGGAGTACCCTTTCCGGGGGACCCCACGCTTGTTGACTGCCTTAACAGGGTAATCGACGAATACGGCATAGATTTCATTTATCCGGCGCACGACAGTGCATGTCTGACGCTTACGCAGGAGCAGGACAAGCTCCATGCCAGGGTCATCACTTCGCCCATTAAGACTGTTGATATCTGCCGTTCGAAGACTAAGACTTACGAGTTTTTTGCAGGTGAGGATTTCATCCCGAGAACATTTGAGAAACCTGATGACATTGAGAGCTATCCGGTTTTCGTTAAGCCCGCAGTAGGCCAGGGCGCGGAAGGCGCAATGAAGGTCAATTCCAGGGAAGAGCTCGACATGAAGCTGTCTGACGGTGTTGATTACGTTATCAGCGAGTATCTCCCGGGCGAGGAATATACGGTAGACTGCTTTACTGACAGACACGGGAAGCTCAGATCCGCGAACATCAGAAGACGTGAGAGGATCAGATCCGGAATTGCAGTACGCAGCAGGATCATCCCGATGGAAGACAGCGTCATGAAGATCGCCGAGACGATCAATTCAAAGCTCGTATTCTCAGGTGCCTGGTTCTTCCAGCTTAAGCGCAACAACCAGGGCGAATTCCGTTTGCTGGAAGCTTCACCCAGAATTCCCGGAACAATGGGAACAACGAGAAATCTCGGCATCAACTATCCGATGCTCACGATCTTCGACATGATGGGCTATGACATCGACATCATCAACAACAAGCAGGAGATCCTTTTGGACCGCGCGTTCATCAGCAGATACCAGACAAGCGTTAAGTATAAGCTTGTTTACATGGATTTTGATGATACGCTTTATCTCGATGACAAGGTCAACATCACAATGGTCGCATTCCTGTACCAGTGCTTCAATAAAGGCATTCCGGTGGTGCTCCTGACCAAACATGCCAAAGATATCTATGCTTCATTGGAGAAGTTCAGGATATCAAAAGACCTGTTCTCTGATATCATTCATATATCAGACGGCAGCGATAAGAGTGAATATATCACGGAGAAAGAATCGATCTTCATCGACGATTCTTTCGCTGAGCGTAAGAATATTCAGGATAAAACGGGCGTACCCGTTTATGATCTCGACATGATCGAGAGCCTGATCGATTGGAGAATGTAAGAATGGAAAACATACAGGTAACAAGATCTTCAATGCCTTCTATTGAAGAGTATGTTGATGAGATAAAGGAACTCTGGGATTCGCACTGGCTCACAAACATGGGTGCCAAGCACAAGGAGTTCCAAAAGCAGCTTGAAGACCTGCTCGGCGTAGAGCATGTTGCGCTCTACTGCAACGGCCATCTGGCATTGGAGAACATACTTGAAGCCATGCAGATGAAGAAGGGCGGAGAGATCATCACCACTCCTTTCACTTTTGCATCAACTACACATGCGATCATCAGATGCGGCTTTACACCCGTTTTCTGCGACGTAAATCCTGTTGATTTTACGATCGACACGGACAAGATCGAAGCTCTTATCACGGACAAGACGGTTGCGATCCTTCCTATCCACGTCTATGGAAACATCTGTAACGTAGAGAGGATCAGGGAGATCGCTGACGCGCATAACCTCAAGGTTATCTACGATGCGGCTCACGCCTTTAATGTCACTTACAAGGGACAAAGCGTATCGATGTTCGGCGATGCAGCAATGTTCAGTTTCCACGCAACCAAGGTTTTCAATACCATTGAGGGCGGCGCCGTCTGCTATCACGAGGATTCGATGGAGCAGAGGCTCAAGGATCTTAAGAACTTCGGCATTCACGGACCTGAAGAGGTTGCTTATATCGGCGGAAATGCCAAGATGAACGAATTCTGCGCAGCAATGGGAATCTGCAATTTAAGACATTTATCTGATGAGATCAAAAAGCGCAGCGTTGTTGTAGCAAGATACAAAGAGCAGCTCTCTGGAATTGAAGGCCTTTATCTTGTTCCCGAGCAGAAGGACGTAGTTCCCAATTATGCATACTTCCCGGTAGTTTTTGACAAGGAAGTGTTCGGTGCGGACAGGGACGAGGTCTTTGCAAAGCTCGAAGAGAACGGCATCTGTGCAAGAAAGTATTTCTATCCGATCACAAATGCTTTCGACTGTTATAAGGACAGATTCGATCCTAACGAGACACCGGTTGCGCTGGACGTATCACTCCGCGTTCTGACACTTCCTCTTTATGCGGATCTCGATCTTGCGATCGTTGATAAGATCTGCGAAATCATCAAGAGTCTTAACGGAGGCAGATAATGGGTAAGGTAATAGCTACACCTGATATGATCCACGAGAGGTTATATCACATCGGCAAGGCTGCCTGCAGCATTTTAGAGAAACACAACATGCCGTATTCGATCGCATACGGTACTCTGCTCGGAGCGGTAAGACACGGCGGATTCATTCCGTGGGACGACGATTTTGACATCTGGCTTTTTGACGATGTATACGATGAGGCGATCGAGTATCTGAGAGAAGAACTCCCTGAAGATCTGTTTTTGGAAGATGCAAAGTCTGAGCCGATGTATTTCCACGGCTGGGCTCATATTAAGGATCTGAGATCCGAAGCTTCCAGAAACAAGTATGTCCAGGACAACGCATATAAGCACAACGGACTTCATGTCGACCTCTACAGAGTTGCGCGCATACCTGAATCAGATGTTTGGAAGTACATAGATAACGAGAACCGCAAGTACATTGAGAGACGCAGGAAGGTTGGACTTTTCACTGAAGAAGAGTACAAGGAAAGGCTCGAAAGGCTTGCCCAGGATGAGATCGACCATTCTTCATTCAAGGGCGATCCCGATAAGATGGTCTACCTGTTCCTCGACACGAAGAAGTATGTTGAGGAGAAGTATGTATTCCCTCTTAAGAAGTATAAATTCGAAGATTCAGAGTTCTTCGGCGCAGGTGATTACGATACCGTGCTCACAGAACTTTACGGTGATTACATGACACCTCTGCCGGAAGACCAGCGCATAATGATCCACAGCGAAGTAATCTTTATCTGAAGCCATGACTAAATTCAGCGTATTGATGTCGCTCTATATAAAGGAAAAGCCTCAGTATGTCGAGGAGTGCTTCCAGAGCCTCTTAAGACAGACTGTTAAGGCTGACGAGTGGTTAGTCGTAGAAGACGGCCCTCTTACTCCTGAACTCTACGCTGTTCTGGATAAATATCAGCAGGAATATCCCGGTCTTATCAAGAGACTTCCTTTCGCGGAGAACAGGGGACTCGGTTTGGCACTCCAGTCAGGTGTGCCTGCGTGTACATATGATCTCATTGCCAGAATGGATACTGACGATATCTGCAGGGAAGACCGCTTTGAGAAGCAGCTTGCGGAATTTGAAAAGGATCCTGATCTGGACATTATCGGCAGCAATATCGACGAGTTCGAAGATACTCCCGATATCATCGTCGCAAACAGAACGGTTCCGTTGACTGATGCAGAGATCAAGAAATACCAGAAGAAACGTGACGGATTCAACCACATGACCGTCATGTATAAGAAGAAGGCCGTTCTCGATGCCGGAAACTACCAGTCCTGCCCGCTGATGGAAGATACATATCTTTGGGTCCGCATGATGAAGAACGGGGTAAAGTGCAAGAACATCGGCGAGCCTCTCGTTTTCGCGAGGATCGGCAAGGATATGTTCAACAGAAGAGGCGGCTGGGCATATTTCAAGAAATATAAGGCTGCGTTTAAGAAGGTTTATGAGACAGGATATATCTCCTGGTTTGATTACGCTTCTGTTATCATTATCCAGTTCTGTGTCGCGCTGGTACCCCAGAAGCTTCGCGGCTGGATATTCAAGAAGATGTTACACGGGAAGAAATCATGATCATACTTCATTTATCGTCAATCAACTTCGATCCGTTCAGCGGTGTTTGCAATGTCATCCCGCAGTATCTTATCGAGCAGGCCAAACTCGGCCATCAGGTTGCACTGTACAACGCGAAAGACAGTTATGTCGATGCGCCCGTTAACCAGATACCATATATGGAATCATTCGACATCGACAAGATGCCGGAGCCTTTTAACAAACCGGATCTCGTTGTCTTCCAGGAGTGCTACCGCAAAGAGCACCTCCGTGCCGGAAAGCAGCTCGAGAGCAGGGGTATCCCGTACATCATCATTCCCCATGGCGAACTCCGTAAGGAATCACAGCATGAGAAGCGCCTCAAGAAGGTTGCTGCCAACATTCTGCTGTTCAACAGATTTACGGATAAGGCCATGGCGCTCCAGTGCCTGTCGCAGGAAGAATACGATGCTACGTCATTCGGCAGGAAGAAGATCATTGCCACGAACGGCAGGGCAATCCCTGAGAAAAAGAAGGAATCTTTCTCCGGAAATGGTCTCAAACTGCTCTATATCGGACGGTTGGATGTCCATGTCAAAGGTTTGGACATTTTACTTGAAGCAGTCCGCAAATGCTTGCAAACATTGAAGGATAACAATGTTACGCTCGATATTTACGGTCCGGATTACGCCGGCAGATACGCCCAGGTCGAGAATCTCATCAAGGATCTCGGAGTCGGCGAAGTCGTGACCCTTCATCACGAGATCGTAGGCGAGGCAAAAGAAAAATGTCTGCTGGATTGTGACGTTTTTGTCCAGACATCACGCCATGAAGGAATGCCCGTAGGAATTCTCGAGTCCTTAAGTTACGGTATCCCGTGCCTTATTACCAGAGGCACCAACTTAGGCGAGAAGATAAGGGACAACGATTGCGGCTGGATGGCCGAGAACGATGTGGACAGTGTCGCTGATGCCATTAAGAGAGCCATTGAAGACCGTCAGTCATACGATGTTAAGTCCGTTAATGCACGCAAATACGTATCAGACAACTTCTCCTGGGACGTTATCATGCCCAGGACCATTGAGGCTTATCAGAAGCTGCTGAAGGAATATAAGGATCAGAAATAATAGGTGTGATCCTTACCGCTGACGATGCCTTCCAAAGGGTCGACGCCGGGCTCTTCCATAAGTGAACTTAATACGAAATCAGCCATTTGGAGCTGGTCCTCTGACACATAATAACCTCTGCCGCAGATTGAGATGTTATATTTATCAGGAGCATTCGAATTCTTGGGCAGGATATGGATCTCCAGATTGTCGGAGATGATGGTGATGTCCGTAAGATAGAGTGTTAATTCGGAGCCTTTGGGTGTGGTCCATGAACCGAGTTCCTTGTATGCATTGAAACTTATCGAAGTGTCATCGTTATAGAAACTTAAGAAGCGGTATGTGGGATCGTATGCTGTCATGTCGAAAGAATCTTCAACATAATAAACGTCTATCCAGCTGCATGTTACTTTCTTTCGCGCGTCGAAATCGTAAATGGTGGGATCTTCAGGTTCTATCAGCATCGATATGTCGTTCTGCGAATGGAATTCGAGATTGCCGATCATGAACCCGTAAGAACCATAACCGATGTTCCTGTCCGGATCGATGGTAGTCTCGGCCGTAAGATCTACTTCTTCAGGATCGAAAAATTCCGTTTCTGACGGAGTGGTCTCAGTTGTGGTCGTGGCCGTCGTGGTTGTCTCCGAGCTCTCCGTAAACTCTGACGAATCGGATGTTGTGACTGTAGTCTCGGTTTCTGTCGTGTCTGAAGTTATAGTACCGGTCTCAGAAGGTGCCGTATCGCAGGCGCACAAAAGCATGCCACAAGCCATGGCCAGAGCAGCAACAGACCTCAGTTTCCCGGAGTTTGATTTATTATTCACTATTTATCCCGCCTATATCCCTTTTACAAACAAGTGCAATTATATACCCTGGCGCGGGATAGTCCAACAACGTTATGAGGCAGTTTTGCCTGACGGTTTATTGAAAAAGATCTTATTTGCGGTAAATCCGAGCACGACCGTACCATTCCTGTAGAAAGAGAATGCGGAGTAAGTCTTGTTATCGTCGTTGCTTACGATGAGCTTATCAAATGTCACGGCTTCGCCTGTTCTGGCCAGATAGTCCGTTGCATCATTACCGAATTCGCCCGGCAACGTGAATGTCAAGTTGTCACACAGACCGGCACTTAAAGACCAGGGCTGCACCGACAATGAGAGCGGCGGCTTGGTGTCCGGATAAACTGAATGACGCTTCATGGTGAACTTAAGCTTGTTGCTCTTAAGTTTCTTGACGTTGACTGTGTAATAAGCACCGAACGGAGGGCCCGTAAAATCATCAAAGACCTCGGTAACCTCGTCGCTTCCGAGCTTCTGCCAGCCGGTATTGATCTTCACAAAATCCTTATTCGTGAATTCATTTATCGTGTTATCGATCTCTGCCTGGACTTCCTTGGAGAATTCGAGATCGGTGTAGAGCTTTGTCGTCTGGAAACGGACAAAGGCAGAATAAGTAGCTTCGAGAAGAAGCTTCAGTCTCTTGACCTTCTGGTCAGGGAAGATCTTGAGGGCTCTGGCGATCCTTATCGCGCTCTCGGGAAGATTTGCGTTATATTCTCCGGCCTCAAATCTGATCCTGGCATCGTGATATACCTGAAGGTACATGTTATAGGCCAGAAGAGGATCAGGGTTGCCTGCATTGCCCAGGATCAGCATATCCGCGAACTTGAGTTTTGCCTCGGCAATACCGTAATTGGATGCAATCGCAAAGTAAGCAAAAGCCCTGTCATAATCAGGCCTGCCGGTTACCTTGCCGTCATAGTACATGAAGCCCAAGGTGTTTGCCGCATAACCGAAACCGAATTCCTTGAGAAGGATCGTAAGAAGTCTTGCAGATTCCTTATAGTCACACGGGAATGCTGAATTGCCGCCGTTACATGCAAATGCCTTGATCTTCAGAGCCTCAAAGACATGCTCATCACAGAGGGTATTGGTGAAGTTTACGAACAGCTGTATAGTCTCCTCGGGCGCATCAACAAGAAGCAGGCTGTTATCCCAGTGATTGAGGAATGCGAGCATCTGGTCCCTTGTGTATGTGCGCTCATCGTAAGGAAGATCCTTATTGTCTTCATAGTTCTCGATGAGGGTGAGAAGATTCGGGATTCCGAGTACCGCAGATGCAGTTCCGTGAGGGATGTCACCATTCTCGGTTGCATCGGCTATCCTCGCGATCTTAACGAAGAGCGTGATTATCATGTCCTCATCGTTATCTGCAAGAGGAGGGTACGGGAAGCTCTCGATCATATCCGGATCAGGTCCGAAGAATTCATCGAGGCAGAGATCCTCATAGAAATACGTGGTGATCGGATACCACCAGTCAAAGAGGAAATCCTCAAATGAGATGTCATTCTCGTCGAAATTGGTAAGCGCAGTTTTAAGGTCTGACAGAAGCATCGGATATTCGTTCTCACACTGAACGTCAAAACCTGTCAAAGGATAGGCGTCCTTGTCACTGCCGCCTATTGCGTCGACCCAGCCGATGTCGTATCTGCAAAGATCGATCAGCTTGTCCTGTGTCATGAAAATGTATGGTTTACGCTTACTCATGTTCTTATTATAAACGCGCCGCGTGAGGTATTAAAGACTTGACAACCCCGATATGCGGACAGATATCGGGGTTGCCTGAAATTGAGACTTATTTAGTTGTGATCCGGAGATTACTCTACCGTAACGCTCTTTGCGAGGTTACGCGGCTTGTCTACGTCGAGACCTCTTGCGCAGGATACATAGTAGCCTAAGAGCTGGAGCGGTACCACGGCAAGTGATGCCGCGAAGAGTTCATTGATCTTGGGCACGTATACTACGAAGTCTGCCGTATCCTCGATAGCGTAATTGCCGAATGACGTGAGTGCCATGAGATAAGCGCCGCGGGCCCTTGTCTCAACGAGGTTGGAGAGAGTCTTCTCATAAAGATTGCTCTGGGTGAGAACACCGATAACGAATGTGCCTTCCTCGATAAGGCTGATGGTTCCGTGTTTGAGTTCGCCTGCAGCGTAAGCTTCGCTGTGGATGTAGGAAATCTCCTTCATCTTGAGGCTTCCTTCAAGTGTAATGGCGTAGTCGATGCCACGGCCGATAAAGAAGATGTCCTTCTGAGCGGCAAGCTTAGCGGCAAACCACTGGAGACGCTCCTTGTCTTCGAGAACTTTATTGATCTTTGCAGGGATGGACATTACTTCAGAAGTGAGCTCCTGAGCCTGTTCTTCATTGATCGTTCCTCTGCTGAGAGCAAACTTGATTGCAAGGACATAGCAGATTGCAAGCTGTGCAGAGTAAGCCTTGGTCGTAGCAACTGAGATCTCAGGACCTGCAAGTGTATAGAGAACGTAATCAGCTTCACGTGCGATGGATGAACCGATAACGTTAACGATGGCCAGAGTCTTGATGCCGTTAGCCTTTGCATCTCTTAATGCTGCAAGAGAGTCTGCCGTCTCACCGGACTGGCTGATGATGACGCAGAGTGCATCCTTGTTAAGGGGCATCGTTCTGTATCTGAACTCGGATGCGAGTTCGCATCTTACGGGGATGCCTGCCAGAGACTCCATGATGTATTGTGTGCAGCATCCTACATGGTATGCGGAACCGCATGCAACGATGTAGATCTGGTTGAATGTCTTGATGATGTCGTCCGTAAGATTGGAAGATGTGAGGTCGATCTTGAAGTTGTCGCCGTCAGGAACGATGACTGAGCTTAAAGTATCTGATACTGCCTTGGGCTGCTCGTGGATCTCCTTCATCATGAAGTGCTCGAATCCGCCCTTTTCAGCTGAAGCAGCATCCCAGTCGATCTCAGTGGGTGTCTTCTCGATGACGTCGCCATCGAGGTTATAGAAGGTAACGCTACCTGCTTCGAGGCATGCCATCTCGAGATCGCCGATATAATAAACCGTTCTTGTGTACTTGAGGATGGCGGGTACGTCAGATGCGAGGTAGGAAGCATCCTTGTCATAGCCGATGATCATGGGGGAATCCTTACGTGCTACGAAGATCTTGCCCGGATGATCCTTGAACATTACTGCGAGAGCGTATGAGCCTCTTACACGTACCATTGTCTTGGCGAGTGCTTCGATCGGGTCGTGTGTGTACTTTTTGTAGTAGTAATCGATTGTCTTGATAGCGACTTCCGTATCCGTTTCAGAATAGAACTTGTAACCCTTTCTGATCATCTTGTCACGGAGTTCCTGGTAGTTCTCAATGATTCCGTTATGTACGCCTACAACGTTATAGTCATCTACGATGTGGGGGTGAGCGTTATTCTCGGTAGGTTCGCCGTGTGTAGCCCATCTTGTGTGGCCTATGCCGCAGGTACCCTTGATGGCTGCGCCGCCGTCAGTCTTCTCGGAGAGAACCTTGAGTCTGCCCTTTGCCTTTACAACTATGGGATTCTTATCGCCGTCTCTGACTGAGAGACCTGCTGAGTCGTAACCTCTGTATTCGAGTTTTGCAAGACCATCCAAAAGGATAGGAGCTGCCTTCTTCTTACCTGTGTAACCGACTATTCCGCACATAATTATAGAAAATCTCCTGATTTTTTAATAATTGAACTATTTTAGCACATGTCAAAAGAGCGTATTAAATACTTTAGGTATGATTATCATGCAAAAAACTTTCCGTCATATGTCGAAAATAACTATTGTTAATTGCCGCTGAACCATTTATAGTAATTACGCTATATAGGTTGTGACTATAGCTAGAACGGGGGTAGAGCATATGCTCGAATTACAAAATATCTGCTTTCATGCTGACGATAAGGACATCCTTAAGGACATAAACCTTAAGATCGATGACAAATTCGTCGCAATCACGGGTCCTAACGGAAGCGGTAAATCCACGCTCCTTAAGATCATCATGGGTATCATTACGCCTACTTCAGGCAGGATCATTTTCGACGGTCAGGACATTACTGATCTCCCGGTAAACGAGAGAGCCAATCTCGGAATGAGCTTTGCTTTCCAGCAGCCGGTAAGATTCAAGGGCCTCAAGGTCAAGGATCTCCTGAAGATCGCCGCAGGTCCTGAAGGAAATAATGCGATGATCGGATCCTATTTAAAGGCTGTCGGCCTTTGCCCTATGGATTACCTGAACAGAGAGATCAATGATACTTTGTCAGGCGGCGAGATGAAGAGAATCGAGATCGCCATGGCTGCCGCAAGAGGCGGTAAGCTCAGTCTTTTTGACGAGCCTGAGGCAGGAATCGACCTCTGGAGCTTCCAGAGCCTTATCGAGGTTTTTGAGAATCTCCGTAACGTTACCAACGGAAATATCATCATCATCAGCCATCAGGAGAGGATCCTGGAGATCGCAGATAAGATCATCTATCTCAAAGAAGGCTCAGTCGACAGATATGACGATTCCGCCAAGATCATGGATGAGCTTAACATGAGACGCCACGGCGGATGCGACTGCGCTCACGGACAGGGAGGAGTTTCTTGCAATGGATGAGTTAGAAAAGAGAATGCTTAAAGAAGTTGCAGAGCTGGACAGCCTTCCCGTCGGTGCATTTAACATCAGAAGCAACGGCAAGAGCGAGGGCAGATGCTCTACTGCAAATATACAGATCGAGTCCAGGGAGTCAGGCGACGGTATCAACGTCTACTTCAAGGACGGAACCAAAAACGAGTCATGCCACATCCCGGTAATCATCTCCAAGTCCGGCCACAAGGAGTGCGTTTATAACGACTTCTTCATCGGCGAGGATTGTGACGTTACCATCATTGCAGGATGCGGAATCAGCAACTGCGGCGGACATGACAGCCAGCACGACGGTATCCATACTTTCCATGTCGGAAAGAACTCAAAGATTAAGTACATCGAGAAGCATTACGGTGAGGGCAACGGAACCGGCAAGAGATTCATGAACCCCACAACGGTCGTATATCTTGAGGAAGGATCCACAATGGACATGGATACTTCACAAATCGCCGGAATCAACGATACATACAGGATCACGAAGGCTGAGCTCGGTGCAGGCGCTACGCTCATCATGCACGACAAGATCCTCACAAACTTCGACCAGACAGCAAAGGCCGAAATTACGGTAAATCTCAACGGTGACGATTCAGTCTGCGACATCGTAAGCCGTGGCGTTGCAAAGGGCGAATCCGAGCAGGATGTCATCATCGACATTGCCGGAAATGCAAAGTGCAAGGGCCACGCCGAGTGTGATTCCATCATCATGGACAAGGGCGTCATCGTTGCAACACCTAAGCTCAAGGCTTCATGCGTTGATGCTTCATTGATCCACGAGGCAGCCATCGGTAAGATCGCGGGCGAACAGATCATCAAGCTCATGTCGCTGGGTCTTAACGAGCAGGAAGCTGAGCAGAAGATCATCGAGGGATTCCTGAGATAATGCTTTTGTGGCTGATGCTGATGCCCCGGACAACTGAATTTGCATGATTTGGGGCACTAAACCTGGTGGTTTGGTGCCCCGTTTAGTACCATAGAAAGTGTAATTGTTAGAGAGTAATTAACTCCGACAGTTGCACTTTTCTTATAATACGGGGAGTAATTGGCCTGACGTGCGACCCTTTGGATTTAGCATCCGCAAACAAAACTGT
>Ga0265298_10002562_pt1 | contig 25069 bp, 14 predicted proteins | sample AusTroGonzalo_MG_3_FD_193486 | JGI IMG/M metagenome (GOLD analysis project Ga0265298, IMG submission 193486) | Bovine rumen microbial communities from tropical cattle in Woodstock, Queensland, Australia - Gonzalo_01 | ecosystem: Host-associated > Mammals > Digestive system > Stomach > Rumen ...
GCTGGCGTGGGCCGCGCCCGCGTCTCGGTGACCTGGAATGGTGTGGTGCCTAGCATCTCCATCCGGGTGATTCCCTCCGATGCCGCCCCTCTGGATTCTCTGAACCTACCGCCCTTCTGCATGCAGTTTGCAGAACTGAACAGCGGCCTGGTGCTGGTGGCGGGGCCCTCTACGAGCGGTCGCTCCACCACGGTGACGTCTTTTGCCGAGGCCATTGCGGCGAACCGCCCCTGCTACATCCAGACGGTGGAACGCCCCATCGAACGCTTGCTCCAGAGCGGTGCCGGTGCCTTGGTGCAGAAAGAGGTTGGGTTGCATATACGTACGGGTATCGACGGTATCCAGCTTGCCATGCGAGACGGCGCCGACGTGATTTGCTTTGACCACTTGGAAACCATGGAAGAACTGAACATGCTTTTGCAGGCCGCCAACTCCGGAGCCCTGGTGTTTGCGGTGACCCGCGGCAATACGGTTCACGCCTTGCTTTCCCGCTTGCTGGTTTCCGTTCCCGAGAACGCCCGGCAGTCCTTTGCCAATTCCTTGGCGGACCAGCTGAAGGGCGTAATCGTGCAGCACTTGGTCCCAGTTCTAGAAAACCAGGGCTTGGTGCTTGCCGCCGAGGCCGTGCGGGTGTCGCCCACTATCGCAGGCATGATCCGCAAGGGCGACTTGACCCAACTGACCGCCGCTATCAGCAGCCAAAAAGACCAGGGCGTGATTCTGGACGACTCCTTGCAAAAGTGCGTGGAGGCGGGCTACATAGACGGCGTGGAAGCCTGGAAGCGGGCTAACGACATTAGGCGCTTTGCGGCATTTAACCCTGCAGGAAGGGAGGTTTAAAGATGGCTTCTGAAATGGAATCCCTTTTGGAATATACGGTCAACACCGGTAGTAGCGAACTGATTGTTACGGAAGGCTCTGTCCCGGCGGTACGTTTGGCGGGGAAGGTATGTGCCGTTCCCGACGCTCCCGCTATTCCCTTCGGTACCCTTGCTGAATTTCTGGGAGCTTTGGAAGGCGAATCCGGTTCCATGATTGCGGGGCCGTGGCAGGATATGCGTTGGCGTGTCCGCTATTTCCGCGAGGCCCTGGGTAACGGTGCCGTGTTCCGCCCGCTATTGAACGAATGCCCCGATTTTCAGTCCTTGGGGGTGCCTCCTATTCTGGAAAACCTTCTGGGCTACAGCTCGGGCTTGGTGCTTTTTGCAGGTCCCGCCTGCTCCGGCAAGACTACGACCGCTACCGCCTACGTGGGGGCCCTTTGTGAATCTAAGATTCTTAGGGCTTGCTTCTTGGACAGTGCCAAGGAGTTGCCGGTAAAGCAGGGCAATAGCCTTGTTCTGGAAGATTCCGTGGGTGGAGTGCCCGAAAAAATCGAGCAGGCCGTTCGCAGCGGCGTAGACGTTTTGTGGATGGGGGACTTTGACGGTTCCTGCCTGCTGCCCATGTTGGGTGCCGCTGAGGCGGGCGCCCTTGTGGTCTGTAATGTGACTGCTGGCAATTCCGCTGGCGCCTTGGACGCCTTGCTGGCTGCGGCAAAGCCCGAGGACAAGGCTTTGGTTCGCACGATGCTGGCCTCTGTCTTGAAGGCCGTTGTGGTGCAGCGGTTGTTGCCTGGTGCCGCCGAAGGTTCCGGTGCAGTCCCTGCATGGGAAGTGGTGTTCAATTCGCAGAACATTGCGACCTGCATCCGGTCGGGAGACCACTTCAAGTTGCCTTCGGTAATAGCCGCTTCTGCAACTGACGGCATGATGCTGATGGATGACAGCTTGGCGCAATTGGTTCGCTCCGGTTATGTGGCTCGGGAAGATGCGGAAAAGTTCGTGGTCAATCCTTCCCGCTTTGCATAAAAGCGTTGGACAACTGTTTTGGGCGGCCCTGCTGGTGGCGGCCTCCTTCGCCTTTGCGCAGGAGCCAAAAACGCCTGCGGATTCCAACGCCGTTGTGTCTGCAGACAGTCTGCTGCAGCAGATGACCGCGACGGCGGCCCAACCTGATTCGTTGACACAGGCTTCGGGTCTGGATTCTTCAGAGGCAAAGCCTCTTCAGAATGACGCAGTTGCTACGCAGATTCAACCCGATTCTGTTGCGCAGCCTCAGCCGGATTCCGTTGCACAGTCTCAGCCCGACACCTCGTGGCATTGCTATACCGTAGACTTGTCGGCGGATGAGCCCGCGGATACCATCGAACCGCGCACCGACCTACCTAAAAAATCTGTTTTGTACTTGAGCGGTGGCGAACATTCCCCCTGGTTCCACTTGGGCGTGCTTTATGCCATCGAAAATTACGGTGTGCGTATTGACTCCGTGGTGGCCACATCTTGGGGAGCCTTTGTAGGCTACCTGTGGACCCATGGTATGCCTCTGGACGACATCCAGCGGGTGTTGAGGGACCCCTACATCAGGGACTTTGTGGGCCACAACATGTTTGACGACCTGTACCGCAAACAGGAACCGTCTCGAGGCTGGCCTATTGCCCCCTCGGGCAAACCCGGACTTCGCTACCGCTTTGCCATAGAGAACGACTCCATACAAGGACTCCATACCAAGGCGAAGTCCTTTGAGCCGGACACTCTCGGTTGGAAGTACTCCCTAGCCAAACTCCGGTTTCAAGAGGTGTTGAACCGCCTGCCCACCGGGGCGGTCATTCCCTTTACGGTGGTGGGCTGCAATGGCGAAGACCGGAAGACTGCCGCGGATGTGTTCAAGAGTCTGCCTTTGTCAGAGAATACAGAATCCGGCGAACTTTGCCCGGGTCTTGCCCTGCCTGCCGAAGACGTTTATGAACAGGTTCCCATTATTTCCGTGGGGGTTCCTCGGGTTGCCCTTGCCTCTGTGGGCTCGTGGCATTCCCCCTGGCAGCGGATTTTGCTGGAAAAGCCGCTACAGGACTTGGAAAACCAGGCGGGAATCGTGGTGCGGGCCCATTACGCTACGGACTCTGCTTATACGGCTTGGATTCAGTTGGGTTTTTCCGCAACGGAACGACACTTGACGGAAATGCTCCCCTTTAGGAAGGACTCCTTGGACTACCTTACCTTGAAGAAGGCTTCCAAGCCTTGGTTCCGCTTTAAGCCCTCCTTTGATAGTTTGTCTGCAGAACTTCATTCCACCATCAAGTCCTATTGGAATGAAGGCGACACGGGCATGGTGGCCCCCGAAAACTTTTTGAAGGAACTTTCGCAGGAGAGTGCCTACGATTCCGTCACCTTCGACATGCAGCCGTCGGGAGACTTGCTGGTGGCGGCAAATGTTCGGCCCACAGTAGATGCGACCTTGGGCGGTTTCGGTTCTAACGCCATAGGCCCCCATATCTATGGAAACCTGGAATTGTCTTCGGTGAACCAGATGGACATCTTGCTGGGCGTTTCCGGATTCTGGGGTGGTCGCTCCTATGGCGTGAGTCCCAAGCTGGAGCTTTCTCGTCTGTGGAGCAGGGACTGGGGCTTTGGGGTCCGCTATGACTGGATGACCTTAAAACCGTTGGAGTCTTACCTGAGCGACCACACATACCGCTCTACCGTCCGTGGCGAGGAACGGAGCGACTTTTACATGTGGGTGGATTACCGCCTGAGTCGGACCCAGAAGGTTTCGCTGGACTTTATGCTCGGGAAGCGGACCATAGAATTTGCCCGCACGCAAAGAATGGAAGACATTGATACCTGGCCGGTGGCTCCGTCTTTGTCCTACCGCTTGGAGTCGGGAGACGTCGACCCCTTCTTTGCTCTGCAAGGCTATTCCCTTTTCTTGAAATGGGGCTTGCAGTCGGTCCGCTACAAGATTGGGATTGCCGACTTGATTCCCATCCACCACCAGCTTTCTGCGGAAATTCGGGGGAATTATCCTTTGACCCGGTTCATGACCGTGGGTGCTGCCGCTGTTGGTGGTTTGGACATGTATCATGACGAGGGAAATGGCTATGTGTATCCCAAGTCTACCGGGCTTTTGCCCATGGACAACTACTACCGCAGGCCTATTGCGGCAACGCCTTGGAACACGGAATGGTACAACCCCGAACTGCTGAGCCACCACTATGGGTTGCTCCGCTTGAACGTGGCTCTCCACAAGGGGGCTTTGGGTATGTGGGTGTTTGGTGCCTACGTGCGGGACTTCGAGGAGAACCCTACGGCTCGTTTGAATCCGGACAAGTTCGTGTTGGAACCCGCCCTCCGGTTTGCCTACAAGTCCATTACCGCCTATGTGGGAATGTCCCGCCTGGTGGATTCCGAAACGCTGGATGAGCTAGGTGACGTCATGGACTACACCTTCTTTGTCCGCATCGGGAATTACTGTCTATTTTAAGAATGCGTCACCATTGACGCTTTTGCCTTATGCGTCATCCTGAGGCGTGAAACGCCGAAGGATCCAGTCCCGCTTTTACTCGCCTCTATTCTTCGCGGCCACGTCTTTATACTTGTTGTGGTCCGACAGGTTCGTGCTAAAGAAGTGGGTGCCCGAACCGTCGTCCTTTGCCACAAAGTACAGTGCCTTGGTGTCGGCGGGGAACAGGGCGGCCTCGATGGCCTTGCGCCCTGGGTTAGAGATTGGCCCGGGCATCAGTCCCTTGAACTTGCGGGTGTTGTAAGGGTTGTCGCTGTTCAGCTGGCTCTTGTAGATGGGGCCTGTCAGGTTTCTGAAAATGAACCGCACCGTGGGGTCCGCCCCTAGGGGCATGCCAATCCGGAGCCGGTTGTGGAACACTCCCGCAATCAGGGGGCGTTCGTCCACCTTGCCGGTCTCTTCTTCCACCACGCTGGCCAGGGTCAGCACTCTGTGCCAGTTCCCCAGGGTGTCCCACATGGGACTGGCCTTACCCTTCATCTCGTCCCGCACCTTCAGGTTGGCGGCCACCATCTGCTTAAGGATGGTCTCTTCGTCGGCGTCAATGGGGAAGGGATAGGTCTCTGGCAGCAGGTAGCCTTCCAGGGAACTTGCTTCCACTCCCAGACTTTGGGCGAACTTGGGGTCCTGGACCAGGGCGTTCCAGCGGTCCTCGTTCAGGTCGGGGAACGCCTTCTTGAGGTAGGCGGGAATCTCCCAGGAGGCGCGACCCTCGGGGATGGTCACCTTGCGCACGGCGTTTTTGCCGCTTTCCAGCAGGGCGGTAATTTCTTCCAGGGTTTGCTTGGGCGGAATCTCGTACCAGCCGGCCTTGAGGGCGGGCTTGTGGAGCTTGTTCCAGACCTTGAAGGCCAGTCCGTCGGTCCAGACCCCCTTGTCCTTCAAAATTTGGGACACCTTGGCGGCGGAACTACCCTTGGGGATTTCTACCAGGACCACGGTTTCGTTGTTGGACACCGCGTTTAGCCGTTTTTTACATTGAAAACCTGCAAAAACGGCGAAAATCGCTACAAAAATCAAGAAAATTGAAAAAAAACGCTTCATTGGGTAAAAATTTAAAAGAATATCTCGCAACTTGCCAAAATAAAAAGTATATTCCTATTGCATAAACGAATTTTTATCACGTTCACGAGGAACTCTATGAAAAAGTTTTTCTTTGTCGCTCTCGCTCTGATGGTCGCTGCCGCCTTTGCGGCTCCCAACAAGGTCAAGTCCAAGTTGGGTGATATCGACTTGACCAAGGAGAAGGGCGGTGGCAAAGTGGTTTGCACCGCAGGTTTTAACGACGAACTTACCATCGTTAAGGATGGCGATACCGAAGTGCTGGTCAAGGGCAACTGCGGCCAGGGCTGGGTGCCCAAGTCCAAGGTGGAATACGTAGCACAGCTCGCGGGCGACAAGTCCATGAAGTTGGAAGGCGTGGACGTGGTCGGCTGGCTCGACAACCCCAGTGCCGTGTTCGTGTTGGAAAACGATGACATCGACTTTGATGGTGTGAACATTGATCGTGACTTCAAGGAATATTTGCAGCACACCATGGACCGCGAACAGATGGAAATGCACAACAACGAAAACTAGTTCGCTGCTTCCAAATGTTAGTTGTTATGCCCGGCTTCTCCGGGCATCTCTTTTTTGGCCGTTTTGCCCAGCTTGACTGGGCTTTTTTTTGTGAAAAAACGCTGTTTACCACAGACAACAGGGAAATAATTCTTTTTACTAAACAAAACGTCGTCAAAGATGTATTTTTAGAAAAATAATTTCCCCAAAAAGGATAATGAATATGAAGAAAATCGCAATCCTCATGGCACTAGCCTTGTCGGCGGTGTTTGCAGGTCCTGTAAGCTATTATGGTAGCTTGCAAGCAAAGAATGGTTACCTCTACGGTTCCAAAACCGGAAACTCGACTCCTATCCAGCTTAAGGGTATGAGTATGTACTGGGACTTCTGGACCGGCGGTTATCCGTTCTATAACAGTTCTGTGATAGATGCGCTTGTCAGCAAGTGGAAGGTGGAAATCGTTCGCGTTGCCCACGGAACGTCTGGGGCAGATGCCTCGGCTAGCCAATCGTTTAATTGGCAACAGTATGACGATGCTGTTATCCAGGCGGCTATTGACAACGATATCTACGTTATTATCGACTACCATGCTCATTATGCCCATAATGAAGTGTCCGAAGCCACAACTTTCTTCACCTACATGGCGAGCAAATGGGGTAGTTATCCCAATGTGATTTTTGAAATCTTTAACGAACCTATGGGTAACGGATCCGTTAATTGGGCTTCTGTGAAGTCTTATGCTAACACCATTATTCCGGTGATTCGCAATAATGGAGGCACGAACAACTTGATTGTGGTGGGAAACACGGAGTGGTCTGCCCACCCAGAAGATGCTGTCGGTGATGCTCCGACGGACTCCAAGAATAACCTGGCTTATACCTTCCATTTCTATGCCAACTCCCATTCCTTGTCGACCTTCAAACAGGGAATTAACACGGCTATGCAGAACAACCTTACTGTGTTTGCGACGGAATGGGGTGTGGGAGAAGCACAGGGACAGTATGTGTACAACACGGATGACGCTGCTGCTTGGATGACCTATTTGGATGAAAAGAAGATTTCTTGGTGCAACTGGTCCGTGACAAACATTGGAGGAGCTGGTCAGCAGTATCAAGAAGCATCTGCTGCATTCCAGGGCCAATCTTCTTACACTAACCCCTCTAACTGGGACTATTCGGGGTATTCTACCTCTGGAAAGTTTGTTTATAACCAGTTGTCCAGTCATGCACTCTCTGCCCCCTGGAGGAGTGCGCCCTCGTCTTCCTCCTCTGTCGCCTCTAGCAATTCCCAGGCAGAAGGGTTTACGGAGTTTATAGACGACTTTGAAGATGGTGATGGCCTTGCTTATACCGGCGGTTCTTGGTACGCTTATACGGACAAGGGCAATCCGGGGGATGCTAATGGAAATGGCGCATCTACCATTACCAACACCGAAGACGATGAAGGTTATATCGTGGTTATTCCTGGTACTAACTCCACCGAGGGAATGGCTGCATTGACAGGAATTGTGCTGGATGAAGGTTCGTACATCTATGACCCCTATGTCGCTTTAGGATTGAACCTAAACGAAGATGAAAGTGTCTATGATTTGTCCAGTTGCACCAAGTTTACTTACGAGTACAAGGGTGCTGCCCATACATTCAAGGCTCAGACTCCCGATGTGACGGATTACAATTACCATACTACAGATTTTATTGCGTCGACTACGTGGAAGACCGCTACGGTGAACTGGAGCGATTTGCAACAGGCTGATTGGAAGGGCTCCCCCGAAGTGACATTGGATCACGCGAGGATCGATAAGTTTGCTTGGACAGTGACCGACGTGTCTGGTGCGGATTACCTGTATATCGACAATTTCCGTTGCGTTGATGGTTCCATTGAGATTGTGACTTCTTCCGAATCTTCTAGCTCCACAAAACCGAAGAGCTCCTCCAGTTCCGTGAAGGTTTCTTCCAGCTCTCATGTGAACCCCACTTGCGAAGACGGTGAGACCATTGACGCCGGTACGGTCCTTATGGTGTGTGTCGATGGCGAATGGACTGCGGTTCCGGTTAGCAGTGCCTCCTCTACGGATGTTGTCGTGATTGACGCTTTGGATGACGGCAACAATGGCGTAGAAGTCTTTGGTGACGATGGCTACTGGTTTATTTACGAATCAAATGGCGGCGAAGTTTCCAATACTCAGGCTGCCGATGAATCTTGGGACCTGGTCCGCGGCAATTCGACGAATTACTATGCGGCAATGCAGGGGATCACGGGAATTACTTCTGGCGACGAAAGTTACCCCTCTGTGGGAATGGCCATACATGTTTCGGCTGCTGGCTTGGGCGGTTGCTCTGCCATCCAGTACGACTACAAGGGTTCCGGTCATATGTTCCGTGCCGCCATGAACAGCGTGACTCCGGATGCGGGTTATGAACACGTGACTGCCAAGCAAAACAAGGCTACGGGCTGGACTACGGTGACTGTCGAGGCTTCCGACCTTAAACAGCCTAACTGGATTCCCGTGACGGAAAAGGTAACCTTCTCTTGGGATGATGTTTACCAGATTGTCTGGATTGTTGATGAAAAGATTGCCGACGCTCAGCGTACTACCGAACTGGACATTGACAATGTGAAGTGCGTGGGCACCTTGCCCAGTGTGGCATCCTCTAGCTCCGGTGCGGTGCAACAGTCCAGTTCTTCTGTCGCTGCTTGCGTCGAAGGCCAGGAGATTGTTGCTGGCGGCTCCCATGTCAAGTGTGTCAATGGCAAGTGGGTTGATATGACTACCGGTAGCTCTTCTTCTGCTTCCACTCCGGGATATGCCGTTATTGACGATTTTGAAGATGGCAACAATCAGTCTGAATCCTTGGGCGAGGCTTATTGGTACATTTACGAGGCCGGTGGTTCCGTGACCAACACGGAAGACAAGAAGACCGGTTGGGATATGCTCCGTACGGAAGGTTCCAACGGCTACGCAGCTATGGAAGGTATTTCGGGAATTACTTACGGCGCTACGACCTATCCTTCTGTGGGTATGGGTGTGGATATTCCTACATCCGCCTTTGCCAGCTGCACGGCCATCACATACGAATACAAGGGCTCTGCCCACAAGTTCCGTGCCGCCATCTCTACGGTGACTCCGGACAAGGGCTATGAGCACATTACGGATATTATGCCCAAGGCCACGACTTGGACCCCCGTGACGGTTACGGCGTCCGATTTGAGCCAGCCGACTTGGATCCCTGCGACGGCGAAAAAGACGTTCTCCTGGGCTCTGGTGAGCAAGCTTGCTTGGGTGGTGGACCAGGAAATCCCCAATGCCGATCGTGGCACCGAACTGGATATCGACAACGTGCAGTGCGTTGGCACTTTGCCCGCACCCAAGTCCAGCTCCAGTGGCTCTAACATCAGGTCCAGTTCCTCTGGTGTGATTTCCATTGCTGCCGCCCAGGTCGCTCCGGGGCTTTCTGTTTCCCTCCAGGACAACACCTTGGTGGTGAACGTGGCCAAGGCCGGTCTTGTGAAGGTGCAGGTATTCGACATGATGGGACACGTCATGGAAAGGCATAGCGAAAGCATGGCCGCTGGCAGCTTCGCCCATAGCTTCAAGGCCTTGCCTAGGGGTATGTACGTGGTCCGGGTCCAGCAGGGCTCTGCCGCCAAGACCCTGCGGATGCAGGTCCGCTAATTTGTAAACTTTTAGACACAAAAGCCTCCGTCGGTGCTGACGGAGGCTTTTTTTGCATAAAAAAGCCGTTTACTGCTGGCAACGGGATATTACAATTTTTTACGTGGAAAATGGGGACTTATTATATATCTTTTATTTGGGAGTGCGGACTGTCCGCATTGGGAATTGAGGTGTTATGAAAAGTCTCCGTCTTATCGCGTGCCTTGTTTTGGCCGCATTCGTTCTTTCCTTCGGGCGCGTGGGCCCGGTAAGCCAGTACGGTCAGCTTTTGGCCGGCAAGAATTCTAGCGGCAAGGGCCAGATTTACGGCAGCTGCAAGGGCATCTCCAGCGGTAACGAAGTTGCCGTGCAGGGCATGAGCCTTTTCTGGAGCATTTCCAGCGATGTGGGGTCCCCCTTCTGGACATCCAGCATTGTGAGCGGTCTGGTGGAAAAACAGAACATCCAGATTATCCGTGCCCCCATGGGTGTGGATGAGGACTGGAGTTCCGGAAACTACTTTACCAGAACGGACTACTACCAGGGCCTGATGAACACCGTGGTGCAGGCGGCTATCGATAACGACATCTATGTGATTATCGACTACCACAGCCACAAGGCCAGTGACAACGTGAACAACGCCAAGCAGTTCTTCAAGTACATGGCGCAAAAGTGGGGTGGTTACGACCACGTGATTTTCGAGGTGTTCAACGAACCCACTTCCCAGTCTTGGGGAACTATCAAGTCCTATGCCGAGGAGGTGATTGAGACCATCCGTCAGTATTCCGACAATCTGGTGCTGGTGGGTAACCCCAGCTGGGACCAGCATCCGGAATACGCCATTGGCAATACGGTGAAGGACTCCAAGAACAATGTGGCCTATACGCTCCACTATTACGCCGGCTCCCACTCTGTGGGTAACGAAGGCGCTAATGGCGACCGCGCCATGAATGCGGGCCTTTCCGTGTTTGTGTCTGAATGGGGCACGGTGAATGCCGATGGCGATGGCGGTGTTAGTGGCAACAACTCTTCTTGGCTGAACTGGATGAACAGCAACAAACTCTCCGGCGCCAACTGGGCCGTGTCCAACAAGAATGAAGGAGCCTCTTACTTCAACGGTAGCGCTTGGAACTATTCCAATAGCGGCCAGTGGGTGAATACCAACATCTTCTCCAAGCTCCCCAAGTCCTATACCGCTTGCAGTTCCACTCCTTCCTCTAGCAACTCCAATCCCACTTCTTCTGCCAGCAACCCCAACTCTTCTGCTTCCCAAGGTAACGGCACCAACAAGCCTATGCTGGTGGACAACCTGGAAGACGGCAACTACACCTCTCTTTGGAACAGCCCTTGGACCATCTATAACGACAACAAGGACGGAGGACAGTCCACCATTGATACGTCCTTGGTGACGGGCAACGGTTCTTCCAAGGCCATCCAGATTACCTACCGCCTGACCAAGGCGAATTACGAGTACAGCCCTTATGTGGGCTTGGTGGTGTCTGCCAATGCCGACGAGGTTACTACCGAGGATTTGTCCGCTTGTACCGCTATCCAGTACGATTACAAGGGCGGCGCCCATGACTTTAGGGTGGAATCCTCTGTTGATGTGGGTTACAACTACCACAAGTCTGCTGCCAACGAGACCAATAGCTGGAAAACCAGGACCGTTTATTGGGCCGACCTCACTCAGGAAACGGGTTGGGGAACCACCGCTTCCATTAGCGAAGTGCAGCGGGCTGTCCGTGCCTTTAGCTGGCAAATCCAGGGTACCTCGGGCACCACCGGAACCTTGCAGATTGACAACGTGAAGTGCCTTGGCCTCAAGGAAGCCAGTTCTTCCAGTGCTGCGGTCAGTTCCAGTTCTGCAAAGTCTTCTTCTAGCATTGCCAGCAGTTCTTCTGTGTCGTCCAGCAGCGCCAAGCTGGTGATTGCCGGCAACCTGACCCAGACGGTAACTCGCGGCGGCTCCATGGACCCTGTGCTCTTTACCAATGTTACCAGTTTCTCCCGCAATTCGACGAACATTAAGTACTTGAACATGACCCGTTCTGGAAACGTGCTGACCTTGGATGCCACGGTGCCTTCTACGGCTAACTTGGGCCGTGTTCAAGAAAACTTTAAGGTAAATGGAACTGATTATACCATGGTGCTTATTGTGACCGAGGCTTCCAGCAGTTCCGTGCAGAGTTCCTCTTCTGCTCCTGCAAGTTCCGCTTCTATAAGCAACGATTGGCAGTCCAATACCCAGCTTACCGTTAACGCCAATGGGGACGTGGTTGTAGGACAGTCCAACAACTATGGTGATGAACGAATCGTGACCAAGGGCATGGGCCCGGTTGAGAAAAATGAATCTTACACTTTGAGTTTCGATGCATCTATCCAGTACAATACTATGAACGTGGGCGTGACCTTTGGTTCCTATTGCAGCGGAACTTTGGAACTGGATGGTACCGAAGGCGCTCAGCACTATACTTGTACCTTCAAGGCCCTGGAATCGGGCAACGTGCTGCTGAGCCTCACCATGCCGGGTTCCCGTTGGGAACAGGTCACCATCTCTAACCTTTCCCTCAAGACTTCTAACGGTCAAGAGACGGAGTCCAGTTCCTCTGAGGCTCCTTCCAGTTCCTCGCAGGCCGTGGAATTCTTTGAGATTACCTTTGTGGCCAACGGCGCAGAAATCTTGAAACTCAGTGTGGAAAAGGGCAAGGTTCCCGAGGCTCCCACCAGCATAGAGCTTCCTGAGAATACGGCACAGTACAGTTACAGCTTTGGTGGCTGGATTCCCGAAGTGGTGGCTGCCACCGAGCCGGCTATCTATACGGCCAACATTGTTCGCACCGTCAATGCCTACAAGATCACCTTCTTGAACTATGATAATGCAGAACTGTTGTGGAAGAACGTGGATTATGGGGAAACTCCTGTTTATGACGGTCCGGAACCTGTGCGGGAGCCCTCCAAGTCTTACCGCTATGAATTCAAGGGCTGGACTCCTGCATTGAAACCGGTGACCGCTGCAGCTACCTATACTGCGGAATACAACGAGATTGCCATAGAGAGTTCCAGTTCTGTCGAAGAGTCTTCTTCTAGCGAAGAGAGCAGTTCCTCTGTATCTTCCAGCAGTGTTGCTTCTGATGTGGTAATCAGCGGTGATTTGGAACAGACCGTTGTCAAGGGTGAAGGCTTTAAGACGGTCACATTCACTGGAGTGCAATCCTTTGCTCAGAAGACCTGGAACATGTACTGGCTTGCCTTTGACAAGACCGGCAATAAATTGGTCGTTAGCCAGAGTCCTAACCAAACCACGCAATACCTGCAGACGGGCCTTTGGACAGAGACCATAACGATCAATGGCAAGGATTATGAAATCAAGGCCACGGTGGTGGAACCCTCTTCTTCCGCTTCTGTCGAGTCCTCTTCGTCCGTGCAGACCTTCACCGTCACCTTCGTGGACGAGGACGGAACCACCGTCTTGCTGGCGGCAAGGGAATATGCCGAAGGTACTGCGGCAACCAGCATTGTGCGACCCAGTACGCCTACCAAAACTGCTACGGCGGAATACACCTATGAGTTCAGCAATTGGACTCCGGCAATTGCCGCGGTAACAAAGGATGTTACCTACAAGGCGGTCTATACGGCGACCAAGAACAGTTACGCCATCACCTTCTTGAACTACGACAATTCCAAACTGCAGAGTTCCATGGTGGCGTATGGCGAAACGCCGGAATACACGGGAGTGACCCCGACTCGGGAGGCCTCTGCGGAATACACCTACACCTTTAGCGGTTGGGATCCGACTGTGGCGGAAGTGACCGGTGTGGCGACCTACAGGGCGGTGTTTAGTCAGGAAGCGATTGTTACCTCTAGCAGTTCTGCCGAGGAATCTTCGTCCAGCGCAGAAGTTGTGGAGTCCAGCAGCTCTGAAGAAGAGTCCTCTTCTAGCGAAGAGGTCGTGGAGTCCAGCAGTTCTGAAGAGGAGTCCTCCTCTAGCGAAGAGGTCGTGGTGTCTAGCAGTTCCGAACAGCCTGTGGAAAGCAGTGCCGCAAACGGCGTGGTGGTTACCGGAGACCTGCAGCAGCAAGTGGAAAAGGGTGGTACATTCCAGACGGTCACCTTCTCCAATGTGGAATCGTTCACCCGTTCTTGGGGAATCTACTGGATCGAATTCGAACAGAACGGTACGGATCTGATTGTCCGCCAGAACCCGAATCAGTCTACGCAGTGGATGAATGCGGGCAGCATGACGGAAACCGTTACCATCAACGGCACCCCGTACGAAATCAAGGTTACGGTGGTGGAGGCTTCTGCGGTGTCTAGTTCCAGCGCTGGTACAGATGTCAGAAGTTCCAGTTCTTGGGGTACCGATGTGGCCTCGTGCAGTTCCAGGGACGACTACAGCAGCGCCAGCCAGAACCCCATTGCTATCAATGGTCCTGCTTTGAGCAAACTGTCGGTATCCCTCTCTGGGCGTACGCTCTTGGTAGAAGGCGGCATGGCAGACGTAGACGTGTTCGACCTGCAGGGCCGTCCGCTGGCCAGGTTCAGTCAAGTTTCTGGAGCCGTGGACCTTTCTAGGCTCGGTACCGGCAGCTACATCTTGCGGGTCAAATCGGGTTCGCAGGTGCAAAACCGTAAAATCACGTTGAGGTAATGTTTTAACTGGGTGGGTGTTTATGAGGAAGTTCCTTGCTATAGCGGTGTCGCTTTTGGCATCGCTCTCCTTTGCCGCCTTTGACGAAAGCCATTTCAATTATGGACGGCAATGGAGCAATTCCTTTAACGAGAATACCGATTTTTCGGGCAAGGGCCTTTCTCATTTGGCCATTTGGGTTGGTGATAACGATAATTACAACACCTATTGGGAAGGCTCCATGGTGCGGGCCTGCAAAAAGAATAACCTGACACCGGTATTCTATGCCTATGTGATTGCGGAATATGACAAGGATCAGGGTTACTCGGATTGCGATATGGGCTCGCCCAACCACTGTACCAATGGAGCCCAGACCATTCGGGACCACTGGAGCAGCATCCTTGCTCGCTACAAGTCCTATGCCCAGGGAGTAGCGCAGGACTTTGGAACTTCTGGTACCACCATCTGGCTTATTGAACCGGACTTTTTCCAGTATTCCACCTCGGGCGATGCCAATTCCAGTTACAATCAGGTTGGAGGGGGAATTCCCGATGCTGATCTTTGCGGCACCTACTTTAACCAGATTGTGGCGGCCATCAAGCAGTATTTACCCAATGCCAAGATTGCAGTGGATATTTCCCCGTGGATGAATGACTTTATTACCACGTGGTACAGCAATTTTGACCGGAGCAAAGTGGATTACCTGTTCTCCTCGGGTGGACGCACCCAGGGAAACCAGAGCCGCATTCGCAGCGATAACAATAATAATGTAACTTGGGCGCAGGCCAGTGCCGCCATGGGTGGCAAAAAGATTATAGCCGACGATGGCTATGGTGTAGGTGGCGGCAGCAATAACGATTATCAGGATTGGATGAACGTGTCCAACTTGAACAACCGTATTTCTGACGGCGTTATCGGCATCACTATTCAAGAACCCAACGATTCCTATTACAGCTTTGCCGCAAGCAATCCCATTTCCATTAATGGTGGTAACAGCAGCAATTCGGCAAATTCATCTAGTTCGGCAGCGCAAAGTTCCTCCAGCCGCCCCTCCAGTTCGTCGGTGGCTCCCACTCCCAGCAACTTGACCGCTCTCATTGACAATTTTGAGGATGGCGACGAATTCTCTGAATGGGGTGGGGAATGGACGACCTATACTGACGCCGGTGACGGTGGACAGTCTACGGTGACCACTTCCTATTCGACGGGATATAATTCCTCCAAGGCGTTGAAGGCCTCTTACACGCTAAGAAAAGGCTCGTTGAATTATGACCCGCAGGTGGGCATTTCCGTTGACCTGCTGGCAGACAAGAGCTCGGTGAATCTGAACTCTTGCACCAGTATCAGCTACTACTATAAGGGTACGGCCCATGCGGTGCGTATGGAATCTCCCTTGGTAATGGATTATGCTTACCACCAGGCGAATGTGGAGGCGGCAAACAACTGGACCAAAAAGACGGTGACGCTCACATCCATGACTCAGCCCGATTGGACAAGTAACAATGTCAACGTGAGCTCAGCCCGACAGAGTGTAAAGGCTTTCAGTTGGCAGGTTTCTGGGGCTAATGGTACCACGGGTTCTCTGGAAATTGACAATGTCCGTTGCGAGGGCCTACCCGAGGCGGCATCCAGTTCCAGCGTGTCGTCTAGTTCTGTACGCTCTTCGTCCAGCGTTTCTTCTAGCTCGGTGGCATCCTCTAGCAGCGTGTCTTCCAGTTCCGTGTCCTCGTCCAGTGTTTCGTCGAGTTCCTTCTCGTCTTCCAGCAATTCTACGAGTGGCCCGTGTATTGCCTTTGAGAATGGAACCGGGGATTATGGCGACCATTGCTACAATTCCGGTCTTGGCGATATGGAACCGGGCAAATGCTATACCATGAATCCTGCACGTGCACCTGCCCCACAGTGGATTAATGCATCGGTCACTGAAACTTATTGGTGGGTGGAAACATCCTGCGGCGAAGAGGAAAGTTCGTCAAGTGCTGAAGAATCGTCTGGTTCGGCGGAAGTTTCTAGCAGTTCCGCTATTCCCACTTACACCATCACCTTCAAGAATGGCAATGCCACTTTGCTTACGGTGGTTTTGGAAGAAGGTTCCACGCCCACTTACACGGGCGAGATTCCCACCAAGACGGCTACGCCCCAGTACTCCTACACATTCAGCGGTTGGGATCCGGCGCTGGCTACGGTCACGGGTAATGTTGTTTATACGGCAAAGTTTGACCAGGTGGTGAATTATTACGCCATCCAGTTCTTCAACGGTACAGTACTTTTGAGTTCAGAATCCGTGGCCTATGGGGAAGTTCCGGTTTATTCCGGTGCAACTCCCACCAAGGAACCAGATGCCGGATATACCTACGCTTTTGACGGTTGGACCCCTGATTTGGCACCTGTTACCCAGGCTGCCGATTATACGGCCAAGTTTGTAGGCACCAAGAAGAAATTTACAGTGGCCTTCGTGGACGACGATGGAACTACGGTCCTTAAGGAAGCGGTGCAGTATGATTTTGGAACCTTGGCAAATGATATTGTGAAGCCCGCCAATCCTACAAAGGCCACTAATGTAGAGTTTACCTATGAATTCGCCGGTTGGTCTCCGGAAATTGTGGATGTGGTTGACAATGCTACCTACATGGCCACTTATACATCGATTCCGAGAAAGTACACCATAACTTTTGTAGATGATGACGGCACCACCGTGTTGCTGCCTGCCGCTGAATATAACTATGGAACGATTGCCGCTAATATTGCCAAGCCTGCGGATCCCACCAAGGATGCTACGGCTGAGTTTACCTATACCTTTGCCGGTTGGTCTCCGACAATCGCCCGAGTGACGGGAGATGCCGTTTATACGGCTACTTATACTTCTACCAAGAACAAGTACACCATTACCTTCGTGAATGGTGATGGCAGTGAAACCAGCAGCCAGGTGGAATACGGCGAGACGCCTGTCGCTCCTGCGGGCAAGACTCCTGCCAACGACGCCCAGTACACCTATAGCTTTGTCGGCTGGGATGCTGAAATTGTCGCCGTTACAGGCAACGCCACTTATACCGCCGTAGTGAACAGTACGGTAAACAAGTACTCCGTGACCTTCGTGGACGAGGACGGTACTACGGTACTGCTCGCCGCGGCGGAGTACGATTACGGCACTTTGCCTGCAAATATCGCTAAGCCTGCGGACCCCACCAAGCAGGGGACTGCAGGCGAAACGTTTGCCTTTGCGGGTTGGACTCCGGCCATTGCCACGGTGACGGCGAATGCAGTTTATACGGCTACTTATACTTCTTCCACCAATACTTATACCGTAACCTTCAAGGATGATGACGGAACGGTCCTGTCCACCGCTACATACCCCTACGGTACCGCCGCGGCGAGCATTGCGTTGCCTGCGACACCTACGAAGGACGCTACTGCGGAATTCACTTACGAGTTTAGCGGTTGGACTCCTGCGGTTGCTGCGGTGTCGGGAAATGCCACTTACACTGCAACCTACGCTGCTACCAAGCGGAGTTACACCATTACCTTCGTGAATGGCGATGGCAGTGAAACCAGTAGCCAGGTGGAATACGGTACGGTGCCTACGGCCCCCGCAGGCAAGACGCCTGCCAACGACGCTCAGTACACTTACAGTTTTGTCGGTTGGGATGCTGAAATTGTCTCCGTTACAGGCAACGCCACTTATACCGCCGTAGTGAACAGTACGGTAAACAAGTACTCCGTGACCTTCGTGGACGAGGACGGTACTACGGTACTGCTCGCCGCGGCGGAGTACGATTACGGCACTTTGCCTGCAAATATCGCTAAGCCTGCGGACCCCACCAAGCAGGGGACTGCAGGCGAAACGTTTGCCTTTGCGGGTTGGACTCCGGCCATTGCCACGGTGACGGCGAATGCAGTTTATACGGCTACTTATACTTCTTCCACCAATACTTATACCGTAACCTTCAAGGATGATGACGGAACGGTCCTGTCCACCGCTACATACCCCTACGGTACCGCCGCGGCGAGCATTGCGTTGCCTGCGACACCTACGAAGGACGCTACTGCGGAATTCACTTACGAGTTTAGCGGTTGGACTCCTGCGGTTGCTGCGGTGTCGGGAAATGCCACTTACACTGCAACCTACGACGCTACCAAGCGGAGTTACACCATTACCTTCGTGAATGGCGATGGCAGTGAAACCAGCAGCCAGGTGGAATACGGTACGGTGCCTACCGCCCCCGCAGGCAAGACGCCTGCCAACGACGCCCAGTACAGCTACAGCTTTGTCGGCTGGAATGCTGAAATTGTCGCCGTCACCGGCAACGCCACTTATACCGCTGTAGTGAACCGTACGGTGAATGAGTACACTGTGACCTTTGAGGATGAAGATGGGACTGCCCTTTACTCAGCAACGTACCCCTACGGTACTGCCGCGGCGGATGTCATAAAGCCCCGGACTCCCGAAAAGCCAGCCACTGTGGGATACACCTATGAATTCAGCGGATGGAACCCGAAGGTTGCCGAAGTTACGGGTGATGCCACCTACACGGCCACCTTCAATGCGACGGTGAATATGTACACCGTGACCTTCCTGAACTACGACAATTCTGAACTGCAAAGCTCCAAGGTGGCTTATGGCGAAATGCCGGAATACGTGGGTGAGACTCCGGTCAAACCGTCCACCACGACTTACAATTATTCCTTTGACTATTGGAGTCCGGACATAGAATCGGTGACGGGCGAAGCCTCGTACAAAGCGGTGTTCCGTGAAGAGGCGATTGTGATTCCTTCCAGCAGCTCTGCGGAAGAATCTAGTAGCTCTGAAGAGGAGTCTTCCTCCAGCGAGGTGGTTGTTGAATCTAGTAGCTCTGAAGAGGAGTCTTCCTCCAGCGAGGTGGTTGTTGAATCTAGTAGCTCTGAAGAGGAGTCTTCCTCCAGCGAGGTGGTTGTCGAATCCAGCAGTTCCGAAGAAGGGTCCTCCTCTAGCGAAGTGGTTGTCGAATCCAGCAGTTCCGAAGAAGAGTCCTCTTCTAGCGAAGAAGTCGTCGAATCCAGCAGTTCCGAGGAACAGTCTTCTTCTAGTGAAGAAATCGTCGAGTCCAGTAGTTCCGAAGAGGAATCCTCCAGTTCACAGGAAAGCACCTGCATTGCCTTTGTGAACGGTGCTGGAGGTTACGCGGAACACTGCTATAATTCGGGACTGAACAATATGGAAGCGGAAATCTGCTACACTATGGCTCCGACACGTTCTGGGAGTTTGTTGTGGATGAATGCCGACGCCTCTAACAGGGAATGGTGGGTGGAAACCTCTTGCTTCGAGTTTGTTCCGCCCAGTTCCAGTTCCGCTGCAACGGTGGTGTCCAGCAGTTCTAGTGCTGCAGGTCCCGAGGTTCTCGTAGCTGGTGCACCGTCTCAGCTTAAGGTTTCCTTCGCCCATAACGGCTTTGAAGTCTACGTCCCCAGCGAAACTTTGGTCCGCGTCCAGGTCTTTGATATGCTGGGTCATTCTATCCAGTCGTTCAGCGATAGGGTGGTCGGTTCCCACAGCATAGACCTTGACCACTTGCCCCAGGGAACTTACCTGGTGCGGGTAACAAGCGGCAGTGCCGTAAAGACCGCTAGAATCACGATTAAATAAAAAATCCGAAAAGTGCCCCATTTTGGGGCATTTTTCTGTTTTAAAACATATTTTTGCATAAATTTGCATATTTGCATAAATCTGCCATAAATTTTTTCTATATTTGGCCCTATGAAGTTTACAAAAGGCGTAAAGGACGGCCTTCCCATTGGCCTGGGCTATTTTGCCGTTTCGTTCTCTTTTGGCATTGCCGGCTCCAAGTTTTTCTCGTGGGCGCTGGTCACCTTGATTTCCATGACCAACCTGACTTCGGCGGGGCAGTTTGCGGGGCTTCAGATTATGGCCGATGCCGCAGGGACTTTTATTGAAATGGCTATCGCCACCTTCTTTATCAATTTGCGCTACAGCCTTATGGCCATATCCCTTTCGCAGAAGGTGGCTCCCAACTTTGGTACCTTCAAACGCTTACTTTTGGCGACGGGAATAACCGACGAAATTTACGCCCTTGCCGTAAGCCAAGCTTCCCCTGTGACGGCACGGTATTTTGCAGGACTCATGGTGTTGCCCTACATTGGTTGGTCTTCGGGAACCTTGTGCGGAGCCGTTTGTGGAGAAATCCTCCCGGCGGTCGTGACCAACGCCTTGGGCGTTGCACTTTATGGCATGTTTGTGGCCATTGTAGTCCCGCAGATGAAGGCTTCCCGCCCCACGCTCGTTGCGGTACTCATTGCCATCGCTTGCAGTTTCGCCTTCAAGTTCGTTCCCGCCCTGAGCGGCGTGACGGTAGGTTTTGCCATTATCATTTGTGCCCTGGTGGCTTCCCTTTTGGGTGCGGCCTTTTTCCCCATAAAAGACGAACCCGATGACAATTCTGAACAAGGGGAGGCCGCATGAGTTTGAGAGACTACTTTGTTTTCTTGACGGTGATGGCGGGCGTTACCTACTTGCTGCGTGCCGTTCCCTTCATATTGCTCAAGGGAAAAATCAAGAGCCGTTTTTGGCGTTCGTTCTTGGCTTATGTTCCTTACACGGTGCTTGCCGCCATGACTGTCCCTGCCATATTCTATTCTACCGATAGCAAGACTTCGGGGGTGTGCGCCCTTGTGACTGCGGTGGTGGCCTCCTTTTGCAGGCTTGGCCTGGTAGGGGTGGCCGTGGTGGCCTGCTGTACGGTGCTCTGCATCGATGGCCTTTTGCCCATGCTTTTCTTGTAATTGCTACATTGTAGCACCATGGAATTCGGACGTTTCGAAGCGTTAATTGAAAAGTTTCCTCACGTGCAAATCTTCAGCACCGACGGTGCGGATTTGGACAGGGTCATTACCCATTTTTTGAACCAGCGGGAAAATGTTTCCACCATGTCGGAAACCATCCAGCGGAAAATCCAGCAGGCACTGGCACCTTTTTGGCAGCAGCGTTTTATCAGCCTTCACGATTCGGATGCTCCGCTGGTAAAAAACCTCCTTTTGGACAAGAAGTTCTTTTTGCAGACGGACCGCTATGTGGAAGACGTTCCCTTTCCGGTGACGGACCCTTCCAAGCTGGAAGAGGCCATGGGGATTGCGGACTTGCCCGAAGATATTTTGGAACGCAAACTGCTGAGCCTTTCTAACGGGGAACTCCGTCGCGTATTGCTGGCCCGCTTGTGGATGGAGAATCCGGAGTGGATTTACTTTAACGATTTGTTTGGCGGCTTGGACCCGGAGTACCGCGCCCACTTGGCCGGCTGCGTGGCAAGCCTTGCCAAACGGGAAAACCTCAATGTGGTGGTGCGCCTTGCCCGTGAAGATGAACTGCTGCCGGGGATTCCTGCCTTCGTGTTCGAGAACAAGGTGTTCTGCGAGTATGCGGGCCAGTTGCCGGATGAAGCGGCATTGCCCAAGTTCCGCAAGGCGGACCTGAGGGACTACGATATTGTGGAATTGGGTCGCGGTTCTAAGAGCGGCTCCAAATGCGATGCCGCGCAAACTTCCGAAACCCTCTTTGATTTGAAAAACATCAACATCCGCTTTGGCGAAACTACGGTTATCAAGAATTTGAATTGGTCCGTGCGCAAGGGCGAACATTGGGTGGTCATGGGGGAGAACGGTGCCGGCAAGAGCACCCTCCTTGGGCTTTTGACCGCGGATCACCCGCAGATTTACAATAACGACATTACCCTTTTGGGGGAACGCCCCGGCCACGGCCTCAACATTTGGGACCACAAGGCAAAACTGGGGTTCTTCTCGCCGGAACTGGCGCTCCAGTACCGTGAAGACCTGGACCTTTTGGAAGTTTTGTGCACTGGCTTTACCGCGAACCTCTGCAGGGCGGACAATACCACCTGGGAAGAACGGGCCAAGGCAAAGGAATGGCTGAATTACTTGGGCTTCGAAGATGTTCACCAGCGTTTCCGCTCCCTTTCGCCTATCGACAAACGCGTAGTGCTTATGGCCCGTGCGGCTATTCGCCCGCCCCAAGTGTTGCTGCTGGACGAACCCACTCAGGGCCTGCAGGGGCAGTACCGGGATAAAATTTTTAACTTGTTGCAGTTGTTGTCAACGGAGACCACCATCATCCTGGTGAGCCATTACGAAGAGGAATGGCCCCCCTGTATGACCCACCTGCTCCGCATGCCGCGCTTCTCGTAACTCGCACCTCATTCCACACCACACATTGCTTATGCTTCTTAACGAACAAAACATTTTGAACGCCCTCAGGGCGGTGCAGGACCCGGACCTGCATAAAAACATTGTGGAACTGAACTTTGTCCAGAACTTGAAAATAGACGGGGACAAGGTCAGTCTGGATTTGCGCCTTACCACTCCCGCTTGCCCCATTCGGGACCGTTTCAAGGACCAGTGCATTTCTATCATCAAGGGCCTGGGCGCTTCGGAGGTGGAAGTGACCTTGACTTCTTCCGAAGGCCGCGTGGGTGATGCTCCGGAAAAGCCCAAAGTCTCGTTTTTGGGAGAGGTGGCCCACATTGTGGGCGTGGCCTCGGGCAAGGGCGGTGTCGGCAAGTCTACGGTAACGGCCAACCTGGCCATGGCCCTGAGCCTCTCTGGTGCCCGCGTAGGTATTTTGGACGCGGACATTTATGGACCGAGTATGGGCCTCATGTTTGGAATCGACAAGGCCCCTCAGGTATTTGAGGACAATACCGTCGCTCCGGTAGAGGCCAAGGGCGGTATCAGCATTGTTTCCATGTGCATGTTTGCGGATAGCGACAAGGCTACCATTTGGCGTGGCCCCATGGCAAGCCAGATGATTCAGCACTTTTTGAACCGTGTGCGTTGGGGAAAGTTGGATTACCTGCTGGTTGACTTTCCTCCAGGAACAGGCGATATTCAATTGACCCTCACCCAGAACTGCCCCATGGCGGGAGTCGTGGTGGTCACCACCCCGCAAGAAGTGGCCCTTGCCGATTGCCGTAAGGGACTGGCCATGTTCGACTCGGTGGGAGTCCCTGTGGTAGGCATCGTGGAAAACATGAGTTACTTTGTTTGTGACGGTTGCGGCAAAGCCCACCATATCTTTAGGGAAGGTGGTGGAGAACGCATCGCCAAGACCTTGGCGGTGCCCCTGATGGCCAAAATTCCGCTAGAACCGGCTGTTGCGGATTGCGGTGACTTGGGAACCCCTGCGGTGCTGCGTTACCCCAATTCCCTTTCCGCCAAGGCCTTTATGGAAGCCGCCGACCAAATGGTGAGGACCATTGCGGTGTTCGACCACGAAGGGGAGGGCGTCTTGAAAAATTTCAACTACGAATTTGAAAATCTTCCCGAGGAGGACGCCTGATGCTTCAGCCCAAAAAAGTTTTTAGGACCCCCGAAGGAAAATTGGGTTTTGAATGGAACGACGGTTCCAGGTCCGCCTTTAGTCCTAGGCAGTTGCGTTTGGCATGCCCTTGTGCCCTGTGCGTGGACGAACATACCGGCGAAAAACTCTTGGACCCCTCCTCTGTTTCTGAAAATGTCAAGGTCCTCCAGGTTCAATCCGTGGGTCGGTACGCGGTGGGCATCTCTTTTGACGATGGCCACCGTTCGGGAATTTACCCCTACGATAAATTGATGGAATTGACGAAAAACGCGTAAAAAACAATATTTACTCCGAATATTGCGGAATTTGATATGAGTGATTTTAACGAAACCCTCTATTTTCGGGACCTGAATCGTTACCCGACTCTTTCTCAGCAAGAGGAAGAGGCTTTGCTGACGATTATCAGGACCGGGGAGACGGAGGAAATTCGCAAATCTGCTCTGCAGCGCCTGATTCGGGGAAACCTCCGTTTCGTGGTGTCCGTGGCTCGCAAGTACCAGGGTAGGGGACTTGCCCTCTTGGACTTGATTAACGAGGGCAATATTGGGCTCTACAAGGCGGCAAAACGCTTTGACATGCAGAAGGATGTCAAATTCATCTCGTACGCGGTGTGGTGGATCCGCCAGTCTATCCAGAAGGCTCTTTTTGAGCAGGTGGGTTCCGTCCGCATTCCTCCCAATAAACTTGCGTTGGTCAACCGCTTTAAGCGGGCCCTGATGCTTAACGGTGGCGACTACGGCAAGACCATCGCCATGGAAGAGTTTGCTCCCTTCGAGAGGGACATCATCGAAGTCATGGAAAAGATTGTGGACATCTCCCTGGATGCTCCCATTGGTGACGATGCCGGCAGTTCCGGTGCAGATTCCGTCAGTACCTTGATGGACGTGCTTGGTACCGAGGGTGGCCAGGAAGAGGATATGGAGCGTGAAGAGCGCCGCAAGCTTATCGATGAAACCCTCGCCTCCCTCCCGCACAGGGAAGAGGAAATCCTCAAGATGTTCTACGGTCTGGATACCGTGGAAGACACCACCCTCAAAGACATTGGCGAAGATTTGTGCCTGAGCCGTGAAAGGGTCCGCCAGATTAAGAACAAGACCCTCCGCCGTTTGCAGAAGAGCAAGGAACACAAAGAAAAACTCTCCGACTTCTTGGGGGACTAATGTCTTCGGCTTCCGAAACATCCCGAAAGGCGGCCTACCTCTTTTTAATCATGTGCTGCTTGGCCGTTGTAGGCTATGGCGGCTATTACCTCTATTTGAACATGGCTCCTGCAAAGGTGACGGTTCCTGAGGTTCCCTATGGTCTCAAGGCTGGTTCCGAAATCTTGGTGGGGGATGCCCCTAACTTTAGGCAGGAACTGGCGGCTCTGCCCATCCAGACCCAGGGGGAATTCCGCCGTGCTACGGAATTGGCTCGTAACGGGGCGTTGGCCCAGGCTAACGAGATTTTCAATGCGGTATCCCTCCTTTACCCAGATTTGGTCTTGGCTCTTTGGAACGAGGCGAACACCCTGTTTGAGATGGATTCCCTG
>Ga0265298_10002563_pt1 | contig 25055 bp, 33 predicted proteins | sample AusTroGonzalo_MG_3_FD_193486 | JGI IMG/M metagenome (GOLD analysis project Ga0265298, IMG submission 193486) | Bovine rumen microbial communities from tropical cattle in Woodstock, Queensland, Australia - Gonzalo_01 | ecosystem: Host-associated > Mammals > Digestive system > Stomach > Rumen ...
AGAAAAATATTTCCGACGCTTTTGATAATCTTTTTTGATGCCCTCCATGGACAAAATCATGGACAAAATTCTCTAAAAAATGAGCTATTTTTTAATAAATCAGTTAATATTTTGAGACATAGGAAAACCCCGGAAACCGCTGAATATCACTACGTTTCAGCGTACTTCCGGGGTTCTCCCAAAAGTGGACCATAGGGGGATCGAACCATTATACCCGTAGCCCATGAGCCCGTATATTATGCCGTTTTCCTGACCTTATGGACAAATTCATGGACAAAATTCTGAAAGATTTTACGCTGGGGATCCTCCGGTAGCACCCTTGATGTGGTAAAGGATCCCCGCTATTCAGTTGTGAATATTATACCATTTCCCCCTTTAAAATAAAAGAAGCGGTACGCCCCGGCAGTTAGGGTGTACCGCTAAGTAAAGGAGAAAAACCTATGAGGTCAGTTTTGCTTTTGTGAGAGGCCCGCAGATCCCGTCCGGCTTTAAGCCGTTCTGTGACTGGTATACCATAAGGGCTCCTATCGTCTTTGATCCGGCTTCTCCGTCCAGGAGCAAAGCGAAGCCGTGCTCGTTCAGCTTCTGCTGAAGCCATATCACGCCGGGGCCTTTCATTCCCTTTCTGATCGTTTCTTCAGGTACAGGATAAACCACATTCTCTGCGGCTGTGATCCCCTGGTCGTACTTCGTGAGGTTGTAGCGCCCGATTATCTTTATGACCGTCGCCACCTCTGTGGAGCTGGTCATATATCCGCACAATTTGATCTGCTGCATCTGCGTCCGGTAGTCCACTCCGGACTTCACACGAGCATACAGGTTCTTATTAAGGAGCTCGTAGTAATTAAATACACACTGCTCCATGCTGTCGTAGGAACGGAAGGCATCTGTGATGACCGTATGTGATCCCACTTTGTACTCTTCCTTTGTCTTTGACAAAAAGAATCTTCCACCCCAGTACTTCGTGGCCGTCTTTCCGGTTCCCACTTTCTGACCGATATAGCTGTGATGAAGTACGCTTGCTGCGGTTCCATAGCCGCATTCCGTGCAAGCCATGGCAATACATACAGAGGGAAGAACCTTCCCCAGTGTCTTATACGCCTTCTGGGCGTAGGGTGCTATTGTTTCTATGAACTTTTTGTTGATCGCTTCCGAAGCCATAATATCACCCCTTCAGTTTCTTTAATGCCTGGGTAACCTTATCAAAGGTCAAAGTGCTACATAAAATCCCAAAAAAGGCCATCACGAAAGCCTTGAACACCAACTTTGAATCAAGGGCTTCTCCCTGCATAATGACCGGATAGGCTATGCAGGTGACCGATGATATAACTACTGCTGTTATGGCCGCTATGATGTTGCTTACATAGTTGACCTCCGCCTTGTTCATTAGAGTTTTAATGCACTCTGTTGTTAAGGTTGTGAGGATACTTATTAAGGCAAGTGTTTCAAAATTCACCATATCCATGATGTTTTTCACCTCCGTTTCTCTACCGGTTAATACCCGGTATTTTATGTAATTAGCTGATTTGAATAACTAATAAGCCGCCCCGGAGCCTTGAATTAAGGCATTCCTAAAGAGCGGCTTATTTTATAAAAACCAAATACTCTCCTTTTGGTTTTCATTCTTTCCGGATCTTGAAGATCTTTAGGACACCGGCCACGCATAGCTCTGTCCCGAAAAAACCATAAATGCCAGTAGTTAAAGAGTCGGGCAGCATCTGCCCTGTTATCCACTGGAATACTATGGCCGTTGCTGTGTATGTAATAATCATCACGATGCAGAATATCACGAAAGCTGTGAGTGTTTTTATTTTCATATCAGTGCCTCGCCATATAATCGTAAAGCTCATTCCGAGCTTTCTTCAGTTCTTCAGTGTCTCCATTATTCAAGTAATAGTCGAGAAGGGCAAGCAGGACCTTCTGGGTGACCTGGTTGCCCTTGTCTATGGCATCAAAGCGTTTGTCTCCGTCATCGAGCCGACGGTCAACGTCCTTTTTCCACTCTTCGAGACTGCTCAATCTACCCGTCACCTCCTCCCAGGGACGGTGTGATCTCTCTTTCATAACCACCGCCTTATCCACTATATTGAGGATCGTTAAGATCAACCCAAAAGCTGCTACTATAATCGCCCATGTTCCTGACATCATTATCTCCTTACTTCCCCTGTACCCAAACGCCGTAGCGCTCACGCCTCCCGTGAAAACTTAACAATGGTTACTTATTTCAGCCTTGATCTCCGCTGCAAGGTTTAATTTCTTAAGAACGGGCAGCTGATCCGCTTCTTCCACTGTGATATGCTCCATAAGGAGCCGGAAGAGCTCGTTCACGGAATCCGACTGGATCCGGATGATCTCATTCTGCCGCTCTATTATCTCCATAGGACTCATCCGGGATAATCCTCTCCTGTGATCTCCTTGTACTCCTCTGCTGTGATCCAATTATGAACTACGGCATTCTCAACCGCTTTCTTCGTCCATAAGCGGTTGACATAGTAGTACTTTACCTTTTCAAACTTCGGGCTGTGCTGGTTTCCGCTTTTCTTTGCCATTTATAACACCTCCTCTAAGTCTATATCTGCCATCATGGCGATATAGTCAATCTGCGCTTTCATTGTGGCTTTTTCAATCGTATCCTCCGGGATCTCCTGGATTGAAAACCAGTATTTCCCATCTACGGAAGCGCATTCAACGATCCGGGCATTATGTAGCGTAGTCGCTGCCCCGTTTTCTTCAATCGTCACTTCTTCAAGATCGGAAGGAAACTCCGGCTTTTCGTCCACGATAAAGCAGCTTCCGTTCTTGTCAGCTTCCAGTTCGCTTCCGTCGCTCCAAATAATTGTTACGTTTTCCATCTTGGCTCCTTTCCAAATAGGGTTTTATAAAGGATTTTCATGTTTCTTATCTGTTTTCTGCTCATAATCGGCGTATAGGCTCCCATCCACGACTTGTAAGCCTGTTCTATATCCTCGTAAGGTATTTCGCCGCTCTGAACTTTCTTATAGAACTTCTTTATCCGCCTCCGTTCACGGGTCAGCTGTTTCGGGTTGATCCGCTTTACAACTTTTCCGGTGTCGGTTAAGTGGTATTTGATTTGCAGATACTTATAATATCCGGATAATCTGACTATCCTTGTCTTCTTCTCGTTCACGAATAGACCTATCTCTTTTGCTACGGCCTTGATCCCCTCGATAATCGAAAGAGCTTCCTCTTTTGTGGAAGTGATGAAATATATATCATCCATGTATCTTCCATAGTATTTCAGGCCCCGGACTATCTTTGCGTAGTTGTCTATCCGGTGAGGGAAGAAAACTCCTATGTCCTGAGATACCTGGTCTCCGATGTTTACCGACTTCTTCATGAACTTTTCGCCGGTCCGAGCTTCCTTGGGGATCGTCTCGTAGTAGTCCACGCTGTTAAACTTTTCATCCATGCAGCGTGAATACTCTTCGTCGGTCATATAGGATACATCAATTTCCATAGTGTGGAGTATTTCATCCATCAGCCAGTGGGTATCCTCCGGAATCTTCGGATATAAAAACTGTTTTATAAGGTCGTGGCGGATATTGTCATAAAACTTTGACAGGTCCACGAATCCCACATAACCCTCACTACTTCTGTGCTTCAGGTAGTAATTGTGGAGATCCTTTTCAAACATCTTCCGGGCGAAGGATAAACCCTTTCCCTTCTGACTTGCGCCGTTGTTATGGATAAGATACGGCTTTAAGCACGGGCCCAGGATGTTGTCACAAAGGGCGTGTCTTAATACCCTGTCACGCATCCGGCCGCCGTGGATATGTCTGATTTTCCCTCTTTCGTTCAGTTTGAACTCCGTTCCCGGTAGGGTCCTGTAGGTCTTATTTATAAGGTCCTGTTTTAATTCGTATATCTCCTCCATCCAGTCGTGCTCAAACTTTTCCGGTTCCCTCTTCCAGGCGCTTCCTTTCATCGAAGCAAGGTAAGCCTCATAAAGCACGTTTGTATCTGCGATTTCCATATTTGATTTACCATTCGTTAAGCCCCGGCTATCAGCTCGTCGTAACTCGCTGCATAGGGCAAGCCTTCTTCTTTCAGGCTCCGGCATACACGCCGCTATTATTTAGGGTTTCCCCAGGGATAACTATTCCTTTTGCATATAAGCCACCACATGAGGGGCTGTAACAAAATCGGGGCGGACACCGATGTTGGCGTTCGATGCGTTGTTGTTGTTGCAGTTACCGTTGTTGTTGACATTGGCAAAGTTCGTGGACGACACGACATCCCGCAGCCACCAGTTCGCACGTTCAATAGTTACCCCACGACTGTTTACTTTTTCTTATTTCCGGCCAGATATTTATTAGCCGCCTTCCTTACTCCCTTCATAAGCGCTATCTCTTCCGTAATATCAGCTATGACAGCATCATAACGGTTCTTATCTCCTGGGAGCGTATCGGCTATATACTGAAGCTCCTGCTTCAAAACGAAAAGATAGCCGATAGCGTTGTTAAGGTGTTTTCTTCTTTCGCAAAACTCTACGAGAAGAGCTTCGCCGGAAGGGAAGATGCTGTTTCCGTGCTCGAACTCCCTGACCACTTCCCGCAGGATCTTTCTGGTCTCAATGGTCTCTTCTTCCACGAAGTCAGCATAAAAACTTAAGTTCTTCTTTCTCTTCTTCGCTACAACCTTTTCTTTGCCTTCAAAGTCACCTATCTGCTCCGAAAATCTCTGTATCTGCTTTTCTAATCTATCCTGGTCATAACCGAAGTCGTTGATCGCAAGCTCCGTGATGTGCTTCCGGATCTGCTTCAGCTTATGAGAAGCAAGAAAGTCATGCTTCTCACGCCGGGATTTTGGTACTCCGCTCATTCCTTATACTCCTTATACTAATCCCACCCCACGAGGGGGTGGGATTAAAGATTAGCAGATTGCAAAAGCGGGGCGGACACCGATGTAGGCGTTCGATGCGCTGGCGAGGCTGCAGTAACCGTTGTCGTTGACAAGGGCAAAGGTCGTGGACGACACGACATCCCGCAGCCACCAGTTCGCACGATTGCAGATCTTTGAGTGATCCAGGGCAAACAAAGGAAGCTGTGACTGGTCTATGGTATAGTTCGCCGGTACGTGGGTCCCGGCAATGATATTCTTAAGCTCCTTGCCGCCGTATACCATTTCCTCTGTCATAAGCTCCACATCGCTGTCATACCACGCTCCGGCGCTCTCATATCCGTCTGTGGTCGCATTTTTGAGATATTCCCTGTGTGTAAGGATATGCGAAGCCCCGAAGGCGCTCTTTGCCTTCGTCTGACAGGTAGCCTTTGCGGTATTGCTGGAGCTGTCGGCGTTGGTTCCTGAATAGAAACCGGATCCTACATAAGCACCGGTGGTGATATTCGAGGTATTCATGTAGTGCGTCGTGGATCCGTCAGCCACAAGCAGATTTTCATCCGGAACGATCACGACGTGGTGCGTGGTGCATTCCGTGTCTCCCATGTGGAGCCAGTAATCAAACGCCGCAATTCTCCACTTATACCCGTTGATCTCCCAGTAGTCTCCGATATACATATCATCGAAGGTTCCCGCTGCAATGGCAGCCTGCTGGTCGGCTGTGAGGCTCGTTCCCAGTTTCTTTCCTCTGTACAGACTGTTATGCAAGCCTGCTTCTGTGGAAAAATTCTTGAAGAAAGACTTCTCCAGATTGCTCAATGTGATTTTCTTAATTCCGTTGCCGTCGTGTACGAGGAAGATATCATCCCCGTCTATTTCTCCGGTAGATGTAAATTCCGGAAAGAATTTCTTTGTGTCGTCCATCTTATTTCCTCCTTTATCTTTTTATACTATTGGGTACTTCCAGTCACCCAGGACAACCGTTCCATCATCATCTGCTATCAGAGTGCCGTCATCGTCCGCCACCGATGCGTAGTATTTATTGTGGTTAATCATCCACATAACGTCATGGATAAGGCGGTTCACCTCATTTATTGCAGCCACAAGCGTCTCTGTGGCTTCCGTTTCGAGGTCTATATTTATCCCTGCATCCTCCAGGAGCTCGCATACATCATGATTGACTTCCATAGTGACGCTCGATGCAAGGTTGGTCTTCAGATAGAAGCTCTGGGATACGGTCAGCATTGTGGAAGGTGATCCAGCCGGAATCTCTGTTCCTCCATCGTTCAGTATTACGGCAATGGCAAAAAGAATGGGATCCAGCCCGGAACCCTTAAGCCTTGCGTATATACCCACTTCGTTCCAGTTGTAGGGGTTGTCAAGATCTTCGTTTGACAGGACGCTCTTCACGAGCGCTGTGTCGGCGTTGTACTTCCTCAATCCCGATATAGGAAAGAGCTGTTTCGGATCTTCCAGGGATGTCTTTTCTTTGAGAACCGTGGGTAAAGCCTGCTCTGCGGTATATACCCCGGCTCCGGTTTCCATCCCTGTGAACTCTAAGGCGGTCTGCGTGCCTTCGGACTCTGCTATCAAGGACCGTCCGGCATCTGTAACAACCGCTCGTTCAAATTGTGCAGCCATAGTATTCTCCTTTCTTATGTGATATCTGCATCAAAGATAGGCATAGGGATATAACACGAGGTCGTAACCGTGCCTATATACACATCTGCATCCGTATGTACTAAAAACTCCACCGGGTTCAGTGTGGCCTTTGCCGGCTTAATATTCCGGACTATACGGGTGAGCCTTGCTAAAGCCTCCTCTGTGGTATAGTCTCCGAAGTCCGCCACGATCTTAAAGCGCCACTGCGGAGCGGCGTATTGATACCAATCCTGTACTTCAGCATCGCCGTATATGTCGGTGGCCACATCCAGGACGGATCCGACTGTACCCAGCTTGAAGCAGGTCTTTTCATAGTGCCGGATCAAGGCTATTTTCTTTTCCTTCTCGTACTCTGTGTTATACCAGTCGATCTCCATAGCCGCCGCTATTTCGTCCAACTGCTCCGGAGATAGTATTTCAAGGTTATCAAAAAGGTTTACGAGAGGGATTATCTCGGTGATCTTACCTAACAGGTAATCCCAGGCCGCAGCGAAGCCCTTTATGATCCTGTCGTTCCTCATGGTTTCCGGGATGAGGTCAAGTAAGGAAGTCTCTGAAATCTTCATAAGCGCCCCTCCTTAAGTCAGTATGCCGGCGTATGTCACAGTTTTACTCGTGCATTTCGCCACTTCATAGGCTGCTAAAGCGGTATAGGTTGGTGCGGTCACGGTCACGCTTGCAGCTCCGGCGCTATAAGCCGCTTTCTGAAGCATTTCGGGGTTGATCGCATTACCGAAAGATGTATGAATGGAATTGATATAATCATCCACTGCCTGCTCTACCGCCGTCTGAATGGCCGTAGCCTGCTCTGAATCCCTCTGTGAGATCTTATAGGTCATATCAACCGTATACTCCACTTCCTCCGCAGGAAGGACGGTAATAAGGTCGGTTTCTGCTTTGATATCCGGATCCGTGAGGCATTCTTCCGCAAGATCAATAAGATCCTGTGAAGGAAGCGTGCCCCCGCTGCATAGCAAATAGACATATATAGCGTTATCATCGTGAGTCACGGCTACGTCAATAATGGACGCTGATACAGAAAAAGCCTTCTGTCTGTATGCGCTTGCGGTTCCTACGTCTGAATATGTGAGAGGCGCATAAAGAACACGCTTCCGGAAGGCTTCAAGGCTTTCCACGTCAGCTCCATCGCTGGATACTGTTACATTCGTTACTTCCGTGACATAAGGAATGGAATTTACAAGTATATTCACCATGCCGGCGGTGTAGCCGTTTGCGCTTCCTGTGGCTTCTGTAGAAAGTGCCAAGGCTTCCCCAGTCTCTCCGGGGTTTATCGTGATCTCTTCAGCGGTCGCAAAGAAAATGGAACCGTCGGCCGTGGCTTTTGTGCCTATAGGAATGGTCACAGCCTCCGGAGCATTTGCGGAAACGGTGAACTGAAGTGTTAATTGTGCATATTCGGCAGGAAGCCGGTAAACATTCCGCTCCATACCTTTATAGATCAGGTTAGCTTCGTCGCAGAAGGCCACGAGGTTGTTATTTGCCTCAGTATTTATCTGATTGAAGATACATTCGCCCATATAGTTAATGGCTGAAAGTATCGCCCTTATATCGGCATCGTAGTCCGCATCGGTGACACTGATCTTTTCCCCGGTCTCCGGATCCGTGGTGCCTTCCTCAAACTTCTCTCTCAACTCCTCCATCATCTGCTCGGAGTCGTAATATGTCAGGTCAATCATTATCAGTGTCCTCCGTTATATTTGCGTATATTTCGCCGTCTTCCATGCTTAGGGTAGTGTGTACCCTTGTCTCACGTTCATTGAGCATATCGGCCGCTTCAGTGAGCATCTGGGCGGTATATTTATTCTTGTTCTTATCCCGCCACTCACTTGACACACCCATTTCACGGTCATAGCATACCGTTCCTTTCCGGAACTCCAGCATATCGTGTATGTTCTTTGATATGCGCTCTGTGAGGGTCAAGCCCCTCTGAAACTGATAAGCCATCTTTCACCCTTTCTTTTTCTTGTATTCCTCTTTGATCTTCCGCTGAAGGAGCTTGTAATCTTCTCCGCCCTTCAGGGCATCGTAATAGGTTCCGATCATGGTGTTGGCCTGGGCTACGTTCTGGGCCTGCTTCGCCCTGTCTTCCGCAGCCTTTGTCTTCTGCTCTTCGTACTGGAGCTTAAGGTTTGCTGCCTTTGCTGCTGCCTTCGCCCTTGCCTTGTCGTTCTTTGCGTTCTGGGCTTTCTCCATAGCCCTCCGCATCTTCTTCTGAAGTCTTTCAGCCTTTTTCTCCGCCTTCGTCTTCTTGACCTTGACATAGTATTCTTCAAAGCTGATTGAAAGCGTGCAGGACTTCCACAATGCTCCGTCGTTGATGGTCACGAGGTCGGCTACGTCAACCTGCTTTATCCTCCACTTATATTTTCCAAACTTACTCCCTCCCATGTAGATATAGGAGTAGGTTCCTTTTTCGCATTCAGCCACCCACCAGTCGTGCTCTGCCTGCACGTCATTTCCCTGGAGCGCTGACAGCTTCACGGAGAAATTAAGAGTTCCTATGCCGGGGCCTACGTCCTTGGTCTTCGGCATCTTCTTTCCGTTCTTCTTTTCCTCCGTATTGTAGGAGTGGGAGGCGCTTAAGCCGTTATATGTAAGTATTTCCCTGTCTGTGACGTGGAATGTTTTTTCCAGCCACATAAAGATATAAGTACCAGCCATGATTTACTCCTGCTTTATCCCTATGATGAGGCAATTTGAAAGGCTTCCCTGGTCTATCACGTAGACCGTATCATTCGGAGATACGGTAAGATCCTTCATGATCGCCGCTGTTTTCTGGATATTAAGGTCTGATAATAAAATAAGCGCCTCCGTGCCGGTGACGCTTATCACTAAAGCCGTTCTATACATCAATAATCCCCTTCGATAGGTCTTCTTAAATAAAGGGTCTGCTTATTATTTGCCAGGTCATTCTTAATCATATAGATCAGGTTTTCCCCGGTGAACCCCTTCGGAGCATCCGCAATATAGATCACTTCCCCTACGGTGTGGTCAAGGTTCTCCATGGATCCCTCTGTAAGGTATTCGGCCTTATTTGCGCTCCGCATCATCCCTTTTGAAAACCGTATTGACTCTCCGATGGAATCCACGGCCATATTAAGCCGTAGGATCTTCCCTTCTAAGCCAGACTTCTCCACGGTGCTTATCTGCCTTCCGTCCGCTGTCTTGTAAGAGTTCTCCACCCTGGACACAAGCCCTGCATCCCTTGTGGAATAGGTCGGAGCTTCCGTGAAACTCTCTTCTGTGGCCTGGAGCTCGTATTCTTCCTTTTCGAGTTTCCTTTCGTCGTAAATAATGGCCACACCGTTCTCTATCCGGATCCCAAAACCTTCAAGGGCCAGCTTCCCGGCAACGAATTTAAGAGGCTCTTCCTCTATCATTGCCATTTCTTTGTATGTGAACTTAGGCTTGTCGATGTATTTTATTTCCAGTTCCGTCTCTTCCAGGGCATCAGCTATGATCGTAGTCAGGGAAGCGTTCTCCCAGTACTGTGTCTTTGTTTTGAATGCTGAAAGAGGAAGGGAAAGGGCACGGATCGCCGCCTGCGAGCCGGAATAATCTATGCCCGATATATACATTTCCCCGGTGTCAACATTTCCCTCTAAAGCTTGTACTGTATCTCCTTTTTCAAGATCCAGGGCCTTTATAGCCCCTTCGCTGTCATCGAAGAGAAGGTCAAGGGAATTGCACCGGCCTCCTAAATATGTCCAGTAAACACAGGAGTCCGGATTGTCGGCCATAAGGTTGTCGTTTATATAGACATTCATTCCTCATCCTCATCTATATCAGTGGTCTCCGGGATATTTATGGTCTCTCCGCCGTCAAAAATCGTAATGTCGCTTAATTCCGGGTTTTCAAGCATCACATCCTTTGTGAATACTTCGTCACCCATGTAGATCTTCGCTATCATATCCCAGGTCTGACCCTGCGCTGCTGTTATTTCCTTCATGCTAAAGCCTCCCGGTCAAAGTCCGCTGAAAACTGTGCCATGAACCGCTTAAACTGCTCGTACTGGTCCTGTAGGTTCTTATCCGTAAGACCTGCGCCCTGAATGACAGGGGAGTAGGTTATATTGAAGGTCTGACTGTTGCTTGACCCTCCGGTTATGGTTGCTCCGGTTCCTAAGACACCCGCTGCGGCTATACCTAAAAGCCTGCGGCTCTCTGCGGTATTTGTGTGGGGAATAACTGTTTCAGGCGCTCCGCCTTCTCCTATCATCGCAAGCGTCGGGCTTGTTACCGTGCCGCCCTTTGCAAACTGCGGTACGGGTATGGTCGGGATCTTTACCGTTATTCCTACAGCCTCCAGTGCTTGTGCCGGCGTGCTTGCTATAAAGCTGTTCACGCCGTTAATTACGTGGTTAATTCCCTTTACGATGGAGGTTATTACGCCCCTGACTATGCCAGTCAGGGAGTTCCATACGCCGGCGAAGATACCCTTGATCCCCTCCCAGGCTTTTTGCCAGTCGCCCGTGAATACCCCGGTCAGGAAGTCTATAACTCCGGTAAAGGTCTGAATTATTCCCGGAAGAATAGGCTCCACAAAGCTCAATACTGTGTCGAGAGCAGCTCCCACCACTCTGACCGCTGTGGATATAGCGCTCCCCAGGGTGGTCATAAGCCACGATCCTATAGGAACGAGCACGTTCTGGAATAAGGCTCCCAGCATAGTGTAAAGCGACTGGATGAAGGGCATCATGGTCGGCATTATAGCTGTGACAAACTGTGATATACGATCTACTACCGGAGCCACTGCTGACATCACGGAGGCCATAGCGTTCATGGCCACGTTTGCAAAGGTCTCAATTCCGGGGATCACATAGGTGGTCATTGTCGTTCCTGCTGAAGTAAGGATTGTGCCGGCCACTTCTCCCACGGTGATGAATGCGGGCATAAGTGAGTTAATTATGTTCGCAAATATAGGGGAAAACTTATTTATCGCTGAACTTATAAGCCTTGCCCTCATGGCAAGCATCTGAAATACTCCGTTTGCTACGGGCATAAGGCCCTTGATGACAGGCTCGAAGGTCCCGGTTATGGTCTTCCACAATCCTTCAAAAACAGGCTTCACGGACTCAATATTTCCCATAAGGCTGTCTTGCATACCGATAAAGAGCCCTTCGGCCATAGACTGGCCCATTTTAATCATCCCGTTCGCCTGATCCATACTTACCCCGAACACGCTTGATACGAGCGGGGCGATCATTCCAGGAAGGGAAGATCTTAAGTCCTGGATACCGGTTATAAACATATTCTTAATCACTTCCCCGGCCCCTGCTAAACCTCCGGACTTCATTCCTTCGGTGATAGCGCTTATGGAATTTGTACCAAACTGTACGAAATCCCGGAGCATAGGGGAAAGCGTGTCTGATACGGCGATCTGCAAGCCTTCAAAGGCACTCTTGAATATAGTCACGTCGCCGTCAAGGTTATCAAGCTGTGTGGCTGCCATCTGTGCAGCTGCTCCGACGGAATCCGCCATGCCGGACTCTACCGCCTGGACCGCTTTGAGGGCATCGGTCATGCTTAACCCGAAATTCTTTGAAAGAGCTTCCGCCGCTTCTTCGCTGGTCATCTGCATGGTGGTAAGATAGCCACGGATATCAGCTCCCATCTCTTCAACCGGGTATTTATACTTACTCCAGTCAATATCCGCACCCTGCATGGCTGCGGTAACGTCTTCAAGTTTCCACTGTGCGTCCAGGACGGACTTTCCTATCTCGTTCCAGTCCTGGGAAACCGCTTTCAATAGTGCTTCAGATGAAGCAATATCACGGGAATTAAAGAGGGCTCCTATCGTCTGGATTTTCTCTTCCTGGGACATTGAAGTCATTTCCCGGTTGAGGTCCCCGAAGATGTCCTGCAAGGATCTCATCTTTCCTTCAGTGTCAAATACGGTCACGCCCATCTTTTCAAGTGCAAGCGTGCCGGCATCTGTAGGATCCGACAATTTGAGAAGCATATTTCTCATGTGGGTGCCGGCTTCAGATCCCTTAATTCCGGCGTTGGCCATAGCGGTGAGGGCTATTTCAAGCTCCTGGGTGCCGTCTACTGCGGTATACATATCTTCGCCCAGCTGCACCATTCCGCCGTTCAATTCCTGTGCAAGGCCGCCCACTACGAGGAAGGCTTCACCCAACTGCTGGACGCTGGTGTTTCCGGTGGAAGCCGCTTTTGCCATTTCATCCACCATAAGGGTAGTTCTTTCAAGGGATAACCCGAAAGCGGTCTGCGTGTCGGTAATCATATCCGAAGCCGTGGCAAGCTCCATTCCGCCCGCTGCGGCAAGGTTTAGAACATTGGGGAGCATAGACATAGAAGTCTGTGCATCATATCCGGCCAGGGCCATATAATTGAGAGCGTCCGCTGCTTCACTGGCTGAAAATGCGGTATTCGATCCCATATACTGCGCAAAATCCCGAAGGGTCCCTTCAAAGTGTCCGAACTGTGTATCAACCTCTCCGGTCATGGTGGCCATTTCTTCCATGGTCATACCCATAGTAGCCGCCACCTGTGACATTGACTTATCGAAGGTCATTCCGGTTTTTACGGATGTGGCTGCAAAGGCTGTGGCCGCTGCTCCCGCTGCCGCAAAACCTCCTACTATGGCCTTCCCGGCCGTAGCAGCGAAGCCTCCGAACTTACTGAAGGCTCCGCCTGTGCCATTTGCCCTTTTCTCTACATCATCAAAGGCTCTTTTTAAGCTGTCGGCAACCTTGCCTTCAAGCGTTATGACTGTTTTTAATTCTTTACCTGCCATGTTTCTTTACCTTGGGCGTGATCTTCTCACGTTCTTCGTGCTCGATCTTGATGATATTTACAAGGGTGTTGTAGAGGTTGATTATCATTTCATAGCTCATCCCTAACGCCGACATGTAGTCCGTGTGGCTGTACTTCGTTATGAATGCGGCCCATTCTTCCGTCCGGGTGCGCCCGAAGTCTCCGGGGCCCTCTACGCTGCTAAAAAATAGTAGACCACTGTTTCAATCTGTGAGAGGTCTTTCATACTGATTGCGCCTTTAAGCTCTGCAACAGGGATCCCTGCCGCTTCAGCGAAGATCTCCGTCTGAACATCTATATCTTTGGACGGATCCGGGATCTGCATCCGGTTCTGTCTCTCAATTTTCTTGACTATTCCCCTGTACTTCAGGGCGGTAACCCCGGACAGGTCAAAGTAGATGGAGGATACTGTCTTTCCGCCTATCTCTGTAGGCTTTGAGAGTTCAAGTACCCCTTTTCCCGTCTTGATGATCTCCATAGCGTTCTCTGCGTTTACCACAAGAGCACCTGTGGGGATCTCTTCTTCTGCTGTTTCCTTTACTTCTTCATCAAAAACCTTGATTGCTTCTTTCTTTTCGCTCATTGTTATTTTTCCTTTCTACAAAATAATCCCCGGCCGTTAAGCCGGGGATCGGATTACTTATTTATCCCTATCAGGATCAGAAACTTGCAAGAGCTGTATTCAGCTTGCTCCCGAAGTCATTGCCTCCCAGGATAAGCACCTTGTTGATAGGATCATAGTCAACTATGGTCTCCTCTTCGCCGTCATCGTTCTTGCGTGTCAGCTTGTAGGTGTTAATTCCATAGGTGAACTCCTTCTCGTTGCTCTCACCCTTTGCAGCATCCCCTCCGGGGATCTTCTTCAGCATACCGGTGATGTATACCTTGAAGGTCATCCAGCCCACATCACCGTTCTTATCGGTGTACTGCTCCAGCCATACGAGCTGGTGGTACTGCTTCTCCGGACTGAAGATACCCATGCACTCCGGAATGGTGGCATAGGTAAGAGCCACTTCCATGGCTCCGATATTAGCCCAGTCAATTACATTGATGGTGCCGTTAAGACCTGAATAGCCGGATACCTCTTCGGCGCTGGGCTCAATATCAGGGAGCTTGAACTTCTTGATATTGTCGCTGTTCTCCCAGGTCTTGCCGTCAGCACTGACTCTGTGGGCGAAGTCTGTAAGGTTATATACATATTTTTCCATAACTTAGTCCTCCTCTTCCTTCCCCATGCCCTCAAAATAAGCATCAAGGGCGGTGCTGTCATAGGTAACCTTGGCGATGATAGCCTTTGCAGGAGGCGTATTGGTCTCGTTGATGGAGTAGGTGAACTGACCGTCAGCTATATCAGCTGTGGAGTTCTCTGACGGCTCAAAGGAGATAGTACCTGCAATAAGCATCCCCTGTGATACATAGGCGTTAAGCACCTTGCCGTACACTTCTACAATGTCATTGGCTACCCTTATGCTCATGGGCTTGTGAACGATCTCGCCGAAGCGAAGCTCGAAGTCGTTGCAGATGAAGTCCATCATCTGGACTGCTGCATCATTCAGCTTGTTAGGCGGGATATTTCCACGATCCGTCTCTGAATAGTTGGCCATGCAAACGCCCCAGGTATTCCACTTCATGTTAGTGGTGAAGGCCATGGTGGCTATACCGTTAGCGTTAAGCGTATCGGCTTCCTCTTCAAGCTGCTTGATGAGGTTTCCGCTCTTATCACAAAGGCGGGCGATCTCTATGATCTCATTTGAAGCGGACTCATAAGGTACGCCGTCATTTCTCTTATCCACGGTCTCCTTCCTTGCGGAGAAGAGAAGGGATACAGGGTAAATGTAGGAGCCTATCTTTGCGAAAGGCCAGCATACCTTTATCTTCGGGGAAGTGTAGTCTTCCTTTTCGGTAAGAGCTGCATCCCTTGTGGCTGCTTCAAGCTGTCCGAACGCCTGAACATAGTAATGCTTGTCGATAGGCTTCTCTGCTATGGAGGCCAGCTTTGCCATTACCGTGTTCCCGCCGGTGTCGATCTTCTTGTCCCAGAGAGGAGCGGAAAGATTGGCCGGGATGTATCCGGTATTCTGCGGGATATAATCAATCTCATCGTAAGTGTCCTTGCTGAAATTGATGTTTCCTGTGTTCACTACCTCTCTGTCCACTTCTGCGGTGGTGAGCGTAGGGGAAGATATGACGATATTCTGTCCCTTTTCGTCATAGGCGGCTTCGTAGTCAGTGCCCTTCTCGTAGATAACAGGATCCACATCATCACCATCTGAAAGCACCAGGGATGAAAGCACCGTGTCGTTTCCGGCGATCTTTGCGATACCCTTTGTGAAATTGATGGTGCAGCGTGCGGTACTGGTAGCGGTGATAAGAGCCTTATTATTCACCATGATAACAGGGAAGATCTTCTCCACATCATTGTGATACTTCGCAACCATTGAAAGAGACTGATCGGGGGTGAAAGCACCTTCATCCGGTACATTGTAGCCCATCTTTTCTCTCATATCGTCGATACTGGTGATAACCTCCGTCTTTCCGGCACGGTCAGCCCAGTTCTCGTCATCTACCTGCCATATAGGGGCCTGCCCCAGGTAAACAGGTATTGCACTGGTGGCCTGCTTAACCTTAAGCGCCGCAGCGTCCACCTGTTTGGCTATAATTCCGTTAATAACCATTACTGTCTTTCCTCCTTAAAATAATTTTGTGTGAGTGCGGGGATTTGCCCCTACATTGGTTTTGAGCTGATATAACAAATACCCGAAGTTATACGGGTAAGTGTAAGCCTGCGCTCCGTAGTTCCCTATCTCGTAGTTCATCATTGCAGGGAAAGTGTGGAGCTCCTGACACCATCCCATGACACGCTCAAGCATCTGGGTGATATCCAGTATTCCCTCATTGTCCGGGAATCCGATGCTTTCCTCCTCCCTCTCATATTCAGAGGCGGTATAGGCGCATCCCTGGATCAGTATGTTTATCTCTTCATCATTCGGGCCATATATGGCATTCTCGTAACCTATTAAGAGGTACGGGGCCTGAAAAAAGCGGTCATCTGTGGTCCCGTATAATGAAAAGTTAGAGTGGGGTATGTTACCGATCGCCACCTTGGGCTTCACAAGTGCCAGGGGGCTGTCTTCGTCGCCTTCAACCGGCGGGCGTACCATCTTGAATTTCTCTTCGGCAATCTTGCCTTTGATATAGTCCCGGATGGCTTCAAGTTCTTTCTGTACGCTTCTCATTTACCTAACCTTTCCAGCTCATGATCCAAACGCTTGTCAAAGGTTTCCTGAATAGCTTTCATGACGGCATTCTCTACCTGCGGGTTCTGTACCATCTGGGCTGCGGATACCCTTCTCACGGGTTCCATAGCAGCGTTTCCGGTGTGGGGGAATCTCCCTCTTGTGCGCTCCCACAACATCGTGGTTCCGCCGTTCACCTTTGCGGGGTTGGCCACAAAAGCGTGAGGAAGGTTCTCTTTGCTTCCCTGTTTCTTGACCTTCACAGTGGCTTTCCGGCGTTTCCCGGTATAGGATCCGGGAGTTATCGCAAAATGAGCGGGCTTTTTGCCGGCGGTCAATAGCCGGGATTTAATCACTATTTGATCCTTCTTTACGGAAGCAAACTCCTTAAGCTCTCCGGAGCTGACCTTGTATATATCCGGTGCTCCGCCTTTCTTCGAGCTCTTAAATGCTGAAACTCCCGACTTTAAGGATCTTGTGATAGCGCTCTGCAACGCCTTCGGGCCTCTTGACACAAGCAACTTTTCAGCTTTTTCCACCTGTGTCAGGTCTATGCTTATTGAAAAAGTCTCTTTCTTACCCCACATTACTTGCCCCTTGCCAGGAATATGGCATACATTCCCATATCCTCCTGAATTTCATCTACTGTGTAGATATTTCCGTCCAGTTTTACCGCACTTCCGGCTTTTGGCTTCTCTTTGAACTGTGTAGCGGAGGCATACAGTAAATGGCTTCCCTTTGCCAGGAGTTCAAATTCCGATGAAAAATCCTCCATGAGCTTGTCATCATCAACAACGGCTGTGATGGTGTAAGACTTCCCGGTTCCGCCGTTCCATGTGTGGGTATCAGCGAACTCTTCCAGGTTCTCAAACACGTTTTCAATGTCGTCAGCCACCATCTCCTTGAATCCCATGGCCGCCTCCTTATTCGGGTTCTTCTGCTGTCAGTGCAGGCGGTTCTTCGTCCGCTACCTCCCTTATGGCATCCTTCAGGTCGTCCTTTGACATCCCTACCTTGCAGGTTATCCCGTAGCTCTTTGCCACTTCCTTAAGCTCGTTGTAGTTAAGGTTTTCGAGGTCAAGGGCTTCCTCTTCGGGATCTTCTTCTATGTTATCCGGAATATCATCTTCAGGATCCGCAGGCGCAGGCGGTGTTAAAGGCTTCTTCTCCGGCTTATCTACCTTCCCGTCAGCCTTCACAAGTACGCCGTTTTCTGACAAACGCTTGAAAAGCGCATCGTCTACTTCAAACGGTGCGCTTTCCTTCGTCTTAACCTTATTTGATTTCGTCTCCGGGTCAAATAACCCGAAGGATCCGCAATATGTATCACTAACTTTTGCAAGCATAGTCTTCATCCTTTCTTACGGAGCTTGCCTTATGCAAGCACCTTAGAGAATACGAACGGGTTCTTTACGTTAGGGATAGCCAGGGGCTTTGCCTGAAGCGTGAGAGTCCTTACATTGTCGTGTACGTTTGAAACGACGTGGGGAACCCTGCGGCCCGCATAAGTAACAAAGCCGTCAACGCCCTCTTCAAGCTGTGAGATTGCACCGTAAGCCATGCGTCCGCACTTAGGAGCTGTTACGACTACAGATCCGGAAGGAATGAAGTCAACGGAAGAGCCGTCTTCAGCTGTGTAGCTCATGCTATAGCTGAATACATTCATGATGTGGCCCTTTACGTTAAGGACTGCGATAAGGACAGCGCCTTCAGGAAGCTCTTCAGGCTTAACCTGACCCAGCTCATATCTCCTTATGTCAAGGAGTTCCTGGATTTCGGAGTTACCCATCATTACATCAGCCACGTCACTTGCAACGATTACATCAGTTGCAGGAAGCCCTCTCTTTGTCAGGCGGTTAGCCATTGTGTCGAGGTCAGCGATAATGTTTGTGGAGCTGGTTGACCAGCCGGATCCGGTGTACACCGCAGGGTTTGACCCCTCTGTGTAAAACTTCACGTTCATGGGAACGCTCTGTGATCCGAACTTATCGGCGTACTGATTGATGGTGTAGGCATTGTCAAGGAGCGTCTTTGCTGCCATCTGCTCCTCACGGAGGTCGATCATCCGGCCAAGGTCTGAAAGATCCTTTGCAAGGATTTTAGCCTCTCTCTGCTGGGGTGAAAGGACTCCTCCGATAACCTCACCGGCCTGTCTCTTATAGAGATCTCTGGGAGTGAGTACTCTTTCAGGAGCGATCGTAGGAGGCTCAAACTCGTGGGTCTCGTATCCCCTGCGATCTACAGGAATACCGCCTACTTCGGGAAGGATTGCAGGAGCGATCTTATTGCTCTGCTCATCTTCGTAGTCGATATCTACCTTTGCGGTCTCGAAAATATCATCTTCGGAAGTGGGGAAGTATCTGTCACGAAGGAATGTAGCCTTCGGAGCGAATACCTCTTTTGCTTCCAGCATTGTACGGGTGTCATATATATTGATACTCATGTCTCTCATTCCTCCTTCTTACAGTCCAGCCTTGACATAGATACCGTTCCTCTTCAGATCGGCCTTGTCATCGTCTGAAAGTGTGTGGTGTTCATCCACAATAAGAGCTTCTTCCTTAAGATCTCCGGAGGTATAAACCTCTCCTACTGCGTCGGCATCGGTAGCGTTCACGTCAGCCGCAAGGACAACTTCAGGAAGATAGCCGCCTACTCTTAAGGTGCTTGCAGTAATGACATACTTGCCGCTGCTGTCCTTTGTGAGTACGGAACCCCTCTTGAGCTCTCCTTCGCCACTCTTAACGGTTACGGTGCCCTTGTGGATGGGCTGTGCGTTATCCGCTATAAGGTTGTCAGGTGTGAATTTTTCTACTAACATTTCTTAATCCTCCTTATTTCTTGATTGCTGATACAAGCAGGGCTGCTCCGTCCTTGATGTCCTTCTCCCTGGTATCCTCTTCGGATCCCGAAACGGGGGTAGCGATCACATCATTGACATTTGATGCTTCCTGCTCTTCTCTGCGGTTCTGAAGGTACTCTGTACCCATCGCCTGCTGGTTCTGAAGTGCCTTAAGAGCAAGCTCTGAAGCGCTCATAGGGTTCTCCCCGTACTTTGCCTCATTGACCAGCTCTGCGCCTACGGTCTGCGCTATGGAGTCGATCTGCTTCATGCGTTCCCGCTCTGCCTTTACGGCTTCGTCAACCGCATTCTTAACGGCTTCAACGTTTTCGGTCTGGGCCGTTGCCTTTGCCTCTTCCATGATCTCATTCACAAGATCAGGATAAGCAGCTTTGAGTTCTTTTACATCCATGCTTTCTTCCTCCTTATGTGATGATGGATTGTGTTCTATATCAACCGGCCCGGAGCCGTTCGATACCGTTTTTTGCGCCGGCGCAAATACTCCCACGGTCTTAAATGCAGGTAAAGGCATATTCCCGAAGGTGTGGGGTATGCCGTTAATAATAAAGGTCGTGGTGTCGTTTACCCGATCCACTACAGGCTCGCTCTTATTTATGACCTCATCCGCAAAACCTTCCTCCACTGCTTCATCTGCGGTCATCCAGGTGGTTTTTGTGAGCATTGCCATAATATCGTCCTGTTCCCGGCCTGTCCGGTCCGACAGTAACTCCGCAAGGCTCTTGTCTATGCTCTTAAGCGTGTTATCAACCTTCTTTAATTCCTGACGGTTGTAGTAACCTATTAGCCCTGCGGAGGCTGTGTGGATCATTGTTTGCGATCCTACGGAAACCTGTCTCTTATCTCCGGCCTGGGCGACAATGGCAGCCGCTGAAGCCGCTAAACCGTCCACCACTGTGGTTGTTTCCGCTTTTAGTGCTCTTATTTTGTTAAAAATGGAGATCCCGGCGTATACATCCCCTCCTACGGAGTTAATGTAAAAAGAGACTTCATCCATTCCGGATAAGGTCTCTAAATCTTTAAGGAATCCATCTAATTCAATAAACAGGCCATCTATCTTTTCGCCTGTCCACCAGTCTGTAGGTACGCTCTCCACGATCTCTCCGTAGAGGTTCACGCTTGCTTTCTTGCCGTCTTTCGCCTTGTTTATGACATAAGGCTTAAGGCTCGGCATCAAATTTCTTAATCCCGGCATTTTGCCCTCCTTTATCTGTCAGCTTTGTAGTTTCTATGTTTCACGGAGGTTTTTACTCCTCCGGAGCTTCATTTTCTTCGGTGGGTCCCGCTGCCACTCCCAGCTCTTCAGCCATGGCCTTCTCCCTTGCCAGCTGTTCTACATTTGAATCGTAATCAGATCCATTGAGCCGGAGAGCGCTGTCCGCATGAGTGCTGAATCCGTTTGCACAGGCCATGGCCTCCGCTTCAATTTCCTTCGTAGGATCGAGCATACCCTGTGAAGGTCCTATCCACTGACACTTAAGCCATGCTGCCTGTATTGCAGGATCAGCGAAAAAGCCCGGAGCTGATATCCTTCCTAAAGCCACCGCTTCTGTCATCCACAATTTATACACAGGATTGCAGAAATCGTTGACAAACCATGTGCGGTAAGTGTTGAAACTCTTCCAGGCTTCAAGGAGCGCTCCCCTTGATGCTGAATACGAAGAATCGAAAGCCTTCAGGAGAATATCACGGGGGATCTCCAGGGCGGCTCCTATCTGGGTGATGATAGAAAGCGCAAAAGCGTCAAAGGTAGTATTCGGATGTGTAGGGTTTGAAAACTTAACATCCTCTCCTGGGTTCATCACGTTCACCGTGCCCGGTCCCAGCTCGTACTCATTCGGATCATAGCTTGCTTCCTGCTCTTCATATCCTGCTCCCACTTCATTGTAAGGCATCATTGAAGCGTCATTGTTGTAGGTTATGAAAGCGCTATAGTCTGACTGGACTATTGCAGCCATGATCTCCGCTTCCGTGTACCGGTTAAGCTGGAGAATATGCTGGATTATCGGCGCAAGGAAGGAAACCCCTCTATACTGATCCGGCCTTTCCGTGTTCACTATCTGGATAATGTTAGGAAGTCCGGTTTTCTTACCTGTGGTCTCTACCCTCACAAACTTTGTCTGTTCAAGGGAGTTTTCAAAGGGATAGGTATTCCGGATCCAGTAGGCTACCGCTTTACCGTTCTTGTCTACTTCCACGCCGTCGTATATGACATTCCCGTTCTTCGGGTTCTTCCCGGTGGTTCTTATGCTGGATAATATGCCGTTTTCTGTGGGCGTGGCCACCCTGTCCGCCTCTATTGCCCGGAGCCTTAAGGTGTATGGGGCGTATGACTCCGCTTTTGCGGACTGTACCAGGGCAAACACATCCCCGGACATAAGCCAAGAAGCCATGAGAAGCTGCTGAAGCTCGTAAAAGTTGTTGATCCCGGTTGCATCGCATTTCTCTTTATCATTGGCCCATAAACCAAATTCCCTTTTTACGGTCTTTACCCACTGCGCTGCCTGCTCTGTATTGAGACCCAGGAACTCCATATCAGGGCGTGGGTTCAATTTAAGCCCTAATCCTATGGTGTTGGTGCGGTTCGTCTTAACTGCGCTGGTCGCTACCGGAGCGCCCATATACATAAGCCGTCCCCGCTGCCTTAATGTGTAATTGTTAAGGTCGATATCTTCCCTGGGAGATCCTGACATCGCCTTGAATCCCTTCAAGGCTCTCTTTGTCGTGGAAGCTCCGGCGGATCCGTAACCTTTATGCCCTGATATAGGGATCATCTGCATCATTGTCCACCTCTCTTATAAAGGGCGGGGGAAAGGAGCGGAATAAGCACCGCAAAAAAGCCCCGCCCAGCATAAAGCCGTTATAAAACAACTCTATACCCTTGTTTACCAGTCACGGGGCACTATTCCCACCGCTTTCCTCGGTGCTCTGCCCTGTTCAAGGCGTAATTTCTTCGCCCAGAGATCATCCCATAGCTTCAGAAGGTCGGAAGCACTCAAAGACTTCCGTGAAAGGGATCGTGATCCTATTGTGTACTGTGTGACTGCTCCCCCTCCGGAGAGGATGGATTTTCTTACTTCCACCATCCCGTCAAGGTCGTCTATCACCATTTCATACTCGTAATTAGCGGAATAGAGGCTTTTTATGTACTGTATTCCGTGTTCTGTTTTTCCATCGTACTTAATAATCACCAGTCGCCCTCCTCTATCCGGCGCTTTCGTGGCTGCTGTTTCTTCTTGACAGGTTTCTTTCTTTCATCCGGGTGCTCCAGAAGATATTTAAGCCTGTCAAGGTTAGGGTGAAGGATCTTAAACGCCGCATTGGCGTAGTTCCTACAGTCAAGGGCCTCATTTCTTTCGTGCCCTGGTAATTTCTTCCACTTCCACCCTCCGTTTTCCTGCATTTCAGGAGCTTCGGAAAGCAGCCCGTGAAAATAATGTATGTCATAGCCTTTTTCTTTGTCGGTCGGGAAGTGGCTCATTCTTGCGCCGGGTTCCAAAACCTTAAGGCCGCTCATTATCCTCTCTTTACCGGCATCCGTGCCGATAATGTAGTGATAGGTGGTATAAGGCCGTCCGTCCGGGGTGGTAACGTCAATCTTTTTTGCCCTGGATGTGTACGGGTATCCCGGCACGCTGGATCCTTTCACCGCCCACACTCTTCCGGGGCGCATAGCGCACTGCTCCCAGACTTCTTTGCTGAAGTGTCCGCCTTCATCCACGAAACAAAGAGAGATCCGCAGTGTCCGGCCGTTTTTGTATGAATAAGCGTGATCCAGAACTCCGTCCAGCTTTATCCAGGTCTCCGGATTGTCCGGTCTTCCCTGTATAATTCCTCTCTCTATGCCCCAGTTCTCTTCAAAGAATCCGTATCCTACTACTTCGTACTCCAGCCGGTCATCCTGGGTATCTACTCCGCAGGTTAAGCAGAGCACACCGTCCGGAAGCTCCGCTCCGTAGTCTTCAGCACGGGCAAGAAGATCTTCTTCGTCTCCTACATCCACCCTTTGGCTCCATAATTCACCAAAAAGGGTATTGTAAACGACCTTCAGCTTCTCCGGATCCGAACCGGCCTGAAGAAAGCGGGTTATGATGTACTCCCACGAAAGCCAGGGAGAAGAGAAACCGTTGATCCAGAAGGAACGGTATCCGTTCTTTATGGCTTCAGGACTTTCCGGAATCCATTTCATGGGCTGGTGCTTCACGGTGTTTTCATCGTAAAGACAGCCGCATTTCGGACAGGCCCACTCTATATTTTCTACAATGTACTGTTTATCCCTTCCGTGCTCTATGGTCTTATAGTCGAAACGGATATTGTCGAACTTTATGTATGAATACTCTCCGCAGTCGGGGCATTGAACACACCAGTATTCCCTTGTCCCTAATTTGAAGAGGTTTTCTATCTTGCTGTCATCCTTTACGGTGGGGGTGGAAACCGCCACCATTTTTGAATTATAAAAAGTGATCGTCCGGGCCTGTACCAGTCCCCAGGGATCACCTTCTTTTCCCGCTGCCTTCGCCCAGCGGTCTACCTCATCACCGAAAACATATCTTGCAGGCACTCCGGCAAGGGGAGCGGGGGAATTGGCACCCACAAGGGTAAGCATTCCGCCTGGATATGACTTTTTCGTGATAGTATTCTGTGAATTTCTGCTTTTTTCGCTTGCCACCTTTGACGCAAGGGGCTTTGTATCTCGAAACATCGGAGAAAGCCGCCTTTTTGATGTATCCTCTACCATGTCCACGGTCGGCATTATCATCATCGCCGGACCGGGATCCTGATCTATCATGTAGGCGATCATATTAAGGAGCCCTTCGGTCTTTCCCAGCTGGGCGCAGGCTGCTATAACCAGGCACTTCACCCGTGGATCCGTGAAGGCATCCATGATCTCCTTCAGATATGGTGTCCTTTTGGTCTTCCACCTTCCGGACTCTGCGGAGTTTTCCGCCTGAAGGATCCTGTACCTGTCAGCCCATTGTGATACCGTTATGTTCTCCGGGGCTTTGAATACGTCGCACGCTGCGGAGACTACTTTCATAAGCCGTTTTATTTCTTTGGTAACGGTCTTAGCTTGTTTCCTCTTCAGTTTCCTCTCTGTTTTCCTGCGCATTCATCCACTTTTCCCGTTCTCTGACCCTGCGCTTGAACTCATTTTTGTCGTAATTGTAGTCGGTCAGGCGGTTCAAAATGGTATTGACCGCCGCTTTTATGATTGCAGAGCATTCCGTGGCGGTGGTGGTGTTTGCCATATCTACCGCCAGGGTTCCAGGAAGAGCTAAAAGCTCTCCTCGGATCGTAGCCGCAAGGTCTGTAATCACTGCCTCTACATCTTCAGAGCGGTGCATGGTCGCTTCCAGTTCTGCCTTCTTCAAGTTCTCAATGGCCGCTTTTGCTTCCTTCAGATCAGCGTCCGCTTTCAGCTTCCGGGCCTCATCCTCCATAGTGGTAAGCAAAGGGTTCTCCTTCTGCTTACGCAGGTACTCAATATAGATCTGGACAGAAGGGATGAGATCGTACTGCTTCCGGTTCTTCTCTGCCTTGCAAGTGAAGTACCCCTCCTCCTCCAGCTGCCTCACCCTCTCCAGGGAGAGCATAAGGACGGACGCAAGGCTCCGGGTTGATATCCAGATCTATATTGAG
>Ga0265298_10002564_pt1 | contig 25048 bp, 17 predicted proteins | sample AusTroGonzalo_MG_3_FD_193486 | JGI IMG/M metagenome (GOLD analysis project Ga0265298, IMG submission 193486) | Bovine rumen microbial communities from tropical cattle in Woodstock, Queensland, Australia - Gonzalo_01 | ecosystem: Host-associated > Mammals > Digestive system > Stomach > Rumen ...
AGATTCTTTTCACCGCTTTGTAAAAAGAAAAATGCAATCTGTTCAATGCTGATGGCTGATGACTAATGGCTCAACATGATCCAGCGCAGCTGAATCATGTTTTAATTATGCCACATTTCAAAGAGAATTTCAAGGGTTTGACAGGATTTTTTTGCGTTCCGCAAAGTGGTGTTACCAATTATAGTTAAAGTTCATAAAATAATAATATACTGCTATTGAATTTAATTGCATTTTGTGGTATACTATATGTGTATCGAATAATAAGGGAGTATTTCAATGTCACCAAAAGAAGAATTTATCTCAATTTATAAAGAAAACATCAAAAGAGAGGGAGCTGAAAGGCTCCTGGAGTACCTCGAAAAGAGTGATTTCTTTACTGCACCAAGCAGCACACGCTACCACGGTTCATACGAAGGAGGTCTCGTTCAGCACAGCGTGAACGTGTACCACTGTCTCAGGGATTATCTGTCCCGCCCCCGTACCAAGGAGCTTTACGGCATGAACTATTCAGACGAGACTATAGCGATAGTTTCGCTCCTCCACGACGTATGCAAGATAAACTTCTATACCGTCGAGATGAGGAACAAAAAGAACGAGGATACGGGTCAGTGGGAAAAAGTACCATATTACGCAATAAATGATACTCTGCCATACGGACACGGCGAAAAGTCTGTATACATACTCTCGGGCTTTTTCTACGGAGACAGCCGTCTCACTCGTGAGGAAGCCTTCGCAATACGGTACCACATGGGCTTCTCAGGGATCGAGGATAAAAACACTATCGGCAGGGCACTTGAAATGTACCCGCTCGCTCTGGCACTGAACGTGGCCGATATGGAAGCCTCTTACTACCTGGAAGGCTCAAATAAATAAAATGTAAGGAGTTTTTATTATGAACTGGTACGATAATGCTATTATCTATCACATCTACCCCCTCGGATTCTGCGGCGCGCCCAAGTTCAACGACGGGATAGAGGATGTGACCTACCGACTTGACAAGGTCCTTGAATGGATACCTCACCTCAGGGAAATGAATGTGGACGCTGTTTACTTCGGACCTGTTTTCGAGTCCGTTGAGCACGGCTACGATACCATTGATTACAAGCAGATAGACCGCCGCCTCGGAGATAACAACTCTTTCCGCTTCATTTGCGACAGACTGCATGAAAACGGTATACGCATAATCCTTGACGGCGTTTTCAACCACGTTGGCAGAAGATTCCCGCAGTTCATGGACGTACAGGAAAAAGGCCAGTCATCGGAATACTGCGGCTGGTTCCAGAACCTCAACTTCGGCGGTCCAAGCCCATACGGCGACCCCTTCTGGTACGAGGGCTGGAACGGTCACTATAATCTTGTAAAGCTCAATCTCCGCAATCCCGGAGTATGCGACCATATAATCGACGCCATAAACTACTGGATAGAGTCCTTCGACATCGACGGAATCCGCTTCGACGCCGCGGACTGCATAGACTTTGACTTCTTCAAGAGGATAAGAAGCTTCTGCAAGGGCAAAAAGCCTGATTTCTGGCTGGTGGGAGAGATAATCCACGGCGACTACAACAGATGGGCTAATCCCGAAATGCTCGACAGCGTTACGAACTATGAGTGCTACAAGGGCTTATGGTCCTCACACAATGATAAAAACTACTTCGAGATAGATTACTCAATAAACCGACAGTCCGGCGCAAACGGAGGCATCTACCGCAATATCGACCTCTACAACTTCATAGACAACCACGATGTCAACCGTATTGCAAGCACCCTCCACAATAACGCTCATCTGCCGCTGGTATACACACTCATGTACACCATGCCCGGTATACCTTCCATATACTACGGAAGCGAGTACGGCATCGAGGGCAGAAAGGAGAACAACTCTGACGATAACCTCCGTCCGTGTCTCCACCTCAACGATCTTGCCGAGCACGGAAACACTTCGCTCTATAAGCATATAGTAAAGCTCGGACGTATATACCGCTCTTATCCCGCTCTCAGGACAGGCTCTTACGAGAGGATAAAGATAACCAATCAGCAGCTGCTGTTCAGGAAGGTACAGGGAGATCAGACGGTATATGTTGCTCTCAATCTTGCGGACTATGAGTACGACCTCAGCTTTGATACTCATCTGAGCGGACTTGTGGACGTTTTCACAGCAGAACCGCTGAAGGTTGATAACGGCACCGCTTATGTCCGTATGCGTCCGTATACAGCAATGATAATCGTGGCTGACGATATAGTAAACACAGAGCCGGAAGAGACAGAGGTGATCCCTGATGACGATACAGAGGTCGTTGTCGGAGGAAAATACCGTCACTTCAAGGGAAACGAGTATGAACTCATCGCTGTTGCACGCCACAGCGAGACAATGGAAGAGCTTGTCATATACAAGTCGCTGAAGGACGGCGAGGTATGGGCAAGACCCAAGTCCATGTTCATCGGGAAAGCAGGTGACGTCAGGCGATTCACAAAGATCGACTGACAATAAGAAGTAAAATAAGTGCCGATACATAATGTATCGGCACTTTTTCTTTCAAAGCTCTGCAAGATAGCTGTCTATCGCTCTGTATACCGCTTCTTTAACATCACAAAAAACAAATCCTGCCGATCTTGCCTTTGAAGTATCAAGAACAGCAAAGGCGGGATAGCCGTTATAGGGAGCAGCCTCTCCGCTATCGGACAGCACTGCTTTTCTGCCGGTCCTTTCTTCGATATACCGTACTATTTCCGCGGGAGATATATCTCCGCCGCAGCAGCCGTTCACAGGTCCGCAGATATCACACTCTGCGACATATGCCATAAACTCCCCGGCACCTGCCTCGTCTATCAGGCTTATGCGAGAATCAGGATCGTCAATATACATCGGCTCGCCTGCAAGTATTTTTTCCACATAAAAACGAAGCCGCCCTGTGTAGTCGTTCCTGCCCACAACGACCGGATAGCGCACTACAGTATACTTCTGTCCGGGATATGCCTGTACCAAAGCACATTCAGCCTGACGCTTTGCCTCGCCGTAGCCGCAGTCCGCTCTTTCGCACCACCTTAGCGGATAGTCCGCCGGCTCAAAGCAGTCCTCAGAAGTACATAACCCGGTATGCTCATAGACAGCCGCCGAGGACATGAGGACGTATTTTCCGCACTCTACATGGTCAAGGAGCCTGCGAACATCGTTTGAGGAATATGCTATCTTGTCGATGACCACATCAAAGCTCCTGCCGTCAAGTGCGGCGGCAATGCTTTCCTCATTGTTCCTGTCAAGGCATAGCCTTTTTATTTTATCGCCGAAGCCGTCGGGAGTCCTGCCACGTGTTGCGACTGTCACAGCATGACCGCTCTCAATGAGCCTGTGTATCATCGGTATACCGAAAAACCGCGTGCCGCCCGCAACAAGTATATTCATGGCAGGAGCTCCTTTTTCATGTAGTCATAGCAGAGATAATCACCGTTTTCAGTGAGTATGCTGTGGAATTCCACAGCTCTGTAGCCCTTTTTAAGATATATCGCCTTAGCAGGAAATGAAGCGCTGAGCTCGGCTTTACTGTAGTTTTCCGCTATAAGCTTCTCTGCAAATGCTATGAGTTTTCCGCCGAGACCTTTCCCCTGAAACTCCGGCAGAACGAACAGGCGGTTTATCTCATTTCCGTTCACCGTGACCGTACCGGCAGGCTGTCCGGAATCATCTGTGAGCAGATAGACCTCACCAGCATTTATGTCGCGCATTATCCTTTCCTCAGAATGATGTTCGAGGAAGAACCTTACCGCTCCCTCGGGATAATAATGCGGATAGACCGCTGATATGGTCCTGTGGGTCAGCTCTTTTATAAGAGCGGTCTCTGCCGCTTCCGCCTTTCTTATCTCCATTGCGTTCATCTCCTTTATATATGGTATTATAAGGCAAAAATAAAGATATGTCAACGTCTTGAAATTGCAGCCGCGGCATGATATAATGTATTTGATTGTGTAGCCGGCAGCTTTATCAGGAGCTGCCTGTGACAGCATACATATCATCAGAGAAGGAGTTTTTATGACCGATAAAATCATTATAAAGGGCGCAAGAGAAAACAACCTCAAAAATATAGACCTTGAGCTCCCCCGTGACCGTCTTATCGTTATGACCGGACTGTCCGGCTCAGGCAAGTCCTCACTTGCATTTGACACCATATATGCTGACGGTCAGCGCCGATATGTGGAAAGTCTTTCCTCCTATGCGAGAATGTTTCTCGGACAGATGGAAAAGCCCGATGTTGACAGTATAGAAGGACTTTCCCCTGCTATATCCATAGACCAGAAGACCACCTCAAAGAATCCCCGCTCCACCGTGGGAACTGTAACTGAGATATATGATTATCTCAGACTGCTCTACGCAAGGATAGGCATACCGCACTGTCCAGTCTGCGGCAGGGAGATATCCCAGCAGACCATAGACCAGATGGTGGACACCCTCATGGCTCTGCCGGCAGGCACCAAACTCCAGCTGCTTGCTCCCATAGTAAGGAACCGCAAGGGACAGTACGCAAAGGAGCTGGAAAGCGCCAAACGATCAGGCTTTGTCCGTGCCCGTATAGACGGTATAATGTACGAGCTTGCGGAGGAGATAAAGCTTGACAAGAACAAGAAGCATAATATCGAGATAATCGTTGACCGTATCGTGATAAAGGAGGGCATAGAGTCACGTATCACCGACAGCCTCGAAACTGTTTTCGACCTTTCCGGCGGTCTCGCAATCGCGGACGTCATAGACGGCGAGGAGATACTCTTCTCGCAGAACTACGCCTGCCCCGAACATAACATTAGTATAGGCGAGCTGGAACCGGTAATGTTCTCCTTCAACAATCCCGTGGGAGCCTGCCCGAAATGTACAGGTCTCGGAGTTTTCCGCCATATCGACCCGGAGCTGGTGATACCCAATACAGACCTCTCCATTGAGGACGGAGCTATAAACGCATCAGGCTGGAACAGTCTTGACGAGACCTCCGTGGCTACTATGTACTACAAGGCGATATCAAAGAAATACAGTGTTCCCATAAATGTTCCCGTAAAGGAGCTCAGCAGAGAACAGCTCGGTCTCTTCCTCTACGGTACGGGAGATGAGACCCTTGAGCTGAAACGTCCTGCCTCTCTTGGCGGTGGAAGCTACCGCTCCCCCTTCGAGGGCGTTATAAATAACCTTGAACGCCGCTATAAGGAGACCTCAAGCGAGTGGTCAAGGAACGAGATAGAGGAATATATGAGCGAGGTCAACTGCCCGTCGTGCAGAGGCAGACGACTCCGTGACGAGTACCTCGCAGTTACCGTAGGCGGAAAGAATATAAGCGAGATAACCGACCTTTCAGTAAAGGAATGTCTCCGCTTTTTCAGCGGACTGAAGCTCTCCGAGCATGATTCCTATATAGGTGAGCGCATAATCAAGGAGATAAAGGAGCGCCTCGGCTTCCTCAGCAGCGTAGGTCTCGATTACCTGACCCTTTCAAGAGCCGCAGGCACTCTCTCAGGAGGAGAGAGCCAGCGTATCAGACTTGCGACCCAGATAGGCTCCTCCCTTGTGGGAGTTCTGTATATATTGGACGAACCGAGCATAGGACTTCATCAGCGTGACAACGACAAGCTCATAGCCACCCTGAAACGTCTCCGCGACCTCGGTAACACTCTCATAGTCGTGGAGCATGACGACGATACCATGCTTGCTGCGGACTATATAGTCGATATAGGTCCCGGTGCAGGAATACACGGCGGAGAGGTAGTCTTTTCGGGAACTGTGGACAAGCTCCTCAAATGCAGGACCTCCATAACCGGACAGTATCTCAGCGGCAGAAAGAAGATAGAGCTGCCAAAGCAGCGCAGGAGCGGAAACGGAAAATTCCTTACGGTACACGGAGCCTCCGAGCATAATCTCCGCAATATTGACGTGCGGATACCACTCGGAGAGCTTGTATGCATCACAGGCGTATCCGGCTCAGGAAAGTCCTCCCTCGTCAACGAGATAATCTACAAGCACCTTGCCGCAAAACTGAACCGCGCAAAGACGAGATGCGGCGAATTCGCCTCTATGGAGGGACTTGAATATCTCGACAAGGTCATTTGCATAGACCAGTCCCCTATCGGACGCACTCCAAGGTCGAATCCTGCCACATATACGGGAGTATTCACCGATATACGCGACCTGTTCGCAAAAACTCCCGACGCGAAGGCTCACGGCTACAGCAGTGGAAGATTCTCCTTCAACGTCAAGGGCGGACGCTGTGAAGCCTGTGAGGGCGACGGCATAATCAAGATAGAAATGCACTTTCTTCCGGATATATATGTTCCATGCGAGGTCTGCAAGGGCAGACGCTACAACCGTGAGACCCTTGAGATACACTACAAGGGCAAGTCTATATACGACGTGCTTGAAATGACAGTTGACGAAGGAGTGGAGTTCTTCGAGCATATCCCGAAGATATCCAAGAAGCTGAAAACCTTGCAGGAGGTGGGTCTCGGCTATATCAAGATAGGTCAGCCGGCAACTACTCTCTCAGGCGGCGAGGCTCAGCGTGTGAAGCTATCCACAGAGCTGTCAAAGCGCTCCACGGGAAGCACTATATATATACTCGACGAGCCGACCACCGGTCTTCACACAGCCGATGTCCACAAGCTCATCGACGTTTTGCAGAGACTTACCGATCAGGGAAACACAGTCCTTGTTATTGAACACAATCTCAACGTGATAAAGGTAGCGGACCATATCATCGACCTCGGTCCAGAGGGCGGCGACGGCGGCGGAACAGTTGTTGCACAGGGCACTCCAGAGGAAGTGGCTCAGTGCAAGAATTCCTACACGGGACAGTATCTGAAAAAATACCTGAGTAATTAACATTTCAGGTGGTCGTCAGACGCCGGGCGTTTGCGTAATTGCCACGCATCACAAACACGGATTCTGTCAAGGCCGCCGTTTATGGCGCTTGTTTTAGTCTTGACTGAATTTGTGTTTGTGATATAATCAGCAATTGCGAACGCCATATCTTAAATAAACTTACATATCCGATTACCTGAAATAAAAAAGAGGTCTTTAAGACCTCTTTTTTATTTCTTTTTAAGTATAGCCATAGCGACATAATGGAGCACATCGAACTCCTCCGGAGCTATGCTGTTCAGAAGAGCAATATGCTCCTGCTCCCATTTTTCGGTATCCTCTCTGCTAAGTGAAGCCTCCACGCCGCGGCAGGCTTTCATTCTGCCGTTCCAGCTGTCACGGGTAAAATGCACATTCACGTCGAACTCCAAACGCTCCTCTATCTCAAAGCATTTCAGAACTTCATCATCTATGGATACGGACTGTCTTGTCCAGCCGCCCCCTGTCCATTTCGGGTTGTATTTCAGCACCAGCTCCTCGCTTTTTGCTGCTGTCTTGTCCTCAAAAGGCAGCCACGCCATCTGCATTACTACAAGTCTGCCGTTTTCCTTCAAAAGCTTACAAAGCTTAGGTACAAGCTTTTTGTAATCAAAATACCAGAAGCACTGACAGGCTGTTACGATATCAAATGAACTGTCCGGAAGGTCAATATCCTCAGCCGGAGAAGCAAAGAATTCAATATCCATGCCGTTTTTCTCCGCAAGAATCCTTGCCTGCTCTATCTGATTTTCTGAAATATCACTTCCCGTCCACTTAGCTCCGAAGCGGTACATATTTCTCGGTATAACTCCCGTACCTGTTCCGAGGTCGAGGACTGTCTGTCCCTTAACGCACAATCCACGGCTTACAAGTGCCTCATAGAACTCCTCCGGATAAATATCCCTGTACTTCGCATAATTCTCGGAGGTCCTTCCCCAGTCGAAGGCTTTACCGCCGTCGATGTCCTTATTTACTATATCCATTCCCTTCTTCTCCCTTCAGTTAAATATAATATATGATAACATTTTTACTGCTCATTGTCAAGCAAAAAGCTGCACATTTCTGTGCAGCTTTAAATAATATATATTGGTATTACTCTGCCGCAGGGTCAAGGCTTGCGAACTTGTGGAGCAGATACTCCTGGATTCTCAGAGCGTCGTTAGCCGTGATGCCCTTACTGCTGATATCTACGTCGCCGTTGGCAAGTCCCTGAGCGGAAACGTGCTTTTCGTCGGAGCCGCCAACGCCGTATTTATTCGGATTTGCAAGGCTCTGCATGATGAGGACAGCGTCTGACATATCAACTTCACCGTCACAGTTCACATCGCCCCATACCGTAACAGTGAGCTCGTCAGAGGTCGTTGTGGAGGTTATAGGCTCTGTGGTCGTGGTCGTTGTTGTCGTTTCTGAAGTCGTAGTGGTAGTCGTTGTAGTTGTCGTGGTAGTAGTTGTCGTTGTCGTAGTAGTCGTTGTAACTATCTCCGGCTCCTTTACAAAAACAGTGTAATTGATAACATTGCCTGTCATGCCGTTGGTTCCGAGAACTACCTTCTGACCTGCCTCGAACTCCTTTTTATATACCGCAAAGCTTACATCGTTGCTCGACTTTGCCGTAAGGTCTGTTCTTGTGTAGCTGCTGAGCCATGAGGGAACTGAATTTGCTTCCTCCTCCCTTGTATCAACAAGAACGTATACCTCCGTCTTGTCGCCGGTGGTGAACTCTGCAAGATCGCTGTCCGTATTCTTTGAGTTGCAGGCAGTCATTATGTACTCGCAGTTTTCAAGCTCCGAGGGAAGAGATGTGTATGTAAAGTCTCTGTCGCCGTAAATAAGACCGCCCGTCCTATTGGACTCCATAAGCTTCCATGAGCCTGAATTGCTGTAGTCCTTAACGAGAAGGTTCTTTACGAGCTTTCCGTTCACCGGCTCCGGAGGAGTATTGTTGAGCTTGATATCAGGTCTTGCGGGGAGCTGAGCCTCTGTGCCGAGGTAGAAGCTGGGATGAGGCGGCTGATTGTATGAGGACTGCTCACAGCATACCTGCATACGGTACTGCATATCGTGCATGAGAGTAGTCAGTCTGTACTTTGTCTCTGTATTTGTGCAGCAGATACGTAGCTTTGAGTTATCATCGGTCCTGAGGACGAGCTCCTCGCGCCAGTCGCCGAAGAGATCAGCTGTAAGACATGGAACAGCCTTTGTGCCGTTGTTTGAAGCACAGCCTGTGGCTGTAAAGATATTCTGATACTGGTCAATGCCAGTTGCCTTTGTGATATTGATATCGTCAAGGAGCTCACGTTCAAGGTCTCCGTCCCAGTAGATAAGGAAGTTTGTGGAGGGCTGCTTGCTTCCTATCTGCTTGCCCGAAACATCATACACATTATATGCAGGTCTTGAGCCCCAGAACTCAGCACCGCTGTTTCCGGCGATTATATTGTCGGCGCAGCAGCGTCCCGTATCCTTGTCGCCGTCGTAATGCCAGATTATCTGACCGTTTTTGCCGTCAACGAGAGAAATTCCGTAATTACCCGATTCGTGGCAGAGAAAGACTTCTATTCCCTCACGGTTTGGATCAAGGTCTCCTACGTGCATAGCGTCGCCGTGACCTTTTCTGGTAGACCAGAGCAGTCTGCCGTTATCGTCTATAACGCAGGCGCCCATGCAGACCTCCTGTCTGCCGTCGTTGTCGAAATCAGCTACCATTACGTTATGGTTGCCGTTTCCGTAAGCAGGATTGCTCGAATCGAATCCCGTATCGAATATCCACTTCTTCACAAGCTTCTTGTTCTGAACATCTACAGCCGAAAGAGTGAGCCTTGTATAATAGCCTCTGCCGTACACAACAGATGGGTGAACTCCGTCAAGATAAGCCACAGCGCAGTTATAGCGCTCGCAGCGGTTGCCGTAGTTGTCTCCCCAGGTGGACTTGGCGGTATTGCTGGTAGCGTCGCCTCTGAGCACAGGGAACTCGATAGTATCGAGAGCCGCGCCTGTAGCGCCCTCAAAGAGGGTCATGTACTCAGGTCCCTGAAGCACTGTACCTGCACTGTCAAGATAATTCGCATTGCCGTTGCCTATGACCTTTCCTGTACCGTCAACGGTGCCGTCGCAGGTCTTTGTGACCAGCTCCGCCTTGCCGTCGCAGTCGAAATCAGCGACAGCCATCTGTGTATAGTGCTGACCTGCGCGGATATTCTTTCCCATGTCTATACGCCACAGCTTCTTTCCCGTAAGGGTATAGCAGTCGATATACACGTTTCCGGTAAAGCCCTGTATGCCCTTGTCGGGATTGTGTGTCTGTGAGTTGTCCTTTGAGTTTGAAGGATCCCACTTTACGAATATCTCGTACTGTCCGTCGCCGTCAACGTCTCCCACACAGCAGTCGTTGGGAGAGTAGGTATAAGCCTCGCCGTTGATAGTTCCGCCTCTCGGAACGTCGAGAGGTATGTCAAAGTAATTTGTGCCCGAAGTATTACGGCAGTCATCAGAGCTTACCACATTGCCGTTCACAATTGTATCGACACGGTACTTTGAGCTTGAATTTCCGCTTGCGTCCCAGTAGTTGGTGGCTTCGCCCGCCTTGCTGGTGTAGATGAGAGCGTCATCGCGGAAGAGCTGGAATTCGGCATTGTCATCGTCGTTTGCGTTGAAACGCCAGCTGACGAACATACCGTTGCCCGACTTGATAGCGTAAATGCCGCGGTCGAGGTACTCCATTATAGCGGAGCCGTTGCCTCCGGCTCCGTAAGCTGCGTCAGCAGTCAGTGAGGCGCTCATGCTCAGGTTTGAGCTTGCGGCAACTGTGAGAGAGGCAGCAGCAGCCGCGATTTTTTTCAGTTTTAGGTTCATAGGAATTCCCCCTGTCTGTTTTTTCACGATCTCAGGACGTCAGTCCTTGTCCATTATATTATACACTGTCATTCACAGTTTTGCAATATTAAATTGTATCACTTTTCATACTTTTTTGTCCATATCAACATTTGTTATGTAAAATAATGCAGTAAATTTTAATAAACTATGACACGATAAGTCACATTTCAGCAAAAGGGACGGAGATTCTTTCTCCGTCCCTTTGTATGATTATTACTTGTCACAGCAGTATGCTGCGATAGCCGCCGCTGTAAACTCCGCTGTACCCTTGCCGCCCGTTATGTCGATATTTTCAGCTATCTCTCCGCCTCCTGCGTACATTTTTCCAAGACCTGAGAGTATCTTATCGGTACAGGTATAGAGATGTTCAGTTATGAAGTCCTGAAGCTTCTTTACCATAGCCTGCGCTTCGGGGCTTTCCGGACTGCCGTTTTTCAGCTCGCCGAACTCTGCGAACAGCCCCATGAACCTCTCCATGAGCTCCTGCTCTTCCTCCGGAGTACGGCTGCGCTCCTTTTCCTTTAGCTCTTTGTATTCGGGAGTATCTCCCCACTGTTCCTTTGCTCTTTTTGCGTATTCATCAAGCTTTGATCTGTCAAATGCAGAAAAATCCACTGCTCTCACTCCTATCAGTTTTATTCCACGAGCGAATGCGATAAGATATTCAAGCCGCTGCTTTTTCAGCTCCAGCAGCTCAATCTGCTGCTCCAGAGCCTTTTTCCGGTCAAAATCCGGGCTGCTGACTATTCTGATTATATCCTTCAGCGGAAACTCCAGTTCGCGAAAAAGCAATATCTGCTGGAGCCTTTCCAGTGCCGTATCGTCATACAGCCTGTATCCTCCCTCGGTATGATCCGCAGGCGGCAGAAGTCCTATCTCATCGTAATACCGCAGAGTGCGTATACTCACTCCCGTCAGCTCGCTGACCTCCTTGACCGTCATCATGTTATCCACTCCTCTCGTGTGATCTTAGTATAGACCATGACGTAACGTGAGAGTCAATAGTTATTTTTATCTTTGTATGAGCTTACAAAAATCATATCACTGATTTGTGTGTATTGCCTTATCATATCATTATATCAGCAGCCGAAAACAGTACAGCTTTTCCCGATATCTTCACCCTTTCACCGCATACCTCACAGTACAGCACTCCTTTACGCGGTGAAGCCTGAAATGCCGTTATCGATTTTTTCCCAGCCTTTTGCACCAATAGGGAGCTATCATGCAGTGTGCCGAGCCTGTGACAGGATCCTCGGAGATACCGTATCTTGGTGCAAAAACACGGGACACACAGTCATGATCGCTTCCCTTTGCGGTAACAGCTATGCAGGCGCAGTCAAGCTGAGACAGAAGTTCGGTATCAGGCTGTAAGCTCCGGACCTCTTCCTCATCACGTAGCACAAACATAATGTCGCGATCGTGATAAGCCGCAAGCGGTACAGCTCCCAGAGCTTCTATTATACTATCGGTTATCTCAACGTGTTCAAGACCATAAGCAGGGAGATCCATTTCTACAAGCTCTCCTCTGCGCTTGACTTCAAGCCTTCCCTTAGCCGTTTCAAATGCTATGCTTTCACTTTCATGCTCATAAAAGCTGAAAAGCACAAACGCAGCCGCAAGTGTGGCGTGTCCGCAGAAGTCCACTTCACCCTTCGGGGCGAACCAGCGCAGCCGGTAGCCATTCCCGCTCTTCACGACAAAAGCTGTTTCCGAAAGATTATTCTCAGAAGCGATATCCTGCATGAGCTTATCGTCGGGGAAGCTGTCCGCAACGCAGACTGCCGCAGGATTTCCGCTGAAAAACTTATCTGTAAAAGCGTCAGCTATGTACTGCTTCATTGATGATCAGCCTCTCTTCTTTACTGGGTGTCGTATAACGGTTTTCAGCTTTTCCGGAGCTGTCTTTCTCGGGTCAGAAAGGTATATCTCATGGTGAGGACGTTTATCGGTAATGTCGGTATCATAGCCCATACTTTCAGTATAGCCGTCCATAAGCGCGACCGTAGCAGGCTCCTCATCATAAGAGCCTATATGCATACACTGAACGCATATCCCCTCTTCATAGGTCATGAACTCAGCCTTTGAGCAGTCAAGCTTTTTCTTTTTGCGAGCCTGCTCCACAGCCCAGTCAAAGTCAGCTTTCGTCACAAAATCAGGAAGTCTTATCATAGCTGTCCATATAAGGTCATTCTTGCGGCTGTAGTCAATACCGACCATTCCTTCCTGTTTCCATAATCCCTCCAGCGGAGGAACTACATAGTCGAAATATCCGTCAATGCGGTAGTCGGTCTTCCTGCTCATTTTTATTGTATAGGCAACTGCGTAGAGCACCTCCAGAGCCTTTTTGTATTCGCCGCCCTCATCGTTAGGGTCACCCTTTCCGCTGACCGCGATGAAGTTCATGGACGGTATATCAGCTATCGCAGGTTTGTTCTTAGGCAAATAGTATTCCTTGTATTCCTTTTTGTAGTCAAAAGCCATATCTGGATCTCCTCTCAATAATGTAAAACCAGTATACCATACAGTTGTTCCCGTGTCAATCAGCAGAAACATAACGAAAGCGATTGACCTTTTCATCAGGAGATGCTATAATGTATTCATCAAATCGTTTGCGAGGAAAGAACATGGACAAGAACAAAAACGCCATATTTTCCCTTCAGGGGATAGCAGAATCCGATATGTCAGAGACTGAGTTCCTTCAGGCTGTGGAAAACAACATGATACCTCTGAAGGAATTCTTTACATACTACAAGTGCGCGATAATGGAGATCGAGACCAAGTTCCGCGTACTCAACGAGCAGTTCTCCATAAACGGCGAGAGCAATCCCATAGAGTTCATACAGTCGAGGATAAAGGGCTACGGAAGCATATTCCGCAAGATGATCTCACATAACATACCGCGGAATCTCGAAGCTATCGGCGAGAATATCTCAGATATCGCAGGAATAAGGGTGGTCTGCTCTTTTGTGCAGGACATATACCGTCTTGCGGACTGCTTCCTGCGTCAGGACGATATCTTCCTAATTGAGAAAAAGGACTACATAAATAATCCCAAGCCAAACGGCTACAGGAGCCTGCACCTTATCGTGGAGGTGCCTATATTCCTTGAGAATGAAAAACGCCTTGTCAAAGCCGAGGTACAGCTCCGCACCATTGCTATGGACTTCTGGGCGAGCCTTGAACACAAGCTGCGCTATAAAAAGGACCTTCCTCAGAACAAGCTGGATATGCTCACTGATGATCTGAAAAAATGCGCGGACCAGAGCGCCGAGTGGGATATCCGTATGCAGGATATAAAAAACATAATCGAAAACGATTGAATATCTCCCCTTTTCATGACATGAAAAGGGGATTTTTTGGTAAAATACATCTTAAAATGATACTATCATACCCTTTTTGCTTTTTTCTTCAAAAAACAGTTGCAATTTCACAATAATTATGTTATATTAAACATAATAGCAGGCTATCTACAGTGTTTTCATGTTGATGATTAACAAAGAAATATTAACAAATATGCTGTTGCAGACTGCAAAATATTGAATGAACGGAAATTGAATCCGTCAGGGGGAATTAAAATTTAAAGGAGGAATTACTTATGAAACGTATCGTTTCAGCAGCTGTCGCACTAATGACAGCCGCGTCCGCAGGAACAATGTTCCCTGCATCAGTCACCGCCGCCGGCGTATCATTCACCGGCAATGAGTGGACAGGCAAAAACGGCGCGGAAGACGTTTTCGCAGTCAACCGCGAATCCGCTTCATGCAACCCTGTCCCCTATCAGGACACAGAAACAGCAGTAAACGCAGTATGGGACTACAATGCCCGTGAACAGTCTGACTATATGCAGATGCTCACAGGAAAGAACGAGAACTGGGACCTTGTAGTAGTACAGAACTCCCAGCAGGCTCAGTCACATATCAATGCCGGCTGCCTGAAATCCGACTATCAGCCCTCGTCAGGTCAGGGCTGGAAGACCGTACAGCTGCCGAAGAGCTGGACCTGTCAGGGCTTCGACTATTCGATCTATACAAATATAAACGAACCCTGGCAGGCAAAGTACGACAGCAACGTACCCGCGCCGCAGGCTCCCATAAATTACAATCCTGTCGGTCTTTACAGGAAGAAGTTCACTGTTGACAGCGCTCTCCGCCAGTCCGGCAGACGTGTATACATAGAGTTTGACGGCGTTGAGTCCGCTTACTATGTCTATATAAACGGTCAGGCTGTAGGCTACAGCGAGGACACCTTCAGTCCACACCGCTTTGACGTCACAGACTACCTCAGCGACGGCGAGAACACTCTTGCCGTAGAAGTACATAAATTCTGCGACGGTACATGGTTCGAGGATCAGGATATGATCTACGACGGCGGTATCTTCCGCGATGTATTCCTTGTAAGCGCTCCCGACGTGCAGATAAGGGACTACACAGTCCGCACCGACCTTGATGATTCATATACGAATGCCAGTCTTGAGATATCAATGGATATCCACAATCTCTCCGGCAATGCAAAGAACGGCTGGAGCGTGACCGCCGAAGCCTACGACGAAGAAGGCAATAACATTCTCAGCGATGCTTCCGCAAAGCTTGACGAGCTTATTTCAGGAAAAGATGGCAGCGCTGTAATAAAGACCAATGTAAGCTCTCCTAAGCTCTGGTCTGCCGAAACTCCGAATATCTACGCTCTCGTCCTGAAGCTCACGGACAGCAGCGGCAATGTGCAGGAGATACTCTCCTCTCAGCTTGGTTTCCGCGAAATAGGCTTCACTCCCGCAGAAGTGGACTGGGCATACAATGTGACCACCAAAAACTGGCAGCCCATAACCATAAACGGAAAGCGTCTCCTTCTGAAAGGCGTCAACCGTCACGATACAGACCCCTTCAACGGCAAGGCGATACCTCAGGAGACTATGCGTGAGGACTTTACCCTCATGAAACAGAACAATATCAACGCTATAAGAACTTCTCACTACAGCAACGACTCCTACCTCTACTGGCTCGCCAACAAGTACGGTATGTACGTTATGGGCGAGACCAATATGGAGTGCCACGCCCTGCAGGACGGAACCAACAATAATACAAAGGCTCTGTTCTATGAGCTGGCTATGGACAGAACAGAAACAGCCTACAAGCGCCTGAAGAACAATCCCTCGATCGTTGCGTGGTCCATCGGAAACGAAATGGGCTACACAGGAAACGCAGGCGACGCAGGTGGTATGTTCAGGGATATGATATGGTATTTCAAGAAGAACGACGGCACACGTCCCGTTCACAGTGAGGGACAGGGCTTCGGCATGGGCGTAGATATGGGAAGCAATATGTATCCGGGCTCGGATGTTATCGGCAACAACGCCGGCAAGGGCAAGATGCCCTATGTAATGTGCGAATACGACCACGCTATGGGCAACTCAGTAGGCGCTCTGAAGGAATACTGGGACGTTATAAGAAGCGCCGACAATATGCTGGGCGGCTTCATCTGGGACTGGGTAGACCAGTCAAGGGCTGTGGATCTCCCCAACGGCAGTTGGGATTACTACTCAGAGTCTTACGCAAAGACAAATCTGTATCCGGAAGAAGCAAAGGGAAAGTTCTACGGCTACGGCGGTGACTGGGGCGACTGGCCCAACGATAACAGCTTCTGCGAGAACGGACTTATCAGTCCTGACAGAACTCCTCAGCCCGAGCTTGCGGAGGTAAAGTACCAGTATCAGAGCTTCTGGTTCTCGGCTGACTCAGCTCAGCTCGCCAGACAGGAAGTTTCTGTGTACAACGAGAACAATTTCCTGAATATAAACGACTTTGACGTAACATGGACACTTCTCAAGAACGGTATCGCAATAAAGAGCGGAACCGTTGAGAACGCTGATGTCGCACCGCTCACAAAGGGCACTCTGAAGGTACCCTTTGAGATACCGGCAAAGACCATTGCAGGCGACGAATATTATCTCGATATGTCCGTAAAGGTAAAGAACGGCACGGACCTTCTGCCAAAGGGTACAGAGATATCATACGGACAGATAGCCCTTTCCGCTAACGGAACAGCTGCAAGATACGACAGAGGCAGCGACGCTGTCACGATCGTCGAGACTCCGGATTCATTCGTTCCCACGAATAAGAATTTCAACTTCATGATCGAAAAGTCCACAGGTCTGCTGAAGTCCTACTCATACAAAGGCGAGACCCTCATCAGCGAGGGACCTGTTCCCAACTTCTGGCGCGGCAACGTCGAGAACGATACCGGCTGGGCAGCAAGAGGAGAATTCGACGATAAATGGCGCAATGCCATGAAAGGCGCAGTCTGCGACGGCATTGACGTCAGGGAGCTTGACGGCGGCGAAAAAATGCTGATATCCCACCTTACTCTCCCCAGTGCCGGCAATACGAAGATCGATATATCATATACCATACACTGCGACGCCAGCGTTGATATCGAGTTCAATATTGACGCAACAAAGGCAGGTCTCGGAAACTTTATTCGCGTCGGCTCAATTATGAAGCTCCCTGAAGGTGCCGAAAAGCTCAGCTGGTACGGAAACGGTCCCGTTGAGACCTTCAACGACCGCAAGACAAACGGCAGAAAGGGCGTATGGGAGAGTACCGTATCCGATATGTTCTATCCCTACATGAAAGCTGACGACTGCGGAAATCTCACAGATGTCAAATGGATAGCAGTGCAGAACGAAAGCAAGAACATGAGCCTGCTCATATCAGCAGAGGGCACAGTGGAAGCAAGCGCTCTCCACTTCACTCCCGAAGATCTCCAGAATGCAGACCACCCATATAAGCTGAACCCGAGAAAAGAGACTATTCTCAGCGTTGACTATGGCTCAATGGGTACCGGAAGCGCTACCTGCGGTCAGGCTACTCTCGAAAAATACCGTCTGCCCTCAGGAAGACAGTATAACTGGAAATACACGATAATACCCGTTCCGTCCGCGAGCACAGGTCAGGATATGACCACTCTCTGCGCAAAAATGCACTCCGACGGCGCTGTCGTACAGGACAAGAGCAGCAACGCTCTTACAGTTCCGGTATCGTCAGGCGCAAAGCTCGGACATAACGACGACGGAAACTATATATCAGGCTCAGTGAGCATACCTCACAACAGCAAGCTCGACTCCGCACTGGAAGGAAACAACTCCTTCACTGTTGAAGTAAATGTCGTACCAACAGGCGTACAGCAGTACAATATGCTGGCAGGAAAGGGCGATTACGCCTTCGGTCTGAGAACAGAGACCGGAACCATTGATTTCTTCGTATATGCAGGCGGAGAATGGCGCAGTCTTTACTACGAAACAGACGTCAGCGCAGCTTCCGGCTGGATAGGAAAAATGCATCAGATCGCCGGAATATACGACGCCGAGAACAATATGCTGAGACTGTACGCCGACGGTAAGATGGTCGCAGAAAAGTCAGCAGGCACAACAGCAGGCGTGGCACATTCGGACTATAATCTCACTCTCGGAGCCTGTCCCGACACGGGAAGGAACTCTCAGGCAAACTTCTACGAAATGAGAGTATACAGCAAAGCGCTCAACGCTTCGGAGCTTGCTTCCCAGAACACCTCTTCTCCGAAATACGCTCCTGACAGTGAATACGTACAGCTCTGGCTGGACTTTGACAATCTTGTGGATCCTCCGGAGGATATAGCGGATCCCGGAATATTATACGGCGATGCCAACTGCGACGGAGACGTTGATATGTCAGACGCAGTCCTAATAATGCAGAGCCTTGCCAATCCGAACAAATACGGCATTAACGGCACTGACAAAAACCATATCACAGAGCAGGGACAGCTGAACGGAGATGTTGACTCATCTGCCGGCGGCATAACCTCAAACGACGCTCTCCGTATACAGGAATACCTTCTCGGCAAGATAAAGTCTCTTGCTCCGTGACAGCAGAAAGCTGCATAACTTCATACAGATACAGCCCCGAGGCACTGCCCCGGGGCTTATTTTTTCATTCTCCGCTTTACACCGCCGCATTTATATGCTACAATATTCCGGAGGTGATAACTTGGACATTAATTACATTCACGAGCCTACCGACCTGCAGTGCGGACAGGCTGTACTTGCTATGGTGCTGGGAAAGACTCCGGAGTATATATGCAGTCTCCTCGGAAATGACCGTGAAACAGACCTAAGGGAAATGAAACAGACCTTCCGTGCTCACGGATTTTTTGTCTCAGATGAGCGCAGACAGGTGCAACACAGGGAAGAACTTCCTCCGCTGGCACTGCTGAGCCTTGAAACTCCACGCTGCTGGCACTGGTCGCTTTACTGTGACGGCACATTCTATGATCCCGAGCACGGTGTTATGGACGATTTTCCCGAGTCAGCAAGGAAATATTACTGGGAGCTGAGAGTACAGCCATAAGCACCAGCTGTTATGATAATGACATTCTCCTGAAAAAGGTGATTTTTCAACGAAAAATCCTTCAACGAACAATAATTTTTTTCTTTTCTCCACAGGATCATATCAATTGACACATTTCGTCAAAAGTGGTATAATAAAAGTACGTATATATATTGGGAGGAAACAGCATTGAAAATTCACAGATCGGCATACATACTCATGGCGGCTTCAGTTCTTGCAGGCATGACAGGCTGCTCGAAAACAGAGAACGTCCTGAACTCGCAAATAGATCCCCTTGCGTTCAACGCAGCGCCTGAAAGCGTTACTTTTGACTGGCAGGAAGCATATGAGAAACAGCTCAGCGAGTTCAAAAAATCAAACAAATACTCAGAGGACTCAAGATTCGATCTCAGGGACATCACAAACGACAATATCCCAGAGCTTATAATCTCGCCGTCATCGGACTCATCAACACGCTGCGACATATATTTTGCTCTCGGTTCTTCAGTTGATATACTCACCTCATGCGGAGCCTGCGGCGAATTTGATTTCATACCGTCAATACTCTTCATAGGCTACCACTATGAAGGCGACGGCTTTACTGTAGGCGAATACCAGAAATTTTCCGAGGGCTTCTACAATTCCGAGGTCAGCTACTACACCAACGTCGGAAGCGCCTCTGCAGGAGCTGCTATAAGATACGAGATAAACGGAAACAGCGTTTCACTTGCCGAATATGAGGAGACTGTAGCGGCTTATCAGAATGAACAGTCCTACAAGCTCGGCAGAAAGTACACTTTCGGTGATGACGCAATAAATTACGCGATCCACTGCAGCGAAAGCTGGAGCAAGGTGCTTACAGGCGACCAGAAACTGAAATACAGGGAAAGCGTTTCCCAATATATAGACACAGGTACATACCCGAACGCAGCCTTTGAGATAGCCGATCTTGACATGAACGGTCTGCCTGAGGTAGTAGTATCCACAGGCACAGAAGATGAAGAAGCAACAAAGATACTCTATCTTGACGAAGAAGGCGTACAGACTCTCGATGTCCCCAACGACTATGACGGCTGCATACGCTTCGATATCAGCAAAGAGGTATTCTATTCCGACAGCGAAAAGCGCAGATGCTGGTCACTGGCAGAAGGTGATGTAAACGGCTTCAAGCCTTCAGACAGTATAATGGTCTGCGGAAGGAAATACGAACTCAACAAGAACAATGTGGACCTTGCCTTTTCCTGATGAGGTAAAAAATGGCTAAATCAAAATATATCTACACCTGCAATCAATGCGGCTACGAAAGCACAAAATGGAACGGCAAATGTCCCTCATGCGGTGCATGGAACAGCTTTGAAGAGGATATCGCGGATACAGCTCCTGCCGGTTCGCGCTCCGTTATTTCTTCCGGAGCTGCTCCGGACCTTTCCGACAGCATACTTGAGCTTGAGGACATAGGAGCAGACAGCGACGTCCGCTATGATACAGGTACCGGAGAGCTGAACAGAGTCCTCGGAGGAGGCCTTGTAAAAGGCTCTCTTGTTCTTCTCGGCGGCGAACCGGGCATAGGAAAAAGTACGATACTCCTTCAGATATGCCAGTTCCTCGGTGAAGAACATTCTGTACTCTACATCTCCGGAGAGGAATCCGCGAGACAGATAAAGCTCCGCGCAAAGCGCCTCGGAGTTGATACCGAGAATCTGTACATACTCACAGCCACCGACGCGGAAGCCATCGCTCAGACTATAGTCTCCAGCGCTCCTGACATCGCTATTATAGATTCCATACAAACCATGAGCATAAGCCGCATAAACTCAAGTCCCGGAAGTATAACACAGGTGAGGGAATGTACGAATCTGTTCATGCATACTGCCAAGAATCAGGAAATACCGATAATAATCGTAGGTCACGTCAATAAGGACGGCGCTATAGCGGGTCCGAAGGTAATGGAGCATATAGTTGACGCGGTGCTGTATTTCGAGGGCGAACGTCACCAAAGCTATCGTATCCTCCGCGCCGTAAAGAACCGTTTCGGCTCAACGAATGAGATAGGCGTTTTTGAGATGATGGACAAGGGGCTCCGTGAGGTCTCCAATCCCTCTCAGATGCTCCTCGCAGGCAGGCCCCATAATGTATCGGGTACCTGCGTTTCCTGCGTTATGGAGGGCAGCAGGCCCATACTTGCGGAAGTGCAGGCTCTTGCGGCAAAGACAAGCTATTCAGCACCCCGACGCATGGTAACAGGCTTCGACTTCAACAGGCTGAATATTATCATCGCAGTCCTTGAAAAGCGTCTCGGAATATTCATGGGAACCCTCGACGTATACCTCAATATCGTAGGCGGTTTCAGACTTGACGAACCGGCAGGTGACCTGCCTGTGGCAATGGCTCTGTACTCTGGTATAATGGACAAGCAGATAGATGAGGAGCTTGTAGCCTTCGGCGAGATAGGTCTCGGCGGCGAGATACGCTCCGTATCGCATATAGTTCAGCGTATACGCGAGGCTGAACGCATGGGCTTCAGGACCTGTGTCGTACCTAAGCAGTCCATGTCATCAATTGATCCGAATGATTACGACATTGAGATAATCCCCGCCGGCACGCTGAAACAGGCATTCGCCGTTATAAAATAAAAAAAGTGTACTCATATTGAGTACCACACAGACATACGTAGAACCTTAACTGGAGGAATGACAACTTGAAAATAAAAAAATACTCTGCCGCTCTGCTCGCACTCGGCATACTTCTCACCGGCTGCGGAGGGACTTCTTCCCAGACAGATAGCGAAGTCACCGTGCCTTCCGACGCTGAGGACACAGAAGCGGAGATAACAGATATAAATACGGTGATAACATCAGACAACACCGTAACAGCGGCTGTTGCCGCTCTTACAGCTGCTTCATCAGATACCGCAACTACCGGTACCGCTGCCGCCCCTCAGGAATCACAGAGCACGGAAAAGGCAGCGGAAGTGCCCAATGCACCTCAGCCCCAGACAGAGGCAGCGCCTGAGGTACAGCCTGAGAACGATGAACAGGTCATAAATGTGCCTGAAAATACTGAAGCATTGTCGTTTGAAGACGCAGTAACTTCCACCACCGAATTCGTAACTACAACTACTCTTCTGACAGCAACTACTATCGTTACCTCGCTTGCCCAGACCACAACAACTATAACTGCAAGTCTGCTCCCTAAGGTGGTTCTTGACGGTCTTACTCTCGAACAGAAGGTTTGTCAGATGTTCATGGTAACGCCGGAAGCACTGACAGGTATCTCCCCTATGACCGAGGTAGGCAACGGAACTAAGAAAGCAATGGCGGATTATCCCGTGGGAGGCATCATTTACTTCGCCAAGAATATGACCTCACAGGAGCAGATGAAAAAAATGATAAGCACCACTCAGGGCTATGCTGAGGAAGCCTGCGGTATCGGACTTTTCACCGCCGTTGACGAAGAGGGCGGTGAGATCGCACGCTGCGCCCAGAAGCTGGGTACGACCAGATTCGAGAGCATGGCTCATTACGGCGTGCTGAACGACAGCAGGACCGCATATAATATCGGCAGCACGATCGGCAAAGACCTTAAAGGACTTGGCTTCAATGTTGACTTTGCACCCGTTGCAGATGTTAATATATGCAGCGCCAACGAACTCGGCAGCCGCATATTCAGCGACGATCCGAAGATCGTAGCGAATATGGCTTCCGGTGTAGTAAAAGGGCTACAGGACGAGGGAGTATGCGCTACCCTTAAACACTTCCCCGGACTTGGCGCAGAAAACGGCAATACACATACCAATTCGACAGTAGTAATAGACCGTACTGTTGACGAGCTTCGCAAGACAGAGTTTATCCCCTTCAAAGACGGAATCGACGCAGGCGCTGACTTTGTGCTTGTAGGTCATCAGATAGTCACAGGCTTCGGAGACGAGCTCCCCTGCGATCTTTCATACAAAGCCGTCACGGAAATGCTCCGCACGGAGCTTGGTTTCCGCGGTATAGCAGTTACCGACTCCCAGCAGATGAATACCATATCCAAGGTCTATAGCTCAGGAGAAGCCGCAAAGCTCTCCATAAAGGCAGGTATAGATATCATACTCATGCCGGTAGACTACAGGTCGGCAGTGGACGAGGTATGCAAAGCTGTCCGCAGCGGAGAGATATCCGAGAAGCGCATAGACGAAAGCGTTATGCGAATACTCAGAATGAAATCCGAGCTTGGACTGCTGAAAAAGTAAAGCTGCATTATGAATACTGATAAAGCCGCCTGTTTTACAGGCGGCTTGTTATATCACCAGATTACTATAATTCTCCACATTTTGCTATCATTTTTCGATACATAAAGTTATAATAATACCATAAGGTAACAAATCCACTATCTAAGGAGAAGAAACATGAAAACAATGAAAGCTTTATCAATGCTCGCTGCTCTTTCAATGCTCGCCTGCACTGCGGGCTGCAGCGGCAGCAATACATCAAAGCCCGAAAAGGCTCCGGAAACAACTACAGCAAGTCCAACAGAGGCTGTTGAGGTACCCGAGCTTGAGGGCTACTCACTTATCTGGAACGACGAGTTCAGCGGCAGCGCTCTCGACGAGAGCAAGTGGAACTATGAGCCCCACGAACCCGGCTGGACAAACGAGGAATTACAGGAGTACACAACTTCCACAGACAACGTATTCCTCCGCGACGGCAAGCTGGTAATAAAGGCTGTAAAGTCCGAGAAGGACGGCAAGGACTATTATACCTCCGGAAAGGTAACAGGTCAGAACAAGACCGATTTCACCTACGGAAAGGTAGTTGCAAGCGCTAAAGTCCCGGCAGGACAGGGACTCTGGCCTGCTATATGGATGATGCCCAAGGACGAGAGCTTCTACGGTCAATGGCCAAAATGCGGCGAGATCGACATTATGGAGGTGCTCGGAAATGATGTGAACACAGCATACGGCACGCTCCACTACGGCGAGCCCCACGGTGAAAAGCAGGGCACATGGGCTCTGACAGGTCAGTCCTACGCTGACAGCTTCCATGAGTATTCCGTAGAGTGGGAGCCCGGCGAGATACGCTGGTACATCGACGGCAACCTTTACAATACCGCAAACGACTGGTTCACAGCCGTTCAGGGCGAGGACGAAAAGCCCTACCCTGCTCCATTCGATCAGCCCTTCTTTGTTCAGATGAACCTTGCTGTAGGCGGAACATGGCCCGGAGATCCCGACGCTTCAACAGATTTTGACAAGGCTGAATTCGAGATAGACTATGTGAGAGTATATCAGAAGCCTGAATATGATACAAATGTCAAGAAGCCGGCAAAGGCGTTCCGCGAGGCTCAGGAGGACGGCAACTATATATTCAACGGCGACTTCTCCGAGGCTGAGGACCTTACAGATGACGTAAACTGGAAGTTCCTTCTCTTCAACGGCGGCGAGGGGGCTGCCGAGATAAAAGACAACATGATAGTCATCACCTCTGAAAATGAAGGAACAGAGGACTATTCTGTACAGCTCGTGCAGCCAGATCTTCCTATGATAAAGGGTAAAAAGTACCGCGTTACATTCGACGCATACGCCGATGAGGAACGTGATATCGTAGTATGTGTTTCTGCTCCTTCAGCAGGCTGGATCCGCTATCTACAGGATACCAAGCTCCAGGTAACTCCCGAAAAGCAGACCTTCACCTATGACTTTGAGATGAAAGAAAAGGACGACAACAACGGACGTCTTGAATTCAATCTCGGTCACAGAGGTTCGACTGCAACAGTATATATATCAAACGTAAGAGTCGAAGAGATCAAATAACCCTTTTCGTTCACCATAAAAATCAGCCGATATCACATCATCGGCTGATTTTTTGTTTTTATCGTACTTTTTTACTAAATTTGCTTGAAATCCTCTAATAAATATGTTATAATTAATGCGTACTTAATAGTGCCCGTATCATTTGTCCTATAGTACAAA
>Ga0265298_10002565_pt1 | contig 25044 bp, 21 predicted proteins | sample AusTroGonzalo_MG_3_FD_193486 | JGI IMG/M metagenome (GOLD analysis project Ga0265298, IMG submission 193486) | Bovine rumen microbial communities from tropical cattle in Woodstock, Queensland, Australia - Gonzalo_01 | ecosystem: Host-associated > Mammals > Digestive system > Stomach > Rumen ...
ATTCCCGTGAAGAGGCGCGCGAAGTGCTGTTGGAAAAACTCCGCAACGAGGTCAAGAACGAATCCGGCATCCTCGTCCGCAACCTGCTGGAAGAGGCGAAGACGCGCAGCGAGCGCGAAGCCCGCCGCATCCTGACCTACGCGATCCAGCGCTACGCTTCCGACTGCACCTACGAGCGCACCACGGCGACCATCCCGCTGCCCAACGACGAGATGAAGGGCCGCATCATCGGCCGCGAGGGACGCAACATCCGCGCCATCGAAGCGGCGACGGGGGTGAGCATCCTCATCGACGACACTCCGGAAGCGGTGGTCATCAGCTGTTTCGATCCCGTCCGCAAGGAGGTCGCCCGCCAGCTTATGGAAAAGCTCATCAACGACGGCCGCATCCATCCGACTCGCGTCGAGGAGCTGGTGCGCAAGATCTCCAAGGAGCTGGACGAGGAGCTTTATCAGGTCGGCGAGGCCGCGGTGCTCGAAACCGGCATCCAGGGCGTGCCGCCGCAGCTCATCAAACTGCTGGGACGTCTGAAATACCGTTACAGCTTTTCGCAGAACGTGCTCAAGCACTCGCTTGAGACCGCGTACTTCATGGGCATGATCGCCGCGGAACTGGGCCTCGACGAGAAGAAGGCCAAGCGCATCGGTCTCTTCCACGACATCGGCAAGGCCATCGACCACGAAGTCGAAGGCCCCCACGCCCAGATCGGCGCGGATCTGCTCCGCAAGTGCAACGAGGCGAAGGACGTCGTCAATGCCGTCGCCGCCCACCACGGCGAAGTCGAGCCGGAGAGTCTGTACGACATCCTCATCAACGCCTGCGACACTTTGAGCGCTTCGCGTCCGGGGGCCCGCAGCGAGACCACCGAGCTGTACCTGAAGCGTCTGGAACAGCTCGAATCCATCGCCCACGAATTTTCCGGCGTCGAGTCCTGCTTCGCACTGCAGGCCGGGCGCGAGATCCGGGTGGTCGTCACCCCCGAGAAGATCAGCGAGGGCGAGGCCCAGATGCTCGCCAAGGACATCTGCGCCCGCATCGAGAAGGAGATGACCTATCCCGGCCAGATCAAGGTGACCATCATCCGCGAAACCCGTTCGGTCGAATACGCCAAGTAAGGATACGGGAGCCGTTGCGATGGATATGGATTGCCGGGCGTGGCTGGAGATCGACCTCGGGGCGATCGTCGCCAATCTGCGGATGATCGCCGAACGGTGCGCTCCGTGCAAGCTTTTGGCGGTCGTCAAGGGCGACGCCTACGGCATGGGCGCCCGGCGGGTTTCCGCCGCTGCAGTCGAAAGCGGAGCGGTCGCCGTGCTCGGCGTCGCCTCGCTCGAAGAGGCTCTGGATCTGGTCGACAATCCGCTGCCCAAGCAGATCATCAGCGCGGTCCTGCCGGCCGAGATCCCCGAGGCGATACGTCACGGCTTCATCCTGCCGATCGAGGATGCCGCCGCCGCCCGGCTCATCAGCGACGAGGCGGTCCGGCAGAAGCGCACCGCCGTCTGCAAACTCAAACTGGATACCGGCATGGGGCGGCTCGGCATTCTCGCGGAACAGGCGGCCGAAGAGGTAGTCTCCATCGTCAGGCTGCCGGGCCTGCGGATCGCCGGCATGTTCACCCATCTCGCCTGCGCCGGCAATTTGAACGACGCCTTCACCTACGCCCAGATCGACGCGATCAAATCGCTCGCCGCCGCTTTGTCGGCGCGCGGCGTGGATATCCCGGAGCTCCACTGCGCCGCCAGCGACGCGATCGTCAATTATCCGGAAAGTTTTTCCTCCCCGTTCACGATGGTCCGCCCGGGGACGGCGATCTACGGCAGCTGCTTTTCCGCCTCGCCGGATCTGCCGCTCGTCCCGGCGGTGTCGTTCAAGAGCCGCCTGATCGCGGTGCGCGAACTGCCCGCCGGTCACTCGATCGGATATTCCCGGCTGTGCCGTCTGGCGCGTCCGGCGCGGATCGGCATCGTGGCGGCCGGATACTGCGACGGCGTGAAGATCCCCCTGACCAACCGGGGATATGTTTTGATGAACGGCGCGTATCATCCGATCGCCGGTCGAGTCTCGATGGATTACACCTCGGTGTTTTTGGATGCCGACGTCCCGGCGCGCGTCGGCGACGAAGTCGTCTTCATCGGCGCTCAGGGCGACGCCCGGATCACGGTCGAAGACTGGGCGCGCATGAACGGCACCGTGACGCAGGAAATACTGTGCTCCTTCGCTCCGCGCGTCAAGCGCTGCTACAAATAGGATATTCGGGTGATCATGAACATCGACGGCCGTAACGTGTTGGATCGCATCGAGGCACGGAGAAAACTGGCGGACGCCTGCGACTATCCCGATGTCCGGCATCGTCGGGCCCGGCTGAAAAAGCTTCTCCAGCTGGTGGTCGAACACAGCGAAGCGGCGATGACGGCGCTGGACGACGATCTCGGCAAATCGGAATTCGAGTCCCTGTCGACCGAACTGCTGCCGCTGGCGGGCATCCTGCGCTATCTGATCCGCAAACTGCCCGGACTCGCCCGCCGCCGCCGCGTCGGTGTCTCGTGGATGAATTTCCCCGCTTCGGGGTATGTCGTGCCGGAACCTTACGGCATGGTGCTGGTGGTCGCCACCTGGAACTATCCGCTCCTTCTGGCGCTGGAACCGCTCGCCGGAGCTTACGCCGCCGGAAACCATGTGGTGCTGAAACTTCACGACCGCGCCCCGCATGTGAAAAATTTTCTCCGGTGGATCATAAACGAGGCTTTCGACGGCGAGATCATCGTCGTCGACAACGAACTCCAGTTCGAAACGCTGCTCAAGGAGCGTTTCGACTATGTTTTCTACACCGGCAATGAAAACGGCGGGCGCAAAGTCCTGCGCGCCGCCGCCGAGCATCTGGCTCCGGCAACTCTGGAAATGGGCGGCAAAAGCCCGTGCATCGTCGCTTCGGGGGCCAACCTCAAGGTCGCCGCGCGCCGCATCGTCTGGGGCAAATTCACCAACTGCGGGCAAACGTGCGTCGCCCCGGATTATATCATCATACAATCCGAGCTCAAGGAACGCTTCTCCGTGCTGCTGCAGGATACCATCGCCGAATTTTACGGCGATCATCCGCTGGAAAGTCCGGATTTCGGGCATCTGGTGGATGCGCGCGCCTACGAACGCGCCAGCCGGCTTGCCTCCCGCGGGCGGCTGATCTGCGGCGGCGACAAGTCCCCGGAGCAGCTCGCCGTCGAACCGACGGTGGTCGACCGGCTCGACGCGGACGATCCGCTGCTCAACGAGGAAATATTCGGCCCGGTATTGCCGATCGTCACCTTCGACAGCGAACGCGAGCTTTTCGCCGAACTCCGGCGGCACGGCAAGCCGTTGGCGATGTACTGCTTCGGCGGGAACCGCAAACTGCGCGCGAAACTGCGCTCCGACTGTTCCGCCGGCGCCTTGGTCTTCGACGATGTGGTCACCCACTTCATCAACCCCGACATGCCGTTCGGCGGCGTGGGCCCAAGCGGCATGGGCGCGTATCACGGCAAACGCACCTTCTCGACTTTCAGCCACTACAAGCCGGTGATGACTCAAAGCCGGTGGTTCGATCTGCCGTTCCGCTACCCGCCGTTTTCCAGGTTCCGCACCTCGTTTCTGAAGTTTTTGCTCCGCTGGTGACGGCCGTCGGGATCGCCGGTTGCGGCATTTTTGAAAAAAACCGAAAAATTTTACGTCTTGAGGTTTGAAATCCCCGTTTCGCGGGTATATATTAAGTTCATGCCGCAAGCGAGTGTAGCTCAGTTGGTAGAGCATCACGTTGCCAACGTGATTGTCGCCGGTTCGATTCCGGTCACTCGCTCCATTTTTTGATATGGAAATGTGCGCTCGTAGCTCAGTCGGTAGAGCAAATGACTCTTAATCATTGGGTCCAGGGTTCGAATCCCTGCGAGCGCACCATTTTTATGCTCAAATTCCCGTTTTTTCCCCGTTTTTTCCCCGTTTCGGTCGCATAATGGCGTTTCGAGTGCTATATTCTGCCGTAATCTGCCAAAACGGACGAAAACAATGAAGGAAACAACCAGGCGGATCACCAAACGGATGAAAGAACTACGAGGCAAACTGAGGCAGAAGCAAAAGGGCGGTTCCTACTACTACCGGCTGACTGTAGCCAACGGATTGCGCAAGGAGTTTGCCTTGAAGACCAGCGTGGAAGCCGAAGCCATCCAGAGGGCAGCCGAAATTGACGCTGTCTACGAAGCTCCGACTCGTGAGGTTGCGCTGGCTCAGATCAACGCGATCAAGGGGTTCAGCAAGCAAGCCCTGAAATTACCTCTGACCGATGCGTGGCAGAAGTACGAAGAGAGTCCGGATCGCGCCCACCCGATGGTCGCAGAGCATCGGGCATATAATTCGACCTACCGCGAGTTCGCGTCCTTTGCGACCGGAGAAATGGCCCGATGCGCCGTGAAGTCGCCAAACATTACGAGTGTGTCCGAAGTTTCGCATGAGGTGGTGGTCGCTTTTGTCGAGTATCTCAAGAGCACCAACATCTCTGTCCATACCCATAATCGCAAGTTGAAGCGCCTGCGTAAGATATTCGATTGCCTTTCCGATTTCTATGATGGCGAGAATCCGTTTCGCAACAAGGGCATTTTCCGCAAAGAACGCGAAGAACAGGATACCGTCGTCCGTAGATTGGCCTTTACGCAGGAGCAGGAACAGCAGCTGCGGGACGTGCTGGCGGATTCGACACACCGGGTGATGAACAAGCGCGAGATCCGCTGCATCTACTATATAGGTATGTATGCCGGACAGCGACTGAAAGATTGCGTGCTTCTCCAGTGGCAGAATGTGGACATGGAGCATCAACGCATCTTTGTCAAGCAGTTCAAAACCGGAAAAGAGGTCACGATTCCTATCGCTGCGCCGCTGTTCGAAGTTCTCAAAGAAGCACAGGCGTGGCGTGTTGATCAGTATGTCTGTCCTAAATCGGCAGCTCGGTATAATAAGACCGACAAGCACGGAAAAAATGTAGGCAACAACCTTGTGGATATAGACGTGCTGCGCGTAATCCGCTGGATCGGGCTTGAACCGTCAGTCGATGTTCCTGGCAGGGACAAGAAGATGACGGTCTACGGATTCCACTCGCTCCGCCACTCGTTCTGTTCTTTCTGTGCTGCCGCAGGTGTACCGAAAGCGGTGCTGCTGTCGATTCTGGGAACTCAGAGCGACATTGCTGACAAATACTACACACACGTTGGAGACGAGGCACAACGCCAAGCCATCAATGTGATTTCGGGCGTGATCGGAAACAACACCCTGAAGGATCGTGTTCAGTCGGTAATAGAGCTGCTGGATTCCAGGCCGGAACCTACCCAAGACGTGTTGGATCAAATCAGAAAGTTATTGACATAAGGATGCTTAAAGATGCCCTACGATATTGAAAAAGATATTGATTACGCAGAGTATGAGAAACTTATTTGCCAGCACAATCCCGAAAATGCGCAACTGACAGCACGGGTAGTAAAACTTTATCGAGAGTTAAGTTTTCAAGGAAAAAAAGAGGTCTTTGATATTCTTGTTTTGCATATGTTGCATGAGATTCATTCAATATCTCCGATTTCGCCATTACTCACGGATGAGGAGGCCATTGTTAATGAACTTGAAAATTTCAAAAAATTAGGACTTCTTGAGCAGGTTATGGGGGTGGTTTCCTTTTTTATCATGCGCCAAAAAGAGATGCATGAGGAAGCAAAAAAATATAGCCGCCAAAAAGCCAGTAATCAGAAGACGAATACACGGGTAACGTATTGCAAAGCATTGGAAAATTTCTTAATTGAAGTTGAATCTATCTGGCATCCACTACAAAAAGATGGAGAACCAGCAAGAATGGTACGAAATTCTCAGATGAATAAAAAATCTGCATTAAAAAAGGTTTATGACAAACATTCGGCGGAGATAGAGGAAAAATTAAGGTCTTGCGGATTCCAAGGCGACTGCAAAAAACAATTTTACAATTGCTTCGACTATTACACAAATAAATACGTTGAGGTGTTCAATGATGGTAAAACCATCAATGGACATGTGCGCGAAACACGGGCTCATCGTTCGGAAGCTTCAAGAAAAAAATCCAGTCGAGCAGCGAAAGAAGTCTGGGCCAAAAGAAAAATGAAACAATAATCCGAACGCATCTTCGACATCTGTACCGCAAGGGGCTTCCTCTTGCGGTTTTTTTATGCCTTGCCCCTTTTGTAATTCAGTCCTGAATTCTATAAAAAGTATAACGCCAATATAGTTTATAACCATTTGTATTTCAATGCGTTGCGCCGTGTTGTCCCCTTGAAATCCTCATCTTTTTGTGGTATCTTTGAAGCGGTTTGCAAGGAGCATAATAACGATGGACCAAGTTGAACAAAGATTGCGGCTGCAGACGGTGCAACTGACGTGCCGGCTGCTTGCGCAACTTTTGACTTCCGGCTTGGTTACGACGGGTGAACTGAGCATCATCAGGAAGCATCTGACTGCGCTCGCGAAGACGGGGGAGTTGGCACCGGCAGTGAAGCCGAAATTGCTTACCGGCCCCGAGGCGGCGGAGATGCTGGCGATTTCATATTCGCAGTTCCGCACCCTGGCGCGTGAAGGCGCGTTTCCTTTCCGGCGCAGAATGATAGGGGGGAAAACAGTTCGTTTTCTTAATACCGATATTATCGACTACATGCTGGTCGGTTCGCTCCAAGGCGAAGGCGCGGACGAAGGGGGTGGCGATGATGTCTAGACCGGATTTCCCCAATGACCCTGACATACTGACGACCGTTGGCGAGCCGTTTTCGCGGTACGGGAAACACGGCGTCCGCATAAACCATCGCTGTTTTTCGGAGTTGTACCGAAAGAAGCGTCCGCTTAAGTATTTTGACAGCAACGGATTCGTCGTCTGCATTGACAACAACTGGGGAACGTTGGATGACCGGGTGTTGCGCAACGAGCTTGAGGAATTGATCGCCGACGTGGCGCTTGATTACGACCTCCAAGGCGAGGTGCAGCCCACCGAAGCCGATCTGGGTGAGATCGTGAAGATTCTGAAGCGCCGGACGTGGGCAGGTGTGTTGCCCAAGCCCGACCCGGACGCGATCCCCGCGGCGAACGTGCTGCTGCGCTGGAGCGAAGAAAAACTCGACTTAGAAATCTCGCAATATTCGCCGGATATTTTTTTGACCAGCCGTTTGCCCGTTAAATACGATCCGGATGCAAAGGCTCCGAAGTTCGAGGCGGTCCTCGAGGAAATTATGCCCGATTCCGATGATCGCCGGGGTGCCCAAGAATATCTCGGTGCGGCGCTATTTTTCGTCAACCGTACTCGGAAGTTTCTGCTCTGCCTCGGCGAAGGAGGATGCGGAAAAACTATACTTAGTTTGTTTCTTATCAAGATATTAGATAAGGCGCGTGCCCTTGAGCTCAACATCGAAAACGTCCGGAATCCGTACGAGCTCGCCAGCCTATCCAATCAGACGCTGCTGACCGCCCCGGAGGCAGTCAGCCGCGCACTCTGCACCGATGGAGCCGAGCATGTAAAAAAACTCGTGGGAGGAGACTTTTTTCAGACGCGGCAAAAATTTCGCAACGAGCGGGTCGATCACTACGGTCTGTTCAGCCTCATAATCATGTCGAACCACAAACTGCGCTTCGCGTTCGAAGGGCGCGGAGACGAATGGCGCGACAGGACGATACCGATCTTTTTTGATCATCATATCTCGGACGAGCGGCGTAACGTCAATATCGTAGATGAGCTTTGGACTGCCGAGGGGCCGGGGATTTTCAATTGGTTCCTCGACGGTGCCCGGCGGGTCAGGAAGAACAATTGGAAGATCACGCTGTCTGCGGTCCAAAGCGATCGTCTGGAGCGACTGCTGGCGCTGAGTGACCCAATGGCGGTGTTTGTACGAAACCACGTGGTGCTGTCGGCGGGCGACTACTTTACGTCGTCTGCCGCCTGGGAGAAATATATGGAAATTCGCGGAGGCGCGGGGTTGCCCATGCTGGACGCTGGGGCGTTCTACAAGCAGCTCGCCCAAGCGATGGGCGAGATCTACCAAGCGACCGCCGTGAACTCGCTGCCCGGCAAGCAGCGGGGCTACCGCGGATTTTCGCTCAAATAGTGGACGGCTCGCGCGCGCTCGTGATAAAAGTTCGCAAAACGGCGTATTTGCCGTCGTTGCCGTCGTAAAATAGGCCGAAATCGGCCGGAAAGGAAGAAAAATGCAAGAAAACAACGAATTGATGTGGGGCGGAGATCGCGACCGTTTGGGAGATTACCGGGCGATCAATGAGCCGGAGATCATCGAATCTGGTGACCGCTCCCAATGGTCGCTGTTCCCGCTGACCGCGGCGAAACTGGAAGCCGCCGTTCGGCGCAGCGACACGGCGGGGCCGATGTCACTCGGGCCGTTTTATCCATCCCTGCTGCGGAAGGAATGCGCATTGCTGCTGCCGCGTCCGGTGTTTGGGATCGACGACCCCGCATTGACTGTCCTGTTGGACACGTGGAACAGAAATTTTAGTTTTTGGAGGTGCCGCGCCATTGGCGACGTGCTGGCGCGCTACGAGGCGATGAGGTGGAATAATGCTGATAGGTAAATCTAACGGAGGCGAGGCTTTTAGGGAGTATGTCGACGCGCAGTCACGGCTGACAGTGTGGGCGGTAAATCATATCAATTCGCCGTCGATCTCGAAGTTGGGCCTGTCGCACATTCCCGGAGGGGCTGTCGATGCATCCGGGACGAAAATGATTCATGCCAGCGGTCCCGGTCTGACACTGGAAAAGCATGTCGTCGAGCCGGGGATGGTTCCTCGTGTAGGTTCGCAGTCCACGACGCTGACGCCGCCCGTCCGCCATCGCGAGTTGGTTGACGTCGCCCCGACCAGTGCCTCGCTGGTGTTCGGCGAGATGATCGGATTGTGCGATCCTGTTTACATGGCCGGGAAACTCGAATTGTTCAGCCGCAACATGGACAAGGTGTCCGGGCCGAAGCTGGTCCGCGCGTTTTGCGAGCCTCAGGTTATTGTCGACGGTATCAACGACATGGTGTGCTATGATGCGGACGGCAATTTTGCAGGACGCTACATTGTGCTTAACGGAGAAGTTTTTGAGGCAAAGCTTTTTAAATATACGAAATCTCCGGGGATGGGGTATTTTTTGTTCAAGCCCGGGGAAAGCGTGATTTTTACCCCGCCGGATTGCGATGGAACGTTCACTACGAATGCCAACACCGCGCACGCGAATCGCGGCATGGGTTGGATCTGCAAGGCCGGTGGGGTGGATAAGTTGCCGTGGCAGATCATCAAGCGCTACGAGAAGGCTCGGATCGTGTGGGAGGAATACCCTGATGCCCCGGGTGTGACCAGAAGCAGCTTCGCCGGGGTGTTCTCCATCGCTACCGAGGCCAAGCGTCGCGGCGTGGCGATGAAAATTATCCGTGCGACAGCTTCCGCCGATACACGCTGGGGAGTGTGCGTTGCGCAGGAAAGACTGCTCGACGACCGCGAGGTCAAAAAACTGGCGCGGCGGTTCAAGCTCAAGATCGATCCGGTGTGGAACGGCTTTCCCGGAGAGATCGACTTCGACGATGAGCATCAGGTGCGCAAGGTGCCGCCGTTTTGGGACGACAATCGTGTCGCCGCGTTCTTCGGTATGAAAAACGTCGATTTCATGTTGGAGATGGTCACGCCGCGGCTCACTCCTTGGATCTCCTGCGGTCGGGTGTTGGCGGTCGTTGATGAAAAGGAGCGACTGCTGGCCAAGAAGATCCATACGCATGGAGGCGACAAAGTGCGGGTAGCCACGTCAGAAGTGTTCAGAGACGAGGATTTCTTCATCGAGAAGGTTGCGCCCGCGATAGATATGGTTTTCGTCGTGCCCCCGAGCAATGAAAAACAGTCCCACGTCCCAGCGGGTCTAGAACTCTGCGCGCAGGCGGGGTTGCCGGTCGGAATCTTTTCGCGGAGTGAAGACGCTCCCCAACTGGAAACGGATGCCGTGTGCTACTACGTGACGAAGCATCCGGCCGAAAAGGGCGTTTTCTGCGTCAAGAGCATGAACAACAACACGATAACCAAGTACAAGTTCTCGCCGTCCGGAGTGGAGGAAACTCCGGGCACGGAGGGCGATATGAAAAAAGGAGAGTAAAAATGGAAGTGACCGTAAAAAAGGCCAAGGCGATCTTGATCAGGTTAGCCCAAAGGCAGCTCGCCGGAGGTAAGCCGCAGCCCGTAATATTTTGGGGGGCTCCCGGAATCGGGAAGTCCGACATCGTCAAGGCCGTGGCCAAAGAACTCGGCATCGAACTGCGTGATGTTCGTCTGGCTCAGTTGGACCCGGTCGACCTGCGCGGTGTCCCCACCGTGGAAGACGGGCAAACCAAGTGGGCTACACCGAGTTTTTTCTCGACCGATCCGAACTCGGCGGGCATCCTTTTTCTCGATGAGCTTTCCGCTGCCGACCCGTCGATTCAGGTCGCCGCCTATCAACTCCTGCTGGATCGGCGTGTCGGCGAATATGAATTGCCGCCGAAGTGGATCATCGTGGCGGCCGGCAATCGCGCCGAGGACAATGCGGTCTCGCTGCCCATGTCGTCGGCGTTGGCGAACCGTATGATGCACCTCGAACTCCGGGCTGAGCCCGAGGAGTGGGCGCGCTGGGCGAGCAAGCATGCTCTCGATCCTTCGGTGATCGGTTTTATCCGCTTCCGCCCGGGGATGCTCTTCGCGGCTGGCGAAAACTGCGAGCGTGGCTGGCCGTCGCCGCGCAGTTGGGAGCGTGTTTCCAACATTCTTGAGGTCGGTTTCGATGATGGCGAACTGTCGCCCTGCGTTGCCGGTCTGGTGGGCGATGCGGCCGCTGCGCAGTTTCTGGCGTACCGCCGCCACTACAAGGCGTTGGGCGACGTGCGTGAATTTATGCTCGACCCCGGCAAGCCGCTCAAACTCGGCAATAACAAGCCTGATGTTTGCTATGCGTTGGCTTCGGCGCTCGCTTACTGGGTTGGACGCGGAGAAAACCCGGCGGAAGCGGCGCAGTTGCTCGACGGCTTCTTCCGGCTTTCGCTGCTGCTGCCACCGACCTTCGCGGTCGTGGCGATGATCGACGCGCTGGAAGGCGATAATACCGGCGCGCTGTCCGAACGGATGACCGCCCATCCCGACTTCGTCGCGTGGCAGACCCGCTTCGGCGACGAATTGGGCAAGCGGAGGTGACTCATGAGCATCAATGACTTCAAGACGGTGGTGGAGCAGGATCGCATGGAGCTGATGTTCCGCTTCCCGTTTTACGGGCGCGTCATCTGTCAGTGTGAATTGGTGCCGGTGCGGTCGCCGGATGCGCCGGTCGCGTGCAACGACTGCCGCCACATCTACCTCGCGCAACAGGCATACTTGGCGTTGCTCCCTGAGGAACGGTTGTTGGTTCTGGCGCATGAAGTGCTTCATATCACGTTGCGCCATGCGTTCAGGTGCGGCAACCGGGATGAAGAGCGCTTCAGCTTCGCCGCGGATGCGGAGATCTACCCGCTGCTGCGTGACGAGTTCCCGCAGGCGGTCATGCGTGGCTATAAAACGGCGTGGGACGGCTTGACGGCCGAGGAGATATACGAGCTGCTGCCGAAAAAGCTTCCTGCATCCCCGCCGATGCACTGTTATCCCTCCAATACGCCCAATACACCGCCGAGCGAAGATCACGGCGACGGCGACATGGTAAACATGGCCTCTCAAGGAGGCGATGACGTACCCGACGATGATTCGGAAAATACCGCTGCAGCCGGTGGCGATGGTGACGACACGGGAGCCGAAAAACCTGATGGCTGCGATGGCGGCGCTCAAGATCAATCCGAGGGCGAAGAGCAGGGCCAAGGCGGATGTCAAGGTCAAGACCAAGGCAAAAACGCCATCGGCGGTCAGGGCCGGGGCGAAGGGAGTGATAAAGAAGACAGCCAAGGCGGTGACGTTGTCGAAGGTCCGAACGGCGCAGAAAGCGGCAATACTCACGACGATGAGGACGGAGACAACGGTGAATCGCACGGGAAAGCCCGCACGCCTGCCTTTGACGCCGATGCCGAGATGTTTTGTCGCAACCTCTCCGCAGACGCCGAAATCGAACTCAAGACGAGGGGCGACAGGGGTGATGGCGCTGGCAATCATCTGTTGCGGCTTTTGGAAAAAATCAACGTCCCGCACGTCGACTGGAAGATTCTGCTGCGGCAGTTCATCCGGGAGGTGCGCGGGGGCAGCTATCGTTGGTTGCCGCCCAATCGTCGCTTCATAAGCAAGGGGCTCTACCTGCCGGGACGCAGACAGAAGATGTTCCGGGGCGTGGTCGCGCTGGATACGTCGGGAAGTACCGTTAAAGAGCTGCCAGGCTTCGTCGAAGAGGTCGAGCAGCTGATGCGCTCGTTCGGCAAATTCGAGTTGACCGTCATCGAGTGCGATGCCGCGATCGGTAATGTCACGGTGGTGTCCTCCGGTATCAAGCTCCACGATTGGCGCAAGCATCGGTTCAGTGGCGGCGGGGGGACCGATTTCACCCCGGTCTTCAAGTACATCAAAGAAAAAAGGCTCAACCCGAACGTGTTGGTGTTCTTCACCGATGGCGATGGTGCTTGTCGCAGCTCCAATCCCGGCTACCCGGTTTTGTGGTTGCTGACTCGTGATGGTCAGCCCCCTGTGTCGTGGGGAGTGCCGATAAAGATGAAAGGGTAAGATTATGGCCAGCACAATGAAGGATGTGTGGGACGAGTTACGGGAGGAGATACTGAGCGGCGTTATCCCCAACCGTAAAGGGAATTTGCTGCCTAAGACCTCATCGCAGACCGAACAGATTATCCTGTTGGAACTGGCACGGGAGGCGGCCATCTCTGACGGGATGGCGCTTGCTGAACTTCAAGAGAGGCACGACTTCGCGGAATGGGTCGGCGACAGACGCCCCGATCCGTCCCGCGATCAATGGCTGTGGGTATATCATAACATCGGGGTTAGGCATCCGAAGCTTGACGTGGATAAGGTCGTCGGCATAATGGCGGGACGGGATGCGTTGCTGCCGTTCTTGCGGTCTGCCCCCGATCTGCGGTTCGTCGAGTGCTATGAAAAATTCGTTTGCGAAAAGACCGATGATGATGCGGCCGAGCTTCCGTACCCGCAACTGGAAGAAGCAATCAAAAGCGATATTCCGGCAAAACTCGGCATATTCCGCATCATGTGTCGAAATGTTACCGACGAGGAGCTGCTGACTCGGGCGGTTTATCTGAAGAAACCGGCAGTGGTCTGTGCGCTGCTGAAGAAAATGTCTCCGGAGCAAGCAATCCCGATGCTGATCAAGAAACTGCGCCACTGGAAAGATCCGGAAATGCTGATACTCAAGGCCGTGGAGTCGTTCGGCGCCGACTTGGCGTCTTGGCGGGATGACTTCGGCAACGGGTTCTTCTGGTATCTGTATGCGAGGGATCAGCCGGTGTCCAAGGCGATGATCGACGCACTGCCCGACGAGGTGATAGCGACATGGGAACAGCCTAACCGCTATGGCATCACGGCGTACGATCTGTGGAAGTATTATCGCGCCGGGTTGCAGCTGCCGGAAAGATGAGCGTCGCGTTATTCCTCGGTTGCAGTATTTTCGCTCCTTGTGAACTGCGAGACGAAGAACTTGCGGGTGGTGCTGGGCGTAGTGTCCTCGTCGACGTGCTTGGTCAGGTACGACATCTGCCCGATCATTTTGCTTCTGGTCTTCGCGTAGTTCCCCGTGCCCCGTGTCAGCGTATAGCCATTCGGTCTGTGGGCGCCGTCCTTGTCCCGGTTGCACGGATAGACGAGCTGCTTCTCGTGTATCTCATCTCTCGTCATGCCGAGCGCGTTACCCCAGTGTCGCTCTGCCCTCTCGATGATCCCCTGCCTGCACTCGTTCTTCTTCGCGTTCGTCATCAGCGTAAGGTGATAGTGCTGGTGGGGCTGATCTTTCTGTTCCCTGCGGCCAATATACTGCGGATCATAGCCCTCTCTCCGCAGCTCTTTCGTCAAGCCATGTAATGCTATGGAAAAGTCTCGGTTGCTCCCGTCACTATCCATCTCTTGCGGATATCTGAAGTCCATCCTCGTCTGCATCACCTGTCTATGTCTCCGGCTCATCGAATCTAACAGCTCTATGCCTTTTTCTAGATAGCGTTTATAAAAGCTGTATCCTGTATCTTCTTGTTTGATGATCTTCTTTCTTGGCATATAAACCTCTTGTGTTTAATATTTTGATTTTGTTTGTTCATGAATATTGTTGTATGGCATTGGATGAAGGATTTTCTCTTTATATATAGAGTATTTGTATATATAGTGTACTATATAGAATCCCCCTTGTTGTCAAGCTCAAAATACCCTCAAAAATTATTCCCGAATTAGATACCCTCATATTATAGAAGCATCAAATACAAAAAAGATGCAAAAAACAAAAATTCCAAAACAATAAAGGATCAGTCAAAATGAAGATTAAACTGATTGTCAACGGGATCGGAGCAAACAACGCCCAAATGGAAATCGAGGAGACCTGCGAGCTGAGCGAGCTAAAAACGGTGGTGGAGAAAGTCGAAAGCGCCATCGGGAATCTTGAACATACCCCAACGCCGCAAGAAACTCAACACCCCGGAAATCAAGAAAGAAACGGTAATTTTACTCCGGCGTCAGAACAGGCTCTGAAGGCGTTGTTCGGCGCCTGCATGAGCAACAGAACCGATGTCGAAACCGTATGCCGGAAGTATGGAGTTGATCCGGATCACATCAGCAAACGGGATTGTATGCGCATGACCAACGATCTGAACAAAAAATCCGGCTATGTGCGGGATTGAAAGTGAAGGGCTCTGCAATAGTCGTCTTGCAGAACGTTTTTTACACGCGGATTCGGCAGTTTTGTGTCTTTCGGGATTGAAAAGCCGCCGACCGCGTGTATATTACCCAATAGGGAGATTGGCGAATGAAAAATCTGACCAGCAGCGTTTATAGTTTCGAGAAACTTGTCAACGAAGGGTATCTCTATGTTGACAAAACCGAGTACATTTGGCAACTGATAAACCACGTTGGCGAATCTTACTTTCTCTCCCGCCCCCGCCGCTTCGGCAAATCGCTCACGCTCTCCACGCTGAAGGCGGTATTCGAGGGCAAAAGGGAATTGTTCAAGGGGCTGGCGATTTACGACAAGCCCTATGACTGGAAGCCGTATCCCATAATCCACTTGAGTTTCGGCGATTACAATGTGATGTCCAATGCCGTTCGGGAGTTGCCGGACTACCTGATGGCTAAAGTTCAGAGAATCGCACAGGAATATTCCATTCATCTCGAAGGCGGAACGCCGGGACTCTGCTTCGGCTATCTGATAGATCAACTTTACAAAAAAGATCAAGTCGTTATATTGGTGGACGAATACGACAAGCCCATTCTTGACAACATCTCCAGCCCCGACGTCAAAGAGATTCAGCAGTGCCTGAAGGGTTTCTACAGCGTTTTGAAGGACCGCAACACGCAGGAACGACTGCTTTTTGTCACCGGCGTCAGCAAATTCAGCCATGTCTCGCTGTTCTCCGACCTGAACAATCTGACCGACATCACGATGGATGCCCGGTACGCTACAATGCTCGGCTACACCCAAGAGGAGTTGGAAGCGAACTTCGGCGATCGCATCACGGCACTCGCCGGGGATCGTTCGACTGACGAGTTAAAGGCGGAGATCAAGGCGTGGTACAACGGTTACCGCTTCCACAGCAACAGCGCCACGGTTTACAATCCGGTCTCGTTGGCCAGATTCTTTGAATCGGGCGGAGAATTCAACACCTACTGGTTCTCGACCGGCACGCCGACGTTTTTGCTCGACCTGATCATGAAGTCGAATTTCAACTTTTCGCTGGCGTTGAACAATCCGGTTTCCGGATCGTTCTTCAACTCCTTTGAAATCACGACATTGGATCCGATGGTTCTGCTGTTCCAGACGGGGTATTTGACTATTGACCGGGCCGAGCAGCGTAAGGTGCCGTTCACCAATAAGACCGTCACCGAGTATTATCTGCATTTCCCGAATCTCGAAGTGGAAGAATCTTTCAACGGATCTTTGCTGGCCTACTACACCAGCGTCAAAAAACAGGATGCGCAGGAGCTGATCCTCAATCTCATAACCGCGGTCGGAACCGGCGATGTGGATGCGTTCCTTAAATTGTTCCAGTCGGTTTTTGCGGGCATCCCGTACACGATCCATGTCAAGGACGAGCATTATTACCAGACCGTGTTCTATGTGATCTGCGATCTTTTGAAGCTGATGGTTCAGGCCGAGACCTGCACCAGCGACGGCCGGATCGACATGATGGTTGCAGCAGGGGAGTGGATCTATGTGATCGAGTTCAAACTCAACAAGACCGCTGACGAGGCGCTGACGCAGATCGAGAATAAAGATTATGCTCTCAAGTACCGGAAAGACGGCAAGCGAATCATGTTGATCGGTGTCAATTTCGATTTCAACACTGGTAATATCACCGACTGGCTCAAGGAAGAGTACCGCGGCTGATTTCCCGTAAGGTCGTCAAGTGCCCGAGCACTTTGAGTTTTTGATCTGGCAACCGGAGTCGTTCATCGCTGCAGTCCTATACGGGGGCAGGGGCCGACATCTAACACGCCGTTGCCTGGGAGTCCCAGAATTTCGATACTGATTCCGGCTGCGACCGCCACTCACCTGTGGATACCGGTTCGTGCCACCCTCCGCCTCCATCCCCTCTCATGCCCGTACAAAGACGTCTCATGTCATCAACCGGAGATTAATGCCACCGATAATAGATCGTGCATCATGCATGACCCCTGCCATTCTAATGCTAGTGTTCCAATAAAAATCTCCGCAGAGGTAATCCCGGAGGTTGAAATTCCCATGAAATAGTGATATGTTAGCACGGTTTTGTATAATAATATCCTCTGTCGGTGCTCAATGAGGATTGACGATTGCATCAATGAAAAGCTGCCGGAGAACGCGTTATGATAAAAAAATCAATGGATGACGCTGTGCTCAGGCAAAAAATCATTGATCTGCTGAAAGAATTTGGCTCCTCGTCATCTTACGGCGATTTGAATAATGCGGTGATGAATATGTTGAAGATTCTTCCTCCGCCTGTTGTCAAACTAAATGCGTCGGAATCACTTCCTGTGAATTCAACACTACTTGAGGAGCAAATCCCATATCCGCCACCCCCAAAATATGATTTCACATTCATTGACCTTTTTGCCGGAATCGGCGGTTTTCGCCTCGCTTTTCAAAAAGCGGGCGGCTTGAGCGTTTTCAGTTCTGAATGGGATGAGGCCGCTCAAAAAACCTATGAGGCAAACTACGGAGAGATTCCCGCGGGCGATATTCGCGCTGTCGACAAGGAGGCCATTCCGAAACACGATGTCCTCTGTGCCGGTTTCCCATGCCAGCCGTTTTCTCTCGCAGGTGTCTCCAAAAAAAACTCATTGGGGCGAGCGACCGGATTTGAGGATCAGACACAGGGAACGCTGTTCTTTGAAATCAAAGAAATCATCGCCCGAAAACGCCCTGCGGCCTTCATGCTCGAAAATGTCAAAAACCTGTTCCGCCACGATCAGGGACGTACATTTGAAATAATCAGACACACCCTCGAAGATGTCTTGGGTTACATTGTCAACTGGAAAATCGTGGACGGCTGCAAATGGGTTCCCCAGCACCGGGAGCGATTGTTCATTGTCGGTTACAACCCCGATCTTATTGACATAAAGAAAGATGAAATCATCATTCCGAGAGAACCGCATAAAGAAGAACATTTTGCGAGAAAGCAACTGCGGGATATAATACTGCCGCATGTAGACGGATACACGCTTGGTCCCGGCACTTGGGCTACGCTGGAACGTCACAAGGCACATCATGCCGCGGAGGGCAATGGTTTCGGATATGGACTGCACACGGTCCCAATTAAAGAAGATGAAATTACCAGGACGATTTCCGCCCGTTACCATAAGGACGGAGCTGAAATTCTTATTGAACAACCCGGGAATCGACCGCGACGCCTGACTGTAGAGGAAGCCATGCAGTTGCAGGGATATGACCCCGCGCATTTCATTTTCCCGGTCTCAAAAACACAGGCCTACAAACAGATCGGAAACAGCGTTGTTTGGCCGGCAATTCATTCGTGCGCACTGGAAATAGCAAAAGTGTTGAAAACTCGGAGAAAGAAGAAATGAATCCGGTGAAGGACTATAAAAACATATCTTTGACGCGATTTCTGGAAATTCTGGACCAGAAACATTTCTTTTGGCTGATCAAACGTCTTTCGGGCAACGACACAGGGATTACAGGGGGACATCAATCCGGGATTTATGTGCCTCGTCAGTTCATGGAAGCCGTTGTTCCTGCAGTTGTCACCACCGAAGAGTACAATCCGACGCGGGAAATATCATGTTACATTCCAAGTCAGGACTGTCTTAAGACGGGAATTCAGGCAAAATACTACAACAACAAATATTTTCCGGAAAAAGAGCGGAAAAAGAAATACGATGAATTTCGGCTGACCCGCTGGATGGGCACCCCGGTGCAGGATGTTGAAAACACAGGAAGCATCTGCATTCTTGCCGGAGCATACATAAACGGAGAAACAGAGCTGCTTGGTTGGGTAAGCAATTCCGCAGAAGAAGAAGATCTTATCGAATACTGGCTCGGCAAAGATGTTGAGCCGGGGCAGATATATCTTTCATCTGTGCAGACTAAAAGGAAAGAACTGCCGATATTGAAGCAACTCCCCGTCTCGTGGTTGGAAATATTTCCATCCGGGCGCGATATTTTTCAATTCATTGAAGAGAGAATCCCTCAGTGTTCATGGTCGGGCTCAATAGATGAACTTCTGCTGAAAAGACGTGAAGTTGAATTTGACATTTTTGCCGAAGTGGAAAGACGCGATGTAATGCCTCATATCAAAGATGGTTTCTCATCGGTAGACGGGTTCATAAAGTACGCAAACAGTGTGGCGAATCGCAGAAAATCGCGCGCGGGGACATCTCTTGAACTCCATCTAGAAAGCATTTTCAGATATGAGCAATTGAAATTCGAGGCACAGACGGTTACCGAACAAAACAAAAGACCTGATTTCATATTCCCGTCCGGAAAAGATTATCATAATCCTGCATTTCCCAGTACAAAACTGCATATGCTGGCCTCAAAGACCTGTTGCAAAGATCGCTGGCGGCAGGTCATTTCAGAAGCAGATAGAATTGCGAAAAAGCATCTCTTTACTTTGCAACAGGGGGTCTCCTCCAACCAGCTGGCAGAAATGTATCACAATGGAATTATATTGGTTGTCCCGCAGCCAATCATTACCACCTTCCCGTTAGATTATCGGGACAAGATTATGAATTTGACCGGCTTTGTTGATTTTATAAAAAACAGTCAACGCGAAAGATGAAAAAATGGATCCTTTGTTACAGGAAAAACGCAGTTGGCTGATGAGTCGCATCAAGTCAAAAGATACGATACCGGAACTAATAGTTAGATCGTTTCTTCATCGCAACGGTTTTAGATTTCGTTTGCATGTTGCGAGTTTACCCGGAAAACCAGATATCGTTTTTTCAAAATACAAGACGATTATTGATATTCGCGGGTGTTTTTGGCATTTTCATGAAAATTGCGATAAAAGCAAGATTCCTTCCTCCAACAGCAACTGGTGGAAAAATAAATTAAGGGATAACGTTTTACGCGATGCCAAACACGTCGATTCATGGAAACGCGAAGGGTGGAAAATTTTGGTTATATGGTCTTGTTTATTCAAACATATGACAAAAACTAATAAAACAGCGATGTTGGATTATTTGGCGGAATCTTTTGATAGCATCATTCATGGGCAACACAAATATTTAGAAATCTCTTGGGCTGATTTCTGCAATGGGAGATACTCATTTCATGGCTGACATATTAGATCTTTTCTGTGGAGTCGGAGGTTTTTCGCTTGGCGCGACTCGTGCAGGATTTAATCTTATTGGCGGAATTGATTTAGATCCGTATGCTATGAAAATGCACAAGGTGAATTTTCCCAACTCCGCCCACTGGGAAGCAGATATCAGCCAGCTTTCCGGAAAACAAATACTTGAGCATTTCGGTATTCGTGGTGCCCCAGATGGTATTATAGGCGGCCCCCCGTGTCAGGGATTCAGCAGAATGGGACATCAAAATATTGAGGATGCGAGAAATACTTTGTTCAATAAGTTTTTTGCGCTTGTTGCGGAAATGAGACCGCGTTTTTTTCTGGCTGAAAATGTTCTTGGAATTCTTGATCCGCAAAATGCGCCTCTTATCAATCTTGCACTCAATCATGTTAGAAATGAATATACCATTTTGCCCCCTGTCATTCTTAAGGCAAGCGCCCACGGTGTTCCTACAACACGAACACGCGTTTTTTTCTACGGATATCGCTCGGAGGCAATGCCCCCGACATCGGAACGAGAACTTGCAAACTTACCGAACAGCGGTACCGTACATGTAGAAGATGCCCTTCTTGGATTGCCGCAAAAAATAGCTGATGAATGGCATGATAATCCCGCGGGCTGGCTCAATGTCCCGCCCCTAGGCGTCCGTTCGTACTATTACGACAGGATACGAGGACATATACCGCAAGGCGTAGGGAGCCCCTCGGCAATCGGGAGGATGAGAACGAAACATGAAGTCTCCGGGAATCAGGGGACTGTTCATTCTCCGAAGGTCAGAGCAAGATACGCCGCGTTGAACCCCGGAGAGGTTGATCCCATTTCAAAATCAAGGAGATTGCGACTTGACGGATTTTGTCCGACATTAAGGGCCGGAACTGGACGAGAGCATGGAAGTTTTCAAGCCGTTCGTCCCATACATCCAAGTCAAGCGCGAGTGATAACGCCACGCGAAGCTGCGCGCTTGCAAAGTTTTCCAGACTGGTTTCAGTTTTATCCAACAAAATGGCATAGTTTCAGGCAAATTGGTAACAGTGTTTGTCCGATTCTTGCAGAAAAAATATTGCTGATTATCTACCGAAAAATTCAATAGGAGAAAGATCATGACCGAAGAAGAAAAAAATACTGCTCAACAAGACAATGAGTCTGCAAGAAAAAGTGGCTTGATCGATGTCTCTCCGGCCAAATCCTTTTTCGTACAAATGTTAACTCGAGACATCGCTTTATCCGATGCGATACTTGATTTGTTGGACAATTGCGTAGATGGAATATTGCGTTCAAAAATAACAAAAGAAGGTTCTGCCCCATACGATTCCTATTGGGCAAATATCTCCATTGATAAGGATCTTTTTATAATTGAGGATAATTGCGGCGGTATTCCATGGGCAAATCGTGAATACGCATTCAAACTGGGGCGCCCGGCAGATCGTCAAGCAAATGACGATTCCACGATTGGGACATATGGAATCGGAATGAAGCGTGCAATATTTAAGATGGGCGAACGTGCGGCAATCTACACAAAAACAAACGATATTGCCTACAAGGTGACTATTGACAAACCGTGGCTTACCGGGGAGTCGTGGGAATTACCATTAGATGTTGAAGAAAATGAATTATCAAATTCCGGGACAAAAATAGTAGTGACCGAATTGCTCCCGGGAGTGAGTGCGCAGTTTATAGATAGTGATTTTTTGAAGGATTTGAAAAAACAAATTGGCAGTCTATATGCTTTTATTCTGGCAAAGGGGTTTTGCGTAAAGGTTAATGGGGAAATAATTCGCGGACGCCCGACTCAATTGATTTTTTCAGAAGAAACAAGTATAAAACCTTATATTTACAAAGAGCAGATTGATGACGTTGAAGTCTTTCTTGCCGTGGGTTTCACAAGACCAATCCCATCGCCAGAGGAAATTGACAAAAATGATGAATCGGTTTCATACTCGTCTCTGGATGCTGGGTGGACTGTCGTATGCAATGATCGGGCTGTTCTTTATTGCAACAGAGACGAACTTACCGGTTGGGGCGAAGCTGGGATCCCCCAGTATCATACACAGTTTATCGCCATTTCCGGGATCGTAGAATTTAGATGTAAAAATGCCCAGAAGCTTCCGATGACAACAACAAAACGCGGCATTGATGCGTCTTCGAGGCTTTATCTTCAGATAAAGAATAAAATGCGAGAGGGGATGAGATTGTTCATTGCCTATACCAATCGCTGGAAAAAAGATTGGGAAGAAGGGAGAAATAAATTTTCAGGGAAGCATGAAGCGGTAACAATTTCTGCATTAAAACAAAAAATCACTGACATGACCGTCGTGTTAACAGAAAAGGACGGCGGTGCTGTCTTCGTGCCGAAATTGCCAATGCCACCTCAGGGGGACTCTGGAAAAGTTAGAATTTCTTTTTCCACCTTAAAAAATAATCCAAGAATTGTCGCTGCATACCTGTATGGTGAAGATGATGCGGACAAGCATTCTAATAATGAAGTCGGCGAAGAGTGTTTCAAGTATTTTTTGAGAAAGGCTGACAGATGAGCCAAAAAAAGAAACATCCTCCGTATAGACTGTCTGTGAATAAATCAGTTGATAGATATCTACTGCTTGAATTAATTCGATTTGCGGAAAAAAATAATTTTACAAACATGAACGAAACCGAATATTTTAGCTTGGGAGGACCATTTCTTATTGATCAAAAACTTATCCATTCAAATTTTCCGTACATAAAAATTTATTCTATCGAAGAAGATCCTAATACTTATAAACGCCAGCAACGACATATTTTTTGTAAAAACATTGAGCTGATTCAAGATAGTGTGTCGAATTTTATTGATTGTCATGATTTTAAAAATCAGGTGGTGTTTTGGTTGGATTTCACACACCTAACACGGCAATACTTAGATACGGTTGCAAATCTCGTTTACAAATTGCCTATTGGAAGTATTGTCAAGATTACTTTTAACGCGCGTCCTCCATATCGTCCTAACGAAGAAGATCAATCCGCTGCTGTTAGGGATTTTCGTTCAAAATACGACGATTATCTTGTTTCTATTGATTTTGAACAGCTTTGTGATGATGAAAAATATCATTCATTACTTGTTGAAATGCTTAAAAATGCTACGGCAAAGTTGCAAAAAGAACGAAAGGCTCCTGCCAGCTTCATTTTCTGCGATGTTGTTTACTATTACGACACCGCACCAATGATGAGTTTTTCCGGCATATTAATGCCGCCAGAAAGGATAGATGACTTAAAGCGTGAATTAGCAAGGCATGAGTTTTTTTCTCATGATAGAATTCAAACTATAAACATGCCGAATTTCAGCCCAATTGAAAGATATTACATTGATAAAAACCTTCCATCAGAGGATGTAGATAGTTTATTTGATGCTTTGGGATACCCATTGATCCCACAAGAAAAAGCTCCATTCGTCGAAACAAAGAGCTTATTAAATCAGTACGCCAAGTTTTGGCATAAGTATCCAGAATTTGTTCGGATAATGCCATGAAATTCTTCGTTGATTTTCCTAAATTAGCTTTTTTGTTTTCCGCCGCCGACATAAGTCCACGGCAGCTGCTTTTTTGCATTTTGCGGGAGCCTTTACATTTGTATTAAAGGAGTAGCGCTAGTGAATGATATAAATATAAAAGAAATGTTTGCCGGATTATTTTTGGCAAAATTTGATCGAGACGGATTGGTGAAACTGGGATTTAGATCATTTAATCAAGCATTTAAGGAACTTGCGCTGCTAATTGGCGGGAAACCTAACAGTATCAAAAATTATCGTGATGAATTTGATCCCGCTTTCCCCAATGAACGCCGGGGGTGGTGTAATCGCCAAATGCACAAAACTCGCGCCAAAATGCTTGACCAATACGGAGCGTTGAGTTTAGATGAAATGTATGATATGCTGCTGGAAATGTTTGTCGGTGTCGAGGCATATTTGAATTCGATAAACGACTTATTTAAAAAAGGTAGAACTTGGAATGATGTTTCTAAAGCCATAAAACTAGTCGATTTTTATAATCTCGAATCGACAATGCTTGCAGGTTTAGATTACACATCTGTGGTAGGCAAAGAACGTTTGGCCACCATAAAGGCAAGAGTTACTCAAGCACAGTATCGCAAGTGGATTTTGAATATATATGAGGGGAAATGTTGTATAACAGGACTTAATATTCCTGCTGTTTTACGCGCAAGCCATATTATCGGCTGGAAGGAAGATTTCGAAAATCGCATGAATCCTGAAAACGGCCTGTGTTTATCAGCAACCTACGATGCGGCATTTGATCGGCATTTGATTTCATTCGATGACGATTACCGCATGATTCTTGCCCCGTCTCTTCGGGATTATTACCAGAACAATGCATTTCAAGAGCAATTTAAACATTTTGAAGGCAAACGGATTGCTCTTCCTGTTCGTTTTCTTCCATCAAAGGATTTGCTTGCCAAGCACCGAGAGGCAATGCGGTGAAGCCAAATGAAAAACACTTCCAACGAGTTTGATGAATATCTGCGGCAGGGGGAACCGCAGAAGCGCGAGCGCGCCGAGGCGTGGGGCATTGCCATCGGTCTGCAGGCGGTTGACGGCTTGACTCCGTCCACATATTTGGTCGAAACCGCAAAGCGCCATATCGAGGGCGATATCTCCATCGACGAGGTCCGGGATCTTATTGACACCTATTACCGCACCAAGTCCGCCTACGACGCAGTCGACGAGGGCAAGAAAGAAGCCGACAAAGTCTCCTCCAATATTACCAAACTGATCAACGAGAAGACCTTTTCCTTCTCGCCCGTCGGTTATGCCGCCGTCCACGGGCGCGTCTTCGAGGGGGTATTCAAGTTCGCCGGGAAGTTCCGCGACTGCAATATCACCAAGCGCGAATGGGTGTTGCGCGGCGACACGGTGCTGTATGTCGGTTTCGACGAGATACGCCGTGCACTGGATCATGACTTCGACCGGGAAAAGGAATTCAGCTACCAGGGATTGTCGCTCGCGGAGATCATCGCGCATATTTCGAAATTCGTTTCCGGCATTTGGCAGATCCACGCGTTCCGCGAGGGCAACACCCGCGCTACGGCGGTCTTTACGATCAAATATCTGCG
>Ga0265298_10002566_pt1 | contig 25042 bp, 28 predicted proteins | sample AusTroGonzalo_MG_3_FD_193486 | JGI IMG/M metagenome (GOLD analysis project Ga0265298, IMG submission 193486) | Bovine rumen microbial communities from tropical cattle in Woodstock, Queensland, Australia - Gonzalo_01 | ecosystem: Host-associated > Mammals > Digestive system > Stomach > Rumen ...
GATGGCCAACTCCATTGACTTTCACGCAATAGAATTGGTCTGTAAGGAAAAGAATTACCAGGCACCTGGTTCATTATGCATACAATTGAATTATGGCAGGCAGAAACCTTAAGAAGCGGCGCAGGAACTGCGCCGTCTATCCCATTGCTGATGGATGCTCCAGGGAAGCTGTTTATGAAGGTACGCCGAAACAATGTGAGCGGTACGTATCGGATCATCCGGAATTAAAGGGCAACTGCATAGTGCTTGGTGTCAATAATTAACTACTAAAAAAAACAGAATTATGTCAAAACAGGATGATGTATTGCGCGCCATGGTGCATGACTACGTGACGCTGACAGATGAAGATGTCAATAAAACATTTGAGGCCTCACGTAAGTCTTTGGAGAAAGTGCGCCAGGAGAAGGGCTTGCAACCATATACGGAAGAAGACTGGAAGTTCATCAGGAATTTCTATGAGCTCTTCTACCGTGACGGATTCGCCGACGCAGCGCGCCGCTTCAAGAATATGCTCGACCAGATCATAGATGGCCACAAGTCAGCTCCAGCTCCGGAAGTGAGCGTATTATGCGTGTCTCCTAAAGCCATGTCGTGAACAACCCCATTTTAGCATATAGAACAGCATCATTTGAGGAGCTGGAAGCCTACCGCGACAAGGTCGGCCGTGACGTATGGCGCGACATGGAAGTGAAGGTGTTCCAAGCCCTGGAGATACTCCAACCCGGAAGATTCTACGACGTCTCCAGACAGGTCAAGGAAGAACAACAGGAACTGTTCGTCAAATGCTGCTGCGTCTATATACTGGAGCAAGCTCCGGATAACCCTCATCCCGTCATGTTTCATGACGGCAATACTGTTAAACGCTACTGATTATGTGGACTAAAGAGGAAAAAGAAATACTTTGCAACGGCATCAAGAATCATGTGCCATTCCAGGATCTGTGCAAGCAGCTGGGAAGGACGCCAGAAGCGGTCCGGCAATATATGTTCAAGGTCAGACTGCCACGGCGCGCCAACGTGGTAAAAAACAATCTCGCCAAGTCCGTGCTGCTCATGTGCATCCCGGATCCGGAGTGCTTCCGTCCTAACCGGGCCTTCTATGAGGCCGTGGGAATGTCACAGAAAAGATGGTGGTCACTTTATTTCGGTGAGGCTCAGATCACCCCGGAGGAATACCGCGCGTTGGCCAAGTATTTTAATGTGTCGCTGCAGGATATCTTTGATGCCCGCCAGCTGAATTTAGAATTTAAGGACGATGGATCCATTACTCATACAGAAGATTAAGGATGCCACGGATATCGTGGCCGTGATAGGAGAGTTCCTGCAGCTGCGCAAGTCGGGCCGGAGTTACGTAGGTGTTTGTCCCTTCCACGAAGACACACACCCCTCCATGCGCGTCGATGGCACACGCCAGAGATACAAGTGTTTTGTGTGCGGAGCCGGAGGTGACGTCTTCCAGTTCCTGCAGGAGCATGAACGGATGTCGTTCCCGGAGGCGGTGGAGTGGTGTGCCAACCGGGCGGGCATCCAGGTGGAACGTGATGACAAGCCGGAGGATAGAGAGAGGATCCGTCAGATGGAGTCTTTAAGGGTGGTCATGGATGTGGCTGCATCTTATTACCAGGAGCATCTGCAGGATGCGAAAGCATACATCAAAAAACGCGGCCAGAACGCCGATATCCTTGCCCTGTACAGGGTAGGATACGCACCGGCCGACGGAACGGCCGGCCGTGATCTGACGGCTGCCGGATATGACGCTCAGGTGCTGAGAGCTGCAGATATAACCGGCGATGGCAAGTTCGGCCGATATGACCGGTTCCGCGACAGGATCATGTTCCCGTTCATGGATCTGCAGGGCCGTGTGATCGGATTCTCCGGACGTTACGTAACACCGGTCAAGGATGCCGGCAAATACATCAATACAGGCGATACACCGCTGTTTGTCAAAGGCGACAATCTGTTTGGTCTTTACCAGGCTAAAAAGACGGCCGTACAGACCGACACCATCTATGTAGTGGAAGGCCAGTTCGATGTGCTCTCCATGGTAGCCGCCGGCATACAGAATGTGGTGGCCGGCAGCGGCACAGCCATGACGCCGAAGCAGGTTTCCCTCCTCTCCAGGTTTGCCAATACCATAGTCCTGATGTATGACGCCGACAAGGCAGGCCTTAAGGCGTCGATATCCAACTGTGGCCAGCTGCTGGCGCGAGGGCTGGATGTGCGCTGCGTGCTGCTGCCGGACGGACATGATCCGGACGAGATAGCGCGCGAACAGAAGGAAAAAATGCCTAAATGGGTGGCCGACAATACCCGCCCCTGGCTGGATTATTTCACCCGCGTGCTTGACGTCAAGAACCTCAAGACTCCTGAAGACAAAGAGTCAGCCCTTATCACGCTATCCAACCTGGCCGCGCAGATACCCAGCAAGTCCAAGCGTCTGTTCTATGCTGCAGATCTGGCCAAGATGTTCAAATGTACGATTGAATCCGTGACATCCAAATTCAAGTCTGCAGTACGTGCTCTCCCGGCTAAACCGACAGAAAAGCCGGGCGTTCACGGACTGGAGGAGCTGGCCGACACATGCAAGGATGATCAATATTGTCTGCTGACTCCGGATCTGGATGAATTTCTTGCATGTGATGACATGCCGGCGCTGTATATATCCGGACGTCTCGATCAGGCTCAGATCCAGGAGCTGCGCAAAGCTCACCAATTATACCAGACCTGGAATAAACATCTGGATATTGACGAGACTGGCCATGAATGTGACTTCGTCCAGAACCTGGCCGACTGTTTCCGCGCAGGCCTGCAGACTATCGATGTGGTGGTCGAACAGAATGCCGACTCAGACGGAACGGATGCGGCCAAACCAATGACCTTCCTGAATGCCTATATTTCCCGCTACAATGCTTTTTTCCGGTCAGCCCGTCCATCTGACAAGACAGAGTATATTAAGCGCTGTGCGCAGCTTATATCATTTGCTGAGGATAGCGTGCGCATCGTCAATTTTGCCTTCTATCAGCAGCAGCTGGGACTCACCAAGGCGCAGCTCACCGACATCATCAAGCCGTTCCTGGAGCAGCGCAAGACGCGCATAGTCCTTGCCTCCCAGCGTGCGGACAATGACACCGATGAAGACTATGACTCCCTGCCTCAGTATGTAGAGGATGACGAGGTGTACAAGAAGATGTATCAGCAGTGCCGGTTCTTCCCCAAACTAAACCAGGACGGCGAGCCGGTATGTTACATGTTCCAGGGAGACAAGGGCGGATTCCAGCCAGTGGGAGATTTCTTCATGACACCCCTGCTGCATATCCAGAGTGATGACGCCGACAACAACAAGCGTGTGATCAAGATCAACCGCCGATACTACCGCCAGCCGCTGTATATCGAGGTCAAGAGCCGGGCGCTCCTCAAGAAGAGCACCATCGAGGAAGAGCTGATTTTGCTGGAGGCCGTCAACTTTACCAACGGCGAAGAGAAGCACTGGACAAGGATCAAGGAATGGATGTCACGTAACTTTGTCACATGCACTGAGGTGCAGACCTACGGCAACCAGCAGAAAGACGGACTGTCCCGGCGCGAGGATCAGATGTTCTTTGCCTTTGCCAACGGCATCTATCACCAGGTTGACAGCGTATGGCGCTTCGATGAAGTCAACGAGTTTGGCGTGGTGTCACACAACGGCCGCAACTACTATCTCCCGGCCTTCAGCAATATCTATGCCGGCCAGCAGGATACTAATGACAAGTATGAGGAGATATCCACTCTGGTGTATAAAGAGATCCCTGCAGACCAGCAATGCTCTTTCGAGAAATGGGCGGATCTGATGAACCGGGTGTATGCTATCAATGACAACGGCAAATGGGCGCTGCTGTTTGCCATCATGTCGGCGTTCAGAAGCAACATCCACGCTCTTGACCGCCTGTTTACCGCTCCATTCTTCATGGGTCCGATGTCCAGCGGTAAGACCCAGATCGCCATCAGCATCCGGAGCCTGTTCGTCAATCCCAAGGTACCGATCTTTAATCTCAACATCGGAACTGACGCAGCCATGAGCAGCAAGATGTCCGCCTACCGTGATGTGCCGGTGGTACTGGACGAATACAACAACAAAGACATATCAGATGTCAAGTTTCAGGCCCTCAAGGGTATCGTATATGACGGTGACGGCCGCCAGAAACGCAAAGCCAACAGCGCCCGTGAGATAGAGAATGACAAGGTCTTCACTCCGGTAATAATCTGTGGCCAGGAAACGCCGCAGCGTGACGATAATGCTCTTATGAGCCGCGTCATAGTATGCGAGGTTCCCAAACCCACAGGACCGCGCACGGCCGAGGAGATAGCCCTATTTGAGACTCTGAAGGATATCGAAGAGCGAGGCCTGTCCAATGTCCTGGTTGAGATCCTCAAACTCAGGCCTACCGTCATGGATCACTTCCGGGAACTCAAGGTAGCCTGCTACCAGGAGCTGAAGGCCCGCATCGCCATACAGGGTGAGGTGGACCGCCTGATGAAGACCGTCAGCCTCTTCCTGGCCATGTGCAAGCTGATCCTGGATTACACGGATCTGAAGCTGCCCTTCACCTATGGAGAGTTCTTTGATATCGCAGTGCGTAAGGTACTCATGCAGAAGGATCTGATAACCCGCACTGACAAGCTGGCCGTATTCTTCCGCGCCATGGATGCCATGATAGACCAGAAGCAGCTGATCGAGGGCCGTGACTTTGCCTTTGGCACTCCGGACAGTCTGCAGATCCGCACCGTCCGGAACGAGACACAATCTATCATCATCTCACCGGGTACCAATGTGCTTTTCCTGCGTGTAGGCAAGGTATATACTAAATTCGCCAATTCCAACTACAACCCCGACAGCACCACGCAGTCCACCATCGAGCAGAACCTACGTTCCAATCCGGCTTACCTTGGCACCGTGCGCGGCTGGCGCTTCTCATATTATGAGACCGTAGAGCAGCCACGATCCGGAGGATTGGAGCCACAGGAAGGCCCGCTGGGCGCATATACCACAACGGACAATACAATGATCAGGCGCATGGAGAAACGCAGCGAGATATCGTATTGCATGGCATTCAACTATGACATATTCCTGGACACCTACGATATAGACCTGCGCCGTCGCGCCGATGACCATCCGGACGCCACAGCTGAGGGGATGCAGGATCTGAGTATGTGACGTGTGCGTATGTATTGTCAGGCGGGATTCATTCCCGCCTTTTTTTATTCCCGACAACAATCATCAGGATATGTTGATATGTTGTGATTGAGTTATGAAAAATCCATACACATCCAACCGGCCAAAAATCCCCCGCACCCCCTAAATTAAAGAAAAGCCAATACACATATATTTTTTGCGAAAAAAATCGGAAAACAGCGTAACAACATAACAACATAACAACAAAATGGAATAATCATAATTGTTGTTATTATGTTATGTTATTATTATTCAATATGTTATTTATGAAAATACCTCGAAAAAGCTGTTGTTACGTGTTGTTACGGCTATGCCATTTTGTTGTTATCTGTTGTTATGCACAATTATGGTTAAATTGTGCATTTTTGAGGGCTCAATCCGGAGCGTGACAACAAAAAGAGCCAAATTCAGGCGTTTGTTGTTACTGTTGTTACGAAATGTAACTATAATTATAGTATAATTCTATTGGATATTTGGTTTATTATCAGTATATTTACTGCTATTTGCAACTGTTTTGTTGTTATGTTGTTATGTTGTTACGACTTTTAATGAAAACCATTATAGAAAATGCTTCCTCTCCCGATTTCCATCGAGCCGTATCTGGCTGAATACTACACGGCCAAATATGGTAATGGCGATTCAGAGCCAATAAGGATTTCTGACAAGTCTGACTTGTATCATGTAGTATGGCAGGTCATGGAGAAGCGTCCGGCCGACGTTCCTCCCACATGTCATGGCAACCTGGTAATAATGCTGCCTGACAGGCGATGTGGAAAGGATCCTCTATGGTACAACCATATCAGCCGTCACGGGCTCCAGCTCATAGAGAAGAGGATCCGCCTGGAGTTCAACAATGACTTTCATGAGTATATGGAGCGTAACGAGGCCAGCGGCCGGCGCATAGAGATATCAGATGCCATCATGATGTTCATATCCCAGTATGAGCTGAAGTCTATCAGTGACGAAGCTCTGAAGAAGAACTACTATCGCTGGAGAATGAGGGTCAGACCCCATAATTTGAGAGGCTACAGAAAAAATACACCGAAAAAGCAAAAAAATCTCTCCGACCGGATGTAGTGTTTTGTCCTTTTTGTGTCCTTTTGGCACTCTTGAATACAAATATCATAAAATCAAGCAATTAGATAAAATGAAAGAATTATCGCAAAAAATCAGTGTAGTTTGTATCAGTCAGCTGCTGTCTGATCAGAACTGGTCCGGATCCTGGGCGGCCGATGATCTTCTGGCTTTCGCCCATCAGTATCATGCCGAGCCGTTCACTCTGGATCCTCAACCGGTGGACGGAACAGGCGGAGAATGTCACGAGCTTATCATAGACCATCCTATAGATACGGTTGAGCCTCAGCCGTTCACTCATCCGACATCCGCTATCGTGTTATATAAGGTATCTGGGAAGGATGAGTATATAAAGGTTGGTACCAGAGAACTTCCGGCTACAGTCCAGATCATTAAAGGCCTGAATAATTGCCTGTTGAAAATATCCTGCAGGATGCTCAAGAGCCCGTTTTAGTCCTTCCGACAAGATTTTACACATTATATATTAGCGGTATAGAAGGACACAACTCATACCGTTAATATGAATATACCATACCTTAAACAGCTTCTGCTGACTTCACATGGACTGCTTATAACAGAAGAGAGTCTGAGGAGTCAGCTCATGCTCTGTCTGTCTGTGCATCCTACACCAAAGCATAAATTGATGTCGGTTCCTGATCAGGCGGATAACATCGGTTCGATGACCGAACATAAGACTGAATGCTTCTTTTTCTTTGATGAGAAGACATACCAGGATGAATCCCGCGAAGCATTTGCCGCTATCAAGTCAGTCATAGGTGATGAAGTTCCCGTTACCATGGACTATTCCAGTGCTGAACTTCCGGATGGCTGCATAGCATATCATCGTATTTTCGGCGTCATCACCTTTGACAGCAAATGGTATTTCTCCAGCCGCAGGTTTGAACAGGATCTGCTGGCCGCCGAATCCAATCCGGCTATCATCGCCCATCTGCTGCATGTCAGCTCCGGAGGTGGTGAGGCATATTACCTAGACCGGCTCTCGGAAACCATGCGCTCACTCACCAAACCTGTAGTGGTTCTCATTGAAAAGGCGTGCGGATCCGCAGCATATTATATAAGCTGTCACTCCACACATATATATTCCCTGACACAGAATGACCTGATAGGATGCATAGGCACCATGACGCGTGTATATAATGACAACGGTTGGTTTGAACAAAACGGCATCAAGCGATTCGATGTAAAGAGCTCACTGTCATCACGTAAAAACAAGGTCTTTGATGATCTGGAGAACGGAAAGACCGAGGAGTTTGTAACCAGGTTCCTGGATCCTGCCGCCCGTCAGTTCATTGATGAGGTACGCGCTGCGCGTAAGCCTCTCTCTAAGCTGCCAGATGACGATCCTGTTATGCAGGGTGAGACATATATGGCAGCCGAGTCTATCGATCGCGGATTGATAGACGGTCTGATGACCATGGAGGATGCCATAAGTCTGGCACACCGCCTGGGTATGGACAGCCGCAAGGCCAACAGCCTTGCACTTTCAATGTAAGCGACTTGTTATCTATACTTTTTTCAAACACAAAAACAATTTCGACATGAAAAAGAAACTTCTTGCAATTTTTGCCGCATTGGGATTCACCGCCCGCGTGCAGAACAAAGAGACTCTTACTCAGACGGAATGGGATCAGGTCAAGGCTGCCTACAAGGAAAAGTATGGCACCGAGCTCCTGGATGACATGAACAATCCGGATCAGGAAGAGGAGGCTCCCGCAACATCGGCAGCGATGACAGAGGAGCAGATCGCCAGCATCTATGCTCTGCTTGGCGAGCCTGAGAACAGTGAGCATAACCCTGCAGACCTTGAGGGCAGAATCAGGAATCTGGTAAATGAAAACCACTCTCTTGCAGAGCGTGTCACCGCCCTGGAGAGGAATCCTGCACCGGATCAGCCGGCAGAGACCACAGCCGTCATAGTCAATCTTAACGGCCCCGGTACCACACAGGATTTCCTGTTCGGTATCAGCAATCCCGCATTCTCCATGAAGCATCGCTGGAACCGCATCGCCGCCAACCTGCGTGCTGCTTCAGATCCTTATGATGCTGACGCCGTAGAGTCCAGCTTCTATCGTGAAGCTCGCGCTTTTGCCTCCAGTCTGGCTCAGCGTTATCAGTACCTCCACGAGAACCACATGATGTCACCCGCTCAGCTTGCTGCAGGTGAGTTCAGCACCACCTACACCGGTGTCACCGACGCCAAGGTAGGAGACCAGTATGTGGTACGCCGTCAGGATGCCCTTATTGCACGTGTGCTTCAGTCACGTGATATGACCCAGTTCTTCCCGGTCCGTTACGGAATCCAGGATCATGACCTTGTCTTCAATGCATTCTTCTCAGAGGTTACTCAGGCCTACCAGGCAGGTGACGTCTTCAAGGGCAGCATGTCTATTGAGAACGAGATGGGTCACGTGGACGATGTAATGCTCAAGCTCAAGTGGGGTCCCATGAAGGAGATCGAGCGTATGTACATCGGCTACCTGAACAAGGAGGGTTCAGATCCTATCAAGTGGTCTATGATTGAGTACATGATTCTCAACTCTCTGCTGACCGCACAGTCAGAGCAGAACAAGCGTCGTGTACGCGGTATCTATGCCAAACCCGAAGCCGGCAAGGCAGGCAGCTACCTGAACTCATCAACAGGTATCCTCTACACACTCATCCGTTATGTGCATGAGTTTAAGATCAAGATGCATACCGACTCCACCTACCAGTCATACACCAGCAGCACCATGCTGGCCGCTGTACGTGAGTTCGTATGTGACGTCAAGGAATCTCTCTCTGAGGATGAGGATCTGAGCAAGCACGTCATCTACCTGAATGCCCGTCACAAGCAGTGGTGGATGGACAACTGCCGCACAGCTTACGGCAAGGATATCGACTTCAAGGGCCCCGGCTCTTATCTGAACGTCGTTCCGGATACCGAGGTGCCTATCCGCTGGCTGCCTTATCTGGGCTCTCTGCCTCTCATGTTCATGGATATCCCCGGCAACCTCCAGTTCCTGGAGAACGTACCCGGTGAGATGATGAACATCAAGGCCAAGGATGATATGGAACTTGTTAAGGCATGGTCTGTATGGAAGGAGGGTTGCGCTGCTGCCTTCACCGGTAAGCACTTCTCAACCAAGGCCGCCATGGACGCCAACAACTACGAGTTCCAGCAGATCTTCATGAACAAGCCTTCCGTAGCCCTGACCGACGGTGCCACCAAGCCCGATGCTGCCAACGGCTTCTGGTTTGAGACCATAAGCAACACAGCTGCAACAGCCATCACCGACATCGATCACGCCAAGGCAGGTGTGGCTTACATCATCGAATGCGGCAGCACCACCAACGCAAGCACCATCGCTAAGAGCGGTAAGTTTGCAGGCCTGACCGCAGCATGGACTCCGAGTGCTGTAGGCGACTACATCATGGTGATCCTGAATGCCGACGGCGACGGCTTCCGCGAGCTGGAGCGTCAGGTAGGCGGTACCCGCACCGTGAATGCAAATCTGCAGCCCAACATCCCCGGTGTACGCTGAGTGAGTGAATAATACCGAGGCGGCTCCGGCCGCCCCGGTTTTCAACAATCTGTTAATAACTATAACGATGAAACATAAAATGAAAAAAATGCGCAATCCGTATCTCAAAGGTGCGGAATATGTTCACAAGCATCAGATACGCCTCGGTCTCACCCTGTGCCTGGTGGTGCTTTTCGTCTCAGTCATAGCTATCCTTACGGATCCGTCAGCCGGCGGCGCTACAGGCGTTCTGTGTGCTACCGCAGGATTTATGGCCATCGGCAACATTGATGATGTGACAGATCGCTTCACATCAGGTAACGATATCGCCTATAAGGTATGGCTTATCAACGTGCGCGAGCAAATAGATGAGAGCCAGACCTTCCCGGTGCCGAATGCGTCCCGCGAGGTATCCACCCTGCCTATGAAGACCGGTGAGAAGATGCGATACTTTGTCGCCCATACCATACCTACTTTAATCGGAACGGGCGAGAAAGGCGATGTGACCACAACCGGAGGTAATGACTTTGTCATCATTATGGGTGGCAAGCGCGCCCAGCTGCTTAACTTCATCGAGCAGTATGCCGGTGATAAGTTCATCATCATCTATAAGAGCGTGACAGAGAGCGAATACTACATCATCGGCAGCTATGACCGTCCCATGGTTCTGCAGAGCTATGAGAACAAGAACGACGGTGACGGCCGTTATGTGACATTCACCTTCCATAACGACAGTCTGGAGCAGAGCCACAAGTATGTAGGCAGCATCATCACCGCCGATCCGGCCGTTCATGATGGCAGCGCTACACTGGCTATCCCGTCAGACAATAGCGTGATATCAATTCCTTCAGGATCCGGATCCAACGCCGTACCTATCACCGCCGTGAGCGGCCTCACCGCCAGCGATGCCGGCCGTGTGATAACACTCCTTGGTACCGGTACCGAGAAGCTTGCTACCATTGCTGACAGCAGCACCTTTGTCATGGCCGGTGGATCCACCTGGACAGCCAAGGCAGGCAGTAAGATTTCATTCCAGGTACTTGACGCCAGCACGCTGGTAGAGGTACTCGGATCACGCGTACAAACCGCTTAAAAAAAGATCGCCATGTATTCAACTAAAGAAAAACTGAGAATACTGCGCGAGATCAACAACCCGGAAGCCGTCGGAGCAGACCTTGCGCTGTTCCGACAGGCTCTGCCGGCTGATCCGCGTCTGGTTAAGTTTGACCTGTCACCTCAGCGTCACGCTGAGGAGATAACCCTGTCCCTGCTGGATCATTACACCCGCGAGGAGATTGTAGCCAACCGCCGCGATCATTCAAAACAGATCGAGCAGCCGGATGACAGCGACCTCGAAGACATGACTGACGATGAGCGCGACGTGTTTGACGGCTACAACCGCGCGCAGCGCGACCGCATCCGTGAGATCATTACAGAGGCTAAAACCCCGGAGGATGCACTTGCCTCCTGTTCGGTATTGGAGACCGAAGGTTTCAACTCCGCCGCCGAGAAGATTCGTGCTATTGCACAGAAGGAACTGGCGGAGCGTGAACTGGCCCGCCAGGCAGAGGCTAACGAAAAGGCTGTCGCCGAGTTCAAAGAGGCTGTGGAGGCTATTGGTGAGGTAACTGCCGATGATGACTGCAAGGCCCGTATTGACAAGGCCAAAGAACTGTACGAGGCTATGAACGACGAACAGAAGGAACTGGCCGTTGATCCATGCCTCAAATTGGATGAGGCAATATCTGCACATCAGGTGGCAGTCGAGAAGGCAGAGGGCGCCAAGGAGGAATCCTCAGCCGAAGCAGCCGCAGACGAAGAGGCAGAGGGCGCCAAGGAGGAATCCTCAGCTGAAGCAGCCGCAGACGAAGAGGCAAAAAAAAAGTCAGGAAAGAGCAAGAGTACCCAAGAATAGACTGGGACAACTTGTTTGATACGGACGTACAGATGGCCACTCTCATCTATAATGACAGAGTGGCCACCTTTCGTAAGATGAACCAGCTGAACCAGGTTCTTGACTCCAACCCGTCTGAACGTGACATTCTGGAGATGGCTTCACTGCGCGTCCGTAACCTCCAGGCTTTTGCCGAGCTGCAGAGTTTCAATGATACCGGCAAGTGGCTCTACGAGCATCCTCTGACTGCCGACCGTTCCGAGCGCGCACAGCTGGAGCGTCTGCGCCGGGAGGATCCGGAACAGTTCCTGCAGGAATACTCCAACTGCTGCTATAACGTGAAGCGTTACTCACGTTTTATCAAGGATCCTAAACGTAAGGATCGCCACGATTCGGATCTGAAGCTGCTGCGCGAGCATCGCCGCCGTCAGGATCTGTACAAATCAATACTGCAATCAGATGAAGAAAAATAACGCCATACCTCCGCTTCCTGATGTCCCGGACAAGGTGACTCTGAGCGATGACTATCAGGCGCGTGTTGCTGAATTGGCCGAGAAAGGTTTTTCCACTACGCGCATAGTCCGTATGCTTGGATTGACGCGCTTGGAACAGCAGATTCTGCTGATCCGTATTGATACTCCGGGAGACGTCTATCAGGAATCGTATATGAAAGGCGTGTTATTCAGACAAGAACAGATGCTTGGTAAGCTTATGGAGAAGGCCCTGACTGGAGATCCTGATGCTGTCAAGGCATTCCAGGAATACAAGAATGCGCTGCATGAATCAGAACTGCGATATAAACTGTTTGGAGTATGAATTATCTGACTGAACTATCCAAGATACATCCGGATCTGATAGCCGCCTATCTGACCGGCGGCAAGGGAGAAGGAATCCCTGAAGAACTGAAGCTGTTCCTGCGACAGATGACCTGGGCTGCAGAGATCTATGAGACCGAGCGCAACATATCACGTGCTGCGCGTAAGCTGCGCCTGCGCATCATGGCCGTACAGCAAGTGCAGATAAGTGAACGTGCGTGCATGGAGCGCGTCTATTCAGCTCTGAACTACTTTGGATCCGACAGCAGCGTATCGGTCAGGGTATGGGAGACTGACTTTGCCAATAAGTTTGAGGATCTGGCCAAGATGGCCGCCACCACCGGCGATTACCGCACCCAGCGCGAGTGTTACAAGTCAGCCCTGGAATGCCGGCGCCGTGCCGCCGAGATGTCAGAGACGGAGCGGTCAGGACAGGATATCCTCTTCCTCTTCACTCCGGAAACCAAACCTGAAGACCTGGGATTCCGCACCAAGTCCCTGAAGGATATCGCACATAAGGCGGCCAAGGGTTATTATGCCAAGCTGATAGATGGCCTGCCCGTTGATAAGAATGAAAAGAAACGTCTGCTGGAAGACGCAGACATAGAGGAGGTCCAGTATGAAGACATCCAAGACTGACCTGGAGCAGCTGCAGCAATTTGTAGAGCAGTATGTTAATGCTATGCAGCGTAAGGTCAATCTCATTGACCCCAACGTGCTCATACTTGAAGCCGGCCGTGCCGCCGGTAAGACAGACCGTGTCATGGGTCCGCGCATAGTACGTGTCATGCAGTCTATGCCACGCGAGCTGTCATTCCTGGTACATAAGACATACGTGGCTCTACTGACCAACGTATGGCCTAACATACAGGCCTATCTGTCATCAAGTATCACCATAGGCGGCGTGTCACGTCCCATGTTCCAGGAGGGCATAGATTTCGTGATAGGAGAGGCAAACCTGCCGTCACATTTCACCCCTCCGCGCTATCCCATAGCATATCCCAAACACAGCATAATATTCCGGAACGGACATCACCTGCAGCTGGTGTCATCAGACCAGCCGGAGAGCGTGGCCGGCCGCAGCGGCGTACATGCTTTCATAGAGGAGATGAAACACAACAAAGGGGAGAAACTCAAGACCCGCCTGTTCCCGTCTCTGCGTGGCGGCCCTGCAGAGATCCGCATGTCTCCCTATTACCAGGGCATCACCGGTGTGTCAGATACAGCCCGCATAGACTTGGGCGAAGACAACTGGTTTGAGGAGTTCGAGAATAACAATAACGAGCAGCTGATGGATGAGATAGCCACCGTAGCCTGTCACGTGAACCGGGCACGCTATGACCTGCTCAGGATGGATTATATACGTCATGATCTGAAGGATCCGGCCAAGGCCGAGATAGCACGCCTGCAGGCGGAGCGTCTGCAGCGCCAGGTCAACCTGTGGCAGCCGCGTCTGGATGAGATGCGCCGTAACGCCAGCTACTACCTGCGTGTGAGCAGCTTTGTCAATAAGGATATCCTGGGACCCAAGTTCTTCCAGACACAGATAGACTCCATGGATATGGATGAGTTCCTGTCATCCATCTGTTCGGTCCGTATCCGGGCCGTGGTGAACAAGTTCTTTGCCGCGTATGACAAGGAGCGTCATCAGTTCAGTGACGGGTACCGGTATGACTCAATACTGAAGCTGGATCTGCGCGAGCACTTCATCCTGACCGCCCGATATCTGAAATACTACGATCCGCATGACGAGATCCTGGTAGGTTATGACCCCGGCCATTTCTCCAGCCTGGTATGCGCTCAGGAGAAACGTCTGGGGCAGGAGCTGCGCGTGATCAAGGAGTTCTGGGCGTGCTACCCGGATGAGCAGCCGGAACTGGCGCGTCAGTTCCATGAGTTCTTTGGTGATCCGGTCAACAGCCGCATAATCCTCTATACCGACCGAGCCGCCAATAAGAAGCGTGAGGAGGTGGAACGTATCACCACCGATGCCAAGGCCCTGCAGCGCGAGCTGGAGAGTTACGGATACAGTGTGCAGCTCATGTCTGAAGGTCAGAGCACCGTCTATCACTGGCAGCAGTTCAAGCTGCTGATGCTGCTGTTCAGCGACCGCAGCAACCACCTGCCGCATATACTCATCGATGAGAACGAATGCAGTAACCTGTGCAGCGCAATACCGCTCTGTCCGCTCAAGAAGACCGACGGCCGCATAGAGCTGGACAAGACATCAGAGGTCAAGGTGCCGCTGCAGCGCCAGGCCGGACTGACCACGCAGATTCCGAGCGCCTTCATCTACCTGCTTCATGGACTTTATTGGGACAAAATGGCCGGTGAACTCTCCACCATCCCGGATGACCTGCCTGAGAACATAACAATATAGTTTCCGGCAATATTTAATCCTGGTTGTTGTTTACATCACGTTTTTTCATAAAAAAATAGCATTCAGCACACTAAATCAACCAAAAACGCACTCAAAAAAGCGCATCGCACGGGAAGGACCACGCCCCGCTCCTTCCGTGACGTGACGGACACGGCTCCGGATGCCGTGGGAAATATGACGGAAAACGCGTCCTTTGGTGTTCGCGCGTGTGCGCATACATTTGTTTTGGTATGAATGAAGCGGACGATATAGTATTGTCAGGCATCGAGGCCCTGAACTGGGCGCGTGAGGTCTCCAAGCTGCCGGGCGCACACTTTAACATGGCGTTCTTCCCGTGCTCGCTGCGCAAGAACCAGGCATCGGCCACACTCAAGACAGAGGAGGGTTGTACCTGGCGTACACAGATGCCGGACGAGAAGGTTTTCGTAGCTGGAGACAACCTGTTCCTGTACACCGATAAGGACGGACAACCCAGGCAGTGCTACCGGATCCTGATACGCTTCATGGCATTCCCTAACGACGGATACAAGATGCATAAAATAGATTGGCTCAAATGAAAGAGGAGTTATCATTCATAGGCAATAGGGGACTGTTCCTGATGGAAGGCAATGTCATAGGCTTCCAGATGGGTGACAGGTTTCAGCCTAACGACATGTTGGCGGTACCGGCTATGTTCCGATCAGACTTGGAGCAGAACTGGTACGGAGTCAACGGCTACCAGATCCTGGCACGTGGCGCTGCCGATACTGAGTGCGAGGAGATAGAGAACGACATCAAGCAGAACAGGCTGCTGCCGCAGCTGCTGCGCAAGCAGCGCGACATACTGTACGGGCAGGGTCTGGCAGTGTATAAACGTGAGCTCAAAGACGGCAAGTTTGTGCGTGTATATCAGGAATCGCCGGAGATACAGCAGTGGCTTGACAGCTGGGAGGCCAACGGCCTGGAGTGCGGGTACCGCGAGGTGGCCAAGAACATCATCAAGAACTACTATTATTTCTCTGATTTCTTTGTGAAATGGCGTATGACCAAGGGGCACGCCCTGGGTGGTGTATCGATGCATGTGGCAGGCCTTGAGGTGCTGGAGAACCGTCACTGCCGTCTGGCTACCCGCCGCACGGACACCCCGTTCAACGTGATACCCTACAAGGATCTGACCCATGTGGCCGTCGGCCGTTTCGGTTATGGCCATACACAGTATCAGATATACCCGCGTTTCACGCTGGCCACTGCAGGCGATATCAAGTATGCCGGCGTAAGCCATCACCGCGATAAGAGCGTAGGACGTATCTACGGCAGTAACGAGACTTTTGACGGATCCAGGAACTATATAAAAGGATCCAACTCAACCGCCCAGTACATCAACTCATTCCTTAAGAACAGCCTGGCCGCCAAGATCCACATCATCATACCGGATGCCTGGGTGGAAGCCAAGCGCAAACAGATCAAGGCTATCTGTGACGAGAACCGCAAACGCGCCTCCAAGACGCCGGCCGACCCGCTGCTGCTGTATAATGATATCGAGGTGGGTACCGAGTACCGCGAGTCCAGCTTCATACTCTACCTGAAGAGCGAGCTGCGCAAGGTAGGCGCTTATCTGTCTGGAGCGGACAACCAGGGCAAGGCCTATGCATCGATATCATTCCGTTCTACCGGCAGCAATGCGGCCGAGGAGTGGAAATTTGAGAATATAGACCTCAAATACAAGGAATATGTGGATGCGCTCATAGCTTATGACCGCCGTGCCGATGAGGCGCTGCTGTCGGCCGTAGGCATGGACTCCAGCATATCCAGCGTCAGCAAGGAGGGAGTTATCAGCAAGAGCGGCAGCGACGTGTTCTATAACTACCTCATCTACCTGATGGGACTCAACCCGCATGATGAGATCTGCGCCGAGCCGTTCAACTGGGCTCTGAGCCTCAACTTCCCGGCTCTTTATAAGGCTGGGTTCCGTCTGGGATTCTACCGCGAGACCCCGTCACGCCAGGAAGACCTGAAACCAAAAGACAGACTTCAAAACCAGCAGTCATGATACTCGAAGATCTTTTTACCAATATGGCCGCCATGCGTCAGATGGTACCGGGCCTGGAGAGCAACCTGACATTTGCTGACCTCAACCCCAGCGCCCTCACCGCCCGCAAGCGCGTGACGGATCTGATAGGAACCAGCCTGTATGCTTCCATAATCAGCAACAAAACCACAGCACCGGAGCCGTTCCAGGCCATGTGTATGGCCATAGCCAATTTCGTGGCCCGTCAACACCTGGTGTTTGACACCATATCACGCCGTAAGGACAACATAGACGTGTACAAGTATGAGCTGGAGGAGATGGAGCGTGCCTACATGGACAACTACTTCAGTTCCATGGACACCCTGATGCGCCTGCTCAGCACCGCCACCCCGTCTGACAACCAGGAGAATAACCAGGAGAATAACCAGAACAACGCTCAGAGCAGCTGGGAGGATACACGCCTGGCCAAGATGGTCAAGAACCTGCCTATCCAGGATGCCGCCCGTTTTGACGAGCTCTATCCCATAGATCTGAGTTATCTCTTCTTTTTCCGGACTGTGCCTCTGCAGCGTGAGATCTACGAGGATAACCTTGCCGGCATATATGCCAAGGTGGCCGCACTCCCGGAGAGTGATGACCGCACACAACTGCAGAACCGCCTGGACCGCATCACCGCCCGGTGGACCGTGGCCCTGGCCATGACCCGCTTTGACATACTGGAGTTCCCTGCAGTAATCAAGAACCTGTTCAGTGACTCCAAGGCCTCACGCTCCGGACAGACCGTGCAGCAGCGTCTGCTGCAGATGTCTGAGGATCTGATGGCGCTGTGCCGCTCAGACCTGGAATCCCTGCAGATGCAGCTGGATAGCGACAGCTCCCTCAACATCAGCACCCGCACCAGTTTCAATGAACCCGATGACAATATCTATCTGATGCCATGAAGACGCACGAGGTATCACTCATAACTGACGGCGATCCGCTGACCATCCCTGACAGCTGGGAGCTGCTGGATCCGCAGACCTACCTTAAGGTAGTGTCCGGGCTGATGGATTTCAGTGCCGGCCGTAAGCCACCCATGAGGGTCAAGGTGGAGTATGCCCGTCAGGCCCTCAAGGTAAAAGGCTATGAGCTGCGCACCCAGGATGATGTCCTGAATATGATAGCGCTGGCCGAGAAAGTGACCTTCATATTCCGCATCAAGTATGACGATGAGAAGATCCTGTCATCACTCTCCAGTGCTGAGCGCGAGCAGTTCCACTCCATGGATCCGCATCGCATAGAACACCCGCTGGCACGTGCCATAGCGCAGCGTAACGCCTACAGTTATATGCTTAACGCCTGCTTCTGCGCGCAGCTGCTGCCGGAGATCACCGCCGACGGCAAAAAATACCAGGCATACACCGTCAGTACCGGATATGACATGCTGTCCACCTCCATGACCGCCCTGCAGTACCTGGACGCCCGGCAGCTCATGAACCAGCCGGACTCCCTGCCGCTGCTGGCCGCCGTGCTCTACTGCCCCGGACTGTATGACCCCAAGCAGGCACATGACCTGGCTCCCTCCATGGAGAAACTGGATGCCGTCACGCTGAGCGCCATACAGCTCAACTTCCTGGCCTTTGACACCTTCCTGCTTACCCGCACACCCTTCAGCATACTGCAGCACCGGGAAGGCCCCGCCAAGCCTGCAGCACCCATAGCCACCGGTCCCATCGAGGGGCTGTACTCACTGGCCAGCGCCGGTTACGGCAACCTGGACCAGGTGGAACAGATGAACGTGATCAAATACCTCACGCTCATGCGCAAGCAGCTCATAGAGAGCGTGCAGACCATGCACTCATCCGGAATGAAAATGACCGAGATCGCCCAGAAGAGCGGCCTCAGTTTCGCAACCTTAAATAAGATACTACAATGATAAAAGAGTTACTGTTATACTTTGCCCGATTTCTGAACCGTGCGGTGGTGGAGTCCATCTTCATCAACGGCAGCAGCACAGACACTGACTACGCCACACTCAAAACCAGTGTCAGCGGTCTGCCCGAAACAGGACGTCTGCCCCAGCTTGAGCATTTCGTTATGGGGGACAGCATCGATAAGGTGCGACGCGCCATCAACGGTTTCAGCGGGCTTTTCCTCTTTGTGGATTACGGTACCATAGTCAGCGTGACAGACCAGAAAAGAAGCTGGAGTGACACGCTCTCCATGGCCGTCACCATAGCCGGCAAGATATCTGACTCTGCAGACCTGATTGAGGAGCAGCTGCTGAGTGACCGCACGCTGGATCTGCTTAACCGTATGCGTGCCGGCATGATCAACGACTCCGCAGCGCAGGCCTGGCTGCGTTACATGAGTGACCGCCATCAGATGGACCCCTTCAACGCACCTGAATTGAAAAGCATAGGGTGGACCCTGACGTTCAGTATCGACGCTCAGGATCTGCTTGACGTTAAACAACTGATACTTGATTACCGCAACAATGAAAACTAAGAAAGACTACACGCGTCTGCAGGGCATACTGGCCGTCTGCAGCTTTACTTGTGGCGTTATTATCGCATGCATCTGCCTGTTCGTGGTACCGCCTCCTGGTGATATCAGCTCCAGTGCCATATCCATAGTATCAGAGCTGCTGGTACTGTGCGGTGCGCTGCTTGGTATCAAGGTAGGATTCGACACCAAGATGCAACGCTTTGAGGCAAGGTTTAACAACCGCCTGCAGAACATAGCTGCCGGCGATACAGAAGATCAGAACAATGGCGAAAATTGAATTACTGGTACCGTTCATAAAGAGCTGGGAAGGAGGTTGGAGTGACAGCCTCTATGACAAAGGTGGAGCCACCATGTGCGGCATCACCCTCAAGACCTTCACCGAGTGGCGTACCGGGCAGGGCCTGCCCGCACCCACCAAGCAGGATCTGCATGATATCACCGATGAGGAGTGGCTGCGTATAATGCGTATCAAATACTGGAACCGCCTGCGTGCCGACCAGATAGAAAGCCAGGCCGTAGCCAACATGGCCGTAGATTGGTGCTGGTGTTCCGGATCACCGGCCATCAGAGCCCTGCAGCGCCTGTGCGGCACCACCGTGGACGGCATAGTAGGCCCCAAGACCATAGCCGCCGTCAACAGCTGTGATCCTGAGCAGCTGTTCCTGCAGCTGAGCCAGGCGCGTAAGGAGTTCCTGCAGCGCATAGTGGATAACGACCCCGTACAGCAGCGCCACCTGGGTGGCTGGCTGCGCCGCGTCAATTCCATACAATATAACAAACTAACTCTCAATAGATAGCCATGAAAGCAGTATTACCATGTTGTTTAGTGGTTGTAAGTCTGGCGGGCTGTGGTACGGCTCGCCGGACCCAACAACCTACCATACACATACGTGACAGTGTGGCCGTCCGTTATGAGGAGCGTCATGTGACAGTTTTTGACACTGTGCCGGTAACACTGCCACAGGAGAGTTCCATCACCCAGACGCTTGACACCGTCAGCCATATAGAGACCAGTGTGGCAGAATCTGACGCCTGGATCACTCCGGGTGGCGTGCTGCATCACACCCTCAAGAACAAACCGTCCCTTCCGGTAGTGATACCGCATGACACCGTTTACCTGCGCCATGACAGCATAGTATATAAGGAGCGCGAGACGGAAACACCGCCTCAGCAGCCACAGGAGCAAAAACCCTCGTTCCTGCGCCGCCTGGCCAACTCCATAACCGATGTCCTGGCACTCATAGGTGCCGCTACCCTCCTTGCATTCGGCATACGTCTGCTGCAGCGCCGGATATTGAAGTAAATGCAAATAAATTGGCGTAAAAAGCAATTAAATGGTGTAAAACTCATCATTGCAACATTTTTTGCCTAAAAACTTGCACAATTAAAATAAACGTCCCATCTTTGCTGATGCCAAAGTCGAATCGACAGGGTTAAACCTGTTGCGCAAGTGGACAGCGATAGGTCCACAACGATAGCGAAGTGGACACTTTTTTTCTGTCCGAACCCAAGGCTCCCATGCAGCGCCGGGACCAGGGATACACGAATGGCGGCTGCTTCATCCAAATCATTTTCCACTTGCGTGGTTCGATTCGACGTTTGGCGACGGGATGGGGCGGCCGTCTTTTTTCGCTCCGAGCCAAATGTCGAATCTTATGAGAACAAAAAACCTTGCGGTACTTCCACGTACCGCCGCCCTGTCCGGGCAGGGAGAGAGAATCAGAACCCTTGTCATTAACCAGCTGCGCCGTGCGCTGCACCGCTATCACCTGCGCGTGTGCGCCGTTACCGGTATGCGTATGAGCCAGGCCACCGCCGTGCGTGCCGGCCTTACCACCCTGGGCGTAGTGCTCACCATCATCACGGCCGAGTGCCTGCCTCTGTGTATGCTTTCACTGTCATTAACCCTCTTAATCGCGCAGCCATGGAAAAAGTAAAGAAGACCGCTCCCGTATCATGGGAGGAACTGATGTCCGGTAAGGATGACTTCAGTATCAGTGAGCTGCTGAATGAGGCTAACCGCACCGAAAGCATAGCCACTACCGTGGAATGGAACGAGGCCATGCGTGAGCCTGTGATCGTGGTAGGTCATCCGGATATCCCCTCTGAGAACGTCCACCTGTCACTGCGTGAGGCCGCCATGCTGCGTGACCAGCTCTGTGAGACCCTTGACACCCTGAACCGCCTGCACGCGCGTCTGCAGAGAGAGTCATCAGAAACCGTAGATAAGTAACAACCGGAAGGGCGTGCCAACGCATCGGATTTGGTCCTTTGCGCTGCAGCACGCCCCCGGTATCTTTACACTACAGTTATGAGTAGGAATCCAACCAGGAGGGATATCCGCCGTGCACCGCAGTATGAGGTGCCTATGCGCCCCGGCGCTCACGGCAAGAAGGAATACTACCTCACTCCGGAACTGGAGGAGGTATTCCGCTCTCTTTATCCTACGCACCTGGATAAGGAAATAGCGGAACTGTTCGGGCTGTGCAAGGGTACGATACTCAAGTTAGGCCGCAAGCTTGGTCTGAAAAAAGACATGGAGGTGATAATAGCCAAGCGTGCGGTAAACATAAAACGTACATGTGTGGAGCGTGGCGTCTATGCGCGTAAGCGTAACCATGGGATGCCGCCGCAGTGTATAGAGGCCGCACGCTGCAGGATGCAGTCTGACCGGAACCCGCTGCGCCGTATGAAAGAGGATGATCCGGAACGGTTCCATGCCATGTACCGCCGCATATCGGCCGACCGCAAGGCACTGATAAAGTCTGAGCGCCGCCGTGCTGACATGATGCTGGGGCGCCGCACCAAGCTCAACCTGCCGCAGTTCAACTACACGCGCAAGCAGACGTATTATCGCCATGAAGCTATGCGGCGTGGTTACATACTGGGAGATTTCCGGGAAAGTATGGGTGAACGCTATACCATATACTGGAACCGGGATACGGAGCGTGCTCCCATATTTGAGCGCAATATAGAGAACAACGGCTTTACATTGCGTGAGCTCCCGGCTCCCAGACGGCAGCGGCAGCGCCGCCGGTCTGATGATGAAGACTAACACTTAAATGATTGAGATATGCTTTTTGTTAAGATTCTTTGTGTGGTGATAGGCCTGATTTTTTTTCTGGGAATACTGGCCCTGGTTGCTCTGTTTGTGACTGCCATGACGGACAAACCGGAAGACGGAGTCAAGGCTGATCCGGACCGTATCATGGATTACTTTAACAACCTGCCGGGTGACAACATGTTATGATAACGGACAGTCTGATAAAACAGGAGTTCATACATAACGTCCTGCAGCGTGATGCCCGGCTCATAGCCGACACCCAGGTGGACCGCCTGCGCCGTCACCGCACGCAGCGCGCCCGCCAGATTGCGCTGCAGCTGGCCGGCCAGCCGTTCCGCATAAGCGGCACCGGGCTGCATGCCACGCTCACGTTCAACATCCTGACGTCACTGCGTTTCATGGATATCAGTATAAGCCGTGACATACGCGCCGGAGCATCCAAGGCTCTGGCCTTGTACAACCGGGTGGTATGGGGCATACTGTATCATGACACCCTGGGAGACCTTAAGTTTGGCCTTACGGAGGATCTGCGCCGTCAGATCCATGCTCAGATCCAGGCGGCCGGTCCGTCTGCAGCCCAGTAATACTTGTTTTTTATCTCAAAATGTTATATAATTGCACAAAAGAGCTGGAGATATGGCAAAGAAGAGATTCATAGACCATACTGGCGTAAAGTCATACATCGCCTCCCGGATGATGATCATCATCACCTGGGCGGCTCTTATTGTGTCCAGTCATGAGCCGTTTTCTTTCGGCCGCATCTGGGACAGCGTGATAGTTCCGGTGTGGATCCTGTTCACCGTTCTGTGGATAGGGTATCTGATCATCAGTTTCCTGTGGCGTAACACTGCCGGCTCCGTGATGGACAGGTCATAGATCCGGTGTCCTTTAAGGTCATATATGCGGGTGCTACTTTTGGATAAAGTAACATCCGTTTTTTATGGGAAAGCAACAGTTACAGGAAGATTATATCACCTGGGTCCTGGATCTGAACGCCACCAAAGCCGAGCAGGAATACCACAAGCTTGACAAGGAGTCACAGAACCTTAGAGACCGCCAGAGAGAGATTAACAAGGAGCTGAAGGATCTGCGTCAGCATCCGCGTAAGAACGCCGCCGAGATCAAGAAACTTACCGGCGAGTACAAGGCGCATTCCGCCACTATCCAGGATAACACCAACAAGATGAAGCTGCTGTCCCGTCAGATGGGTACGGCCAATCTCAGCATGTCACAGCTCAGGCGTCATGCGTCTGACCTGCAGCGCCAGCTGGATAAGACCAGCAGAGCCCTGCATCCCAAGGAGTGGGAGACTCTGAACGCGCAGCTGGTGGAGACCAAGAAACGTATGTCGGACCTCAAGATGGAGAGTTCCGGATTTGATACCAGGAATATCGTGGAGGGTGCGGGTCTGGCTAACCTGTGGTCCACAGCCCTGACCCGGTTATTCGATAAGGCCAAGGAGTTTGCCAGTGAGAGCATCACCATGGCCGAGTCGGCCGACGGCGTGCAGCGGGCCTTTGATAAGCTGGACCGTCCGGATCTGCTGGATAAGCTGCGGGCCGCCACCAAAGGTACCGTCAATGACTTTGAGCTGATGAAAGCCGCCGTCAAGGCGCGTGATTTCCGTATTCCGCTGGATGACCTTGGCAAGTATCTGACATACGCCCAGATGAAAGCCCAGGAGACAGGACAGAGCGTGGATTACATGACGGAGTCCATCATCATGGGTCTGGGACGTAAGAGCAAGCCAATCCTGGACAACCTGGGACTGTCGGCCGCCGAGATCAATGAGGAGGTAGCCAAGACCGGTGATTTCGTTACCGGCGTGACAGCCATCGTGGACCGTCAACTGGCAGCTGCAGGCGAGGCTTATGAGTCGGCCGCCGACCGCGCCACCCGTGCATCGGTAGAGCTGGAGAACGCGCAGCTTAAGCTGGGTCAGGCCCTGATACCTGTCAAGGAGCGCTGGAACGAGGTGGCCATCAACGGCGCCAGGGTGCTGTCATTCATGATCGAGTACCGCAAGATCACCAAACCGGTGATAACCGCTATCGCAGCACTGATACTGGCCAAAGCAAAATTCAACGCCACCACGCTGGCCGGTAATGTAGCTCTGAAGGCGCAGAACCTGCTGCTGAGCACCACCAAGATTGTGGTACTGGCCGCCAAGGCAGCATATAACCTGATGACCGGAAACCTGGTTCGTGCAGCAGCTGCGCAGAGAGCTCTGAACGCGGCCATAGCATCCAATCCGCTGGGTGCTATACTGACGGCCGTGGCAGCTGCGGTTTCAATCATAACGACATTCATAAACAAGGCCCGTGAGGCGGCCGACACCGTCTCTGTCATGGATCGTGTAGGCCGCCGCCTGGCCGACACCGAGGATACCACGGCGCAGCGCATCAGGAACCTGACGGCCACGCTGCATGACAACACCAAATCACTGGATGAGCGGCGTGCAACCCTGGATGAGCTGATGAAAATCGTGCCTGGTTATAATGCGGAACTGACGGCCGAAGGCAAGCTCATAAATGAGAATACCGACGCCATGGACCGTTATCTGGAGAAGCTGGAGCAGACGGCCAAGA
>Ga0265298_10002568_pt1 | contig 25038 bp, 22 predicted proteins | sample AusTroGonzalo_MG_3_FD_193486 | JGI IMG/M metagenome (GOLD analysis project Ga0265298, IMG submission 193486) | Bovine rumen microbial communities from tropical cattle in Woodstock, Queensland, Australia - Gonzalo_01 | ecosystem: Host-associated > Mammals > Digestive system > Stomach > Rumen ...
GTGATGGACGGCAGAATGGATTCGGACTTCGGGGTGATGTAGCTCTTGCCCTTGATGCCGAAGAAGTTTGCCGGACCGCATTCGTCGATGTACTTCTTTTCCTTCGCATCCAGGTAGATGGTGCTGGAGTAGCCGAGCTTCTTGGCTTCGGCCAGAGACATCAAGCTAGCGGCGTAGTTACCGCCGACCTTCACCGTACCCGTACCCTGCGGAGCGGCGCGGTCGTAGTTGCGGCTCACCATCATGTCCACCGGCTTGAACCCGTCCTTGAAGTAGGGGCCCACCGGGCAGACGAAAATCATGAACAGGTATTCATCGGCGGGCTTCACGCCGACTTCCGGACCCGTACCGATGAGGAGCGGGCGGATGTAGAGCGTCGCACCGTAGCCATACGGCGGGACAAAGCGCGCGTTCAGCTTCACAGCCAGCTTGACCATCTCGTGGAAGAGTTCCAGAGGAGGAGCGGCCATCAGCACGCGGTTAGCGGTGCTCTGCATGCGCTTCGCGTTTTCTTCCCAGCGGAAAATACGGACCTTGCCGTCCTTACCCGTGTAAGCCTTGAGGCCGTCGAAACCTTCCTGGCCGTAGTGCAAGCAAGTTGCGGCCATGTGGATGCTGATATCCGTCGAAGAAGAAACTTCAATCTGACCCCACTTGCCATTGCGGTAGTAGCAGCGGACATTGTAATCGGTATCAGTGTAACCGAAGGGGAGAGTCTTCCAATCGACATTGTTCAAATCAACTTGCATAATATTCACCTTTTTTGCAGTTTGTGCATTTTTAAAGGTATCGTTCGGTACCGCAGAAAAAAATACAATTATGCCGGGGATTTTGGCACGATTTATTTGTAAAAAAGGGGGGAAGAATCCCCCTCATTGCAGCCTTGCCTTGTTGTCACCCTGGAGCGCAGCGATAGGGTCCAAGGCAAGTCTTCCATTACCCCCACTGCGGGCGCTCGCCGCCCCGCAACGCCCCGGCCTTTTTTGAGGGGGCTTGCGCGCACGCGCGCTAGCCCCGTTGCCTACCGCCGATGGCGGTTGGCAACCTAGTCCTTGAGGCAACGGACAGAATACCCGTAGTACTTGTCGTAGTTTTCCAGGTAAGCATAGTCGTCGTAGTAGAACAAGAGCATGATGTACGCGTAGTTGCTATTGCGCTCAGTAGAACTCCAGAAGTACGCTTTGGAGCCGCCGAGGCTGATATTCCCATAGAAGTCCCTGTAGCCAGCAGGCAACGCCGAGAAAGCGTAGGCGTCCGTCCCGTTGCCGTCCCTCCCCTTAGAATCATTCCAGCCGCTTGTGGACTTGAGCATCCTACCCGCTGTACTGGATCCGCCGACTGCAGTGAACAAAGTTTCAAATTCCGCTTTTGTTGGCAGGTGCCAGCCCTCGGGACAAACACCGCGAACCGGGTATGTCGGCGTACATCTCTTGCCATAGCCGCAACCCTTGCCGTTCGTAGACCATGTTCCCACGCTGTCCATCGCTGCTGCCCAGGTGTAAAGGCGTCCGTACTTGGTGCAGTTGGCAGGGTTATCGCCATAACACCAGCTAGTGGAATCGGAGGTGTAGCTACTATCTATATAAGTGTATTTATAGGGAACACCAGTGTAGGCATAGTTCAGATTCTCTGCCATCCAGATCTGCGTACCGATAGTGACAGTCTTATAAGTCTGCCCATCTCGTTCATCCGTCATAGTTCCCGTAACTACAGTCGATGGATCCACATACGCAACGGAAGATGAAGATTGAACACCACTGCTACAGGATGCAACACTCGACGATGACGATTCCGCAGAACTGCTGCTTGACGCAACACTCGACGACGATTCCGTAGAAGAGCTACTACTCAAACCACCGGAAGAACTACTAGACTCACCAGTTCCGCTGCTGCTGGAGTCTACCGAGGAACTCAACGAGGACGTCATAGACGAAGAACTTTCCGTTTTCTTTTCGCTTGAAGAGGATTTCGCAGAACTGCTACTAGACACACTTGTCTCGCGTTCGCTCGACTGCGGTGTGACGCTGGAGGAACTACTAGACTTCGCTTTCGAACTGCTAGAATCGTCGCAGTCCTCACAAACAGACGAAGATGAAACCTCGTCGGAATCAGTCGCAGAGCTGCTGTCGTCGCCGCAAGCCACCAGCACAGCAGCGACAAAACCAACCATCAAAAATCGTTTCAAAGTCATAAAATTATCTCCAACTTAACAAGACAAATATAGACAAAATAAGATCCCAGAACATTTCCGAGAGCCACCACTTTACGCAAAACACTCGCCTTGATTAGTCCATCACGCAACGGACAGAAAGCCAAAAATCCTTGGAATAGTAAGTGTTAAACGCAGCCTCTTCGCTACTGAACTTCAGGTACATGTAATATGCGTAGAAGGAGCCTTCTTCTGTAGAACTCCAGAAGAAAGCGTAATTGCCACCATTGACGAAAGTTTCTTTAGCCCAGATTCCCATGCCGCCAGCAGGCACCGCAGTAAAGGAATAATCATCTGTGCCATTGCGGTCATTTTTCCAGCCACTGGTGGATCTAAGCTTCACGCCCGCAGAATATTTTCCACCGGCCGCAGCAAACAAGATTTCCCATTCCTTTGTCTTCGGCAGATGCCAGCCTTCAGGGCAAACACCTCGCACCAACCCCTCCGGCTCACAAGTTCCAAAAGATCCACAACCCTTGCCCACATTACCCCACCGGCCCACACTGTCCATAGCATCACTCCATTGATACAGACGACCATACTTGGCACAATATTCAGCAGAATCATTATAGCAAACGCTGCCATCGGTTGCAAAGTTCAAATTTTCAGCCATCCAAGTCTGCGAGCCTATTTTTACCGTCTTGTATGTTTGGCCGTCACGTTCGTCCGTCACAGTCCCCTTAACAACAGTTGACGGATCTACAAACCCCTCGGGAACACTGCTACTAGACTCACCCGTTTCGCTACTACTGGAATTGACCGCAGAACTCGAAGAATTCGTGTCATTCTCCTTGCTACTGCTAGACTTCGCCGAACTACTGCTTGATTTCACAGACGAGCTGCTAGACTTGGAGTCACTGGATTGCTTCGTTTCACTCTCAAAGACGCTGGAGGAACTACTGGACTTCGCTTTCGAACTGCTCGAACCGTCGCAGTCCTCGCAAATAGACGAAGATGAGTCCTCACCGGAATCAATCGCAGAACTACTATCATCACCACAAGCCACCAGCACAGCAGCGACAAAACCAATCGTCAAAAATTTTTTCAAAGTCATAAAAATTCTCCAACTTAACAAGACAAATATAGACAAAAGCTACCGAGACGAGCACCAGTTCAACAACCACCCAATGCAATCCATTGCAGGGATAAATATCCCATATTTGATACTAATTACAGCCTAAATATTCTTTTTTCCTAGCCACAAGCCACCTAGATAAGATATATTATTAATGTCGGATTACACTTGGGTGTAACAAGAAGGGAAAATTAAAATGAAAAACAGAATTTTCGCATTTAACGATGCGGTGGCATTCGAAAATGAGCTTGTCCAGTTTAGCAACTGGTGCAAGGAAAATGGGGCGCCAACAGTCTGTTTCCAGATTCATTCCGAAGAGCTGGAGCAAGAAAAGCTGCATCCCGTTTGGAGCACGCTAGAACGCGTTTTCCCCAATACACCTTGGTTCGGCAATTCGACTAGCGGAAACATCGTCAACTGCGAAAAAGCAAGCGAGATTTCTGTATCCGCCATCATATTCGAAAAGCCTACCACTAAATTTCAGATTTATCAGTACGACTTCTCCCAAAAATCCATCAATGACATCGCCAGCGAAATCGTAAAAGAGGCCAACAAGAACCCTTGGGTAAAGGCCATCGAAATCTATCACTGCATTGCACCGTTCTCGACAACGCATCTTTGCGAAGGGCTAGACGCCTTGGCTCCCGGCATCCAGGTCTTTGGCGGTATTGTCTGCTCCCCCGACATCGCGAGTCCGAATTCCTGCGTATTCTCTTCAGTGGGCGGCTACACCAAGACAGGTCTTCTGGTGGTGTTCTATGGCGGTATAGAATTTTTTGTGGAATCCCGTAAGATTAGCGGCTGGAAGCCTATCGGTCGCAATTTCCACGTCACCCGTTCCGAAGGAAACATCCTTTATGAACTAAGCGGAGTTTCAGCTTACGAGATTTACAACAAGTACCTCAATATAAAGAACGACAACAACTTCTTCACCAATGCGCTCGAATTCCCGATGCTTTACGAGCATAACGGAATCTCTATAGTGCGTGCTGCAGGCGCAAGCAATCCAGACGGTTCGCTCACGATGTCTTCGGATATAGAAGAAGGTTCTCTCGTTCGCTTGTCATACGGCGAGCCACAGTTGATTATCGAATGTATTAAAACCGAAAGCAAAAATTGCGAACGATTCGCACCGGAAATACAACATATTTTCTCTTGCGCGGCCCGAAAAGCATTCTGGTCTCAACACGAACCAACTTACGAAATTTATCCATTCAAAGGTATTGCTTCGAGCACAGGATTTTTCTCGCATGGTGAATTTCTGCGCGAAAAGAACCATCTAAACCAGCACAACATAACGCTGGTTTTTGCCTCGATGCGCGAAGGACCGGCTCATAAACAAGAAAACGCAAACGTTACTGATTCTCTTGAAGTATCGTCCACTCGTCTACCGCTAGCCGCCCGCATGGCGACATTCATTCGCGAGACTTCATTTGAACTAGAACAACTTAATAGTAAATTACTCGTTATAAACGAACACCTGCAAGAAGTCGCAACAACAGACAGCTTGACCGGTCTTGAAAACAGGCTTGCCTTTGACGAACTTTTAAAAACAATCAGTCAAGAAGATTCTGAAGCAGATACATGGACAATGATTTTGATGGACGTGAACGGCCTCAAGTATGCAAACGATACATTCGGCCACCATGCTGGTGATGCGTTAATTGTAGCAGCAGGCGATGTCATCAAAAATACATACGGTTCCAAAGGAAATTGCTTTAGAATCGGTGGAGATGAATTTGTCGTTGTTACACGCGCCCCGCTAGATTCGCTGTATCCATTACAATCCCAATTGAAGAAGAATATTGAGGAATACAACAAGACGGCGTTGTACCGCTTGTCGATTGCTGTAGGCGAAAGCCGCTTGCGCAGCGATTCTGGAATCCGCAAGTCCATTAGCGATTGGAAGATGGAAGCCGACCTGAACATGTACCGCGACAAGGTCCGTTATCACAAATCGGTTGAAAGCAACGAAAACCAAAATCTCAAGGATTTGATTTCTTGCCTGATTTCTGTCGAGGAAGCAAAGGACTCCTATACAGCGCACCATTCCGAACGCGTGAAAGCATACACGGAACTGATAGCGCGCACTCTAGGCCTTTCAGAGAGTTCAATATCGCTGATTACTCATGCCGCGCACTTGCATGATATCGGCAAGATCGGTATTCGCGACAACGTGCTTGGAAAACCAGGAAAACTTTCAAACGAAGAATTCTCGGTCATCAAACAGCACCCTGTGATTGGTGCAAAAATTTTGATGCAGTCAAACTATACGCACGAATTGGTACAAATCGTATTGCACCATCATGAACGTTATGACGGCCGCGGTTATCCGGAAGGACTCAAAGGCGAAGACATTCCTATAGGCGCCCGAGTCATCGCCATTGCAGACTCGATAGATGCAATGACCAGTAAACGCGTGTACCGTGACGCCATGTCGCTGGAATACTGCCGTAATGAAATCGAGAAGAATCTCGGCGTGATGTACGATCCCGCCATTGGCAAGGTTGTGCTAGAACATTGGAACGAGATTGTCGATTTGCTGTTAAAATTGCAGTCTGGCCGCCCGAAAGTCATCTAAAGCCAGTCCTTTTAAACCATACAAAAACAGGCTCCCGGAGCATTTCCGAGAGCCGTTTTCATAGCCTTTAAAAAGCTTATCGCTTGTCGCGATCAATCCACGGGCGTTCCGTCTTGCCAATGTAAATCTGGCGCGGACGGTTAATCTTGCTCTGCGGATCGTCGTGCATTTCCTTCCAGTGGGCAATCCAGCCCGGCAAGCGTCCAATAGCGAACATCACGGTAAGCATGTTCGTCGGGATGCCCATAGCGCGGTAGAGAATGCCAGAGTAGAAGTCCACATTCGGGTAAAGCTTACGTGCAATGAAGTAATCGTCCTTGAGGGCGGCTTCTTCGAGCTTGATAGCCACATCCAAAAGCGGATCGTGCACATGTTCACGTTCAAATACTTGATACATGAGCTTCTTGAGCACCTTGGCACGCGGGTCATAGCTCTTGTAAACGCGGTGACCAAAGCCAGAAAGACGGAACGGATCGTTCTTGTCCTTGGCCTTATCCATCACCTGTTCAATCGTCATACCGCTCTGCTGGATACGGAGGAGCGTTTCGAGCACAGCCTGGTTCGCACCACCGTGGAGCGGGCCCCACAAGGCGCAAATACCAGCGCAAATACTGGCATAAAGGTTCGCCTGAGAACTACCCACCATACGCACGGTCGATGTCGAGCAGTTCTGTTCATGGTCGGCATGGACAATCAAAAGCGTGTTGAGCGCCTTTTCCATAATCGGATCCGGGTGATACGGACGAGCCTTACTGCTGAACATCATGTTGAGGAAGTTGCTGCAGTAGCTGCGTTCCGCTTCCGGATAAACAAACGGTTCACCGATGCTTGCCTTGTAGGCAAACGCTGCAATCGTACGGATCTTGGAGATAAGGCCTGCGGTCGTGAGTTCAAATGCACTCGCGATGTTTTCGTCATCGTAAAAACGCGGCGTGAAAAGACCAACAGCGTTCACCACGGAGGAGAGAATACCCATCGGGTGAGCTCCCGGCGGCATTTCACGGAAGAAGTGCAGCAAGTTCTCGTGCAAGAGGGCGTTTTCGGTCAAAAGCGTACGGAAATGGCTCAACTGTTCCTGATTCGGGAGTTCACCGTAAATCAGGAGCCATGCGGTTTCCGGGAACGTCGCCTTTTCGGCGAGATCCTCGATGGAGTAACCGCGATAGCGCAAAATTCCCTTTTCGCCATTGACGTATGTGATGGCACTCTTTGTACTACCGGTATTCAAGTAACCGTAGTCCAGCGTTACCAAGCCCGAATCCTTGCGGAGCGTGCTGATGTCGAGACCGCGTTCGTTCTCGGTGCCTTCAACGACGGGGAGCTCGAAACTCTTTCCGTTGTAATTCAAGGTCGCTTTGTCGGACATTTATCCTCCGGTGGGGTTTGAGTAGTGAGGTCGCTCGCTATACTCGCTTTGAGGCGCAACTTAGTTGCTTTGAGCTTTCATAGTCGCACCCTTCGGGTGCCAAGCTTTTACTCAGAGGGCCTTCGGCCCGGCCTCATCGCTCATAGCTCATACCTATTTCATTTCCATTACGCAATTATAGATATTTTCAAAGAGCTTGCCGAGTTTTTCGGTCGGGACAGCGCTGAAAGCAATGCGGATCAAGCCAGAAAGCATGATCGTGCCCGTGCTGTAATCCTTGATGAGCTTCTGGCGGAGAGCTTCGGCATCGACACCCTTCGGCTTGATGCACATAAAGTAACCGCTATTGCACGGCATCTGTTCAAAGGCGTCCTTGTATTCCGGATGAGAAGCGAGAACTTCCTTGATGATGTCGTAACGCTTCTTGAGCGTTGCGTACTTTTCGGCCTTCTGCTGTTCGTATTCGGCGCTCTGGTAAGCGGCGAGCAAAATCTTCTGGCTGATGGACGGAGCGTTAGAAATGTTGCCACGGACCGTACCGGCAGCCTTGTCTTCGAGAGCCTTGAGCTGAGCTTCAGTTGCACCCTTGAAACCAAAGGACATAAAGCCAACGCGGAAGCCCCAAACGTAGTCTTCCTTGGTCGGGCCATCGAGCTTCACGGCGAGGAGGTTTTCGTGAGCGTCCACGAGCTTCACGAAGAGGGATTCCTTCGTCACGCCATCTTCGTAAACGAGGCCAAAGTAAGCGTCATCGAGGAGAGCAACGACCTTGTTACCAGCAGCAGCGCATTCGGTGAGAATCTTGGCGATTTCGACAGCTTCCTTTTCGGTAGCGGTATAGCCAGTCGGATTGTTCGGGAAGTTGAGGAGCACGACCTTCTTTTCGCTCTTGCTTGCAGCGAGAGCAGCCTTCAAGGCTTCCGTATCAAAACCACCGTTCTTGAAGGTGTTGAAAGTCTTGATCTTTGCACCACGAGCGTTTTCAAAAACGAGTTCGTAATTGTCCCAGTAGAGGTCCGGGATGATGACTTCGTCACCGGCGTCGAGGAACATGTAACCGGCGCAGCTAATGGCGTGTGTCAAAGCAGCCGTCACGACCGGGTTGCTGAAGCTCTTGGAAGCAAGCGTCGGGTTCTTTCTAATGACCTGGGCCTTCCATTCCTTGCGGAGGTCCGGGTTACCGAAGCTCGGAGCATAGAGGAAAGACTGTTTCGGGAGGTTCAAGGACTTGAGAACGCAATCCAGAACGAGCGGAGAACCATCGTCTTCAAGGGCGGTGCCGATCGTAGCATTGATGTCGGAGCCTTTGGCTTCGGCACCCTGGCCAAGTATTCCCTTGCGCGGGAAGAAGATTGCCTTGCCCTGTTCAGAGAGCATGCCGAGAACGCTGCAACCATTTGCGGAAAGTTCAGCGTTCAAAGATTCAGCGAGAGGATTGTAGTTCATACCAATGTCCTTTGTAAAATTCCGCGGGGCAATTTAGAAAATTTGCAGCCCTATCGCAAGATTAAAAGGACATCAATTTTAGCCATACCCCATTAAAAACAGCTTAAAAAAGCAAGTATTACAAAAAACGAAAATTTCAGCGACCGTCACCAGCCACTGAAACTTTTCCTCCTCTATTTTTTTTAATCTAAGGTTTTACCACTTCAAAGCCTTCATACACGCCAAAGCCTTCGGATGCTCCGGGTTCAGATATGCCGAAATAATATTTTCCTTCTGGCAAGCCATAAATGACCATGTACCCATTTTCATAGTCTTCTTCGGTCACCTTTTGACAAGGCGCAAAATTATTCGGAACATCGGAACGTTCTCCATCCATAAAACCTTCCGAATACACACAAACCATCAATTCAGCCTTTTCTTCAATATCCTTTTCCAGGCGTTCACCCCATTTCATTTTTTCACTCATATATTCATAGAATTTCAAAATCTTGAAAGGAGGATTCAAACTCAATTTACCGGAATATACGGGTTTCAAAACAATCTTTTCCAATTCAGCAAACGGCACACCATCAATCGTCATGGCGGAGGCGTTCGCAAAACTAGAATAAACATTGGCACCAAGATTTGAATCCGCTGAAAGTACTCGCAACTGGAGAGAGCTAAACCGCGGCTCGCTTCCTTGCAAATACCAAAGATAAGCCACGCTATCTATATAGATATAACCATCCTTGTCCGTGGTGTATAAACATTCGCCATCATCACAAGCGGAAGAACCTTCGTAAACCTTAGCTCCTGCTACCGGTTTCCCCTGAGGATCAACCACTTGCACTCTCGTATTTATATACAAGCGAACAGTTTCTTTTTTACCACAAGCCGGGACAAAATTATCATCGCTATCAATTATGGGAGACGCCTTGGCCAACGCATTAGGCTCATCAACGTCTAAAACCACAGTCTCTGCAGAACACGGATCCACAATATCAATACGTTGGTAAACCATGGACGTATCCAATTCGGCAAGACGCCCCAGTTGCACAACAGGCTTGCCTGTTTGCGTTTCGCTAAACGACGAAGCCACATCATTTTCACTGCAAGCGGCAAGCAATCCAAGACCAATCATTGCAAGCGCAGTACTTAACTTCGTTATTTTATCAGTAATCATAATTATTCTTCCTCGTTTTATTTTTTTACAACCAGCGGAGAGAACACACCGCCACCCTTCTTATTCCCTGGTTCACCTAAAGAAATCTCATAAGTTCCCTCAGGCATGCCGTAAATAATTACATAACCTTTTTCATTATCTTCATCAGTAACTATTTGACAAGGAGAAAAAGTACGAGGACGTTTTTCGCCATCATAAAGCGAAGAAGTTCCATATTTCATTTCCAAGCAAATACCAAAGTTTCCCGACAACCTGTGAAGAGAATCCAAATACACCTTAGCCGTATACACAGGTTCTAGGACAATTTTTTCTAATTCGGCAACAGCTTCGCCATCAACTTCCTCAACTGTCGCCGTCGAAAAATTTGAATAGATATTGGTGCCCAAGCTGGAATCCGCTGAAAGCACTCGCAACTGAAGTGTTTTATAACTAGGATAATATCTATTCTCAACTTTTTTGGATTCCGTTTCCAAATAAGTCAGGAAATTCACGCTATCCATGTAGATATAGCCTTCCTTATCCGTGGTATACTGACAATTTTTATCATTATACGCACAATCACCTTCATAAACAGTAGCCCCTTCTACAGGATTTCCCTCGCCATCAACAACCTGAACACGGGCATTCATATACAAATAAATATCATCGTAGGCTTTACAAGTAAAACGGGCATAACCAATAGGCTTTTTTTCAACAATGCTATCAGCATCAGCGACAATATTCGGTTCTGCATAACCAGCGCTCTTGGCAAGTGAACCGCAACCACCATGACCTTCATCAATAACCTTGCGGATATAAGTCGTGTCCAATTCTGCAATAGGCATTCCCGGGTAAATCACAGGCTTTCCCGTCTGCGTTTCGCTGTACGAAGACGCTACGTTGTCTCCACTGCTGCAAGCGGCAAAGATACCTAAACCAAATATCGCCAACACAACAGCCATCTTTGTAATTTTATTTGTAATCATAATCTCTCATCCTCAATTTTTTAAAATTTGTATCGCTAAAACGATTCCTTCTTCAACGCATCATGTTCGATTTACGGTTTTACTTCCAGCGGAGGGAGTTCATAATCCTTCCCCCCTATTAAAATTTTGTAAGTTCCTTCAGGCAAACCATATAGAATTACATACCCATTTTTACAACTTTCTTCAGTTATCACATAACGTGGATAGATATATAACCAATAATCCTCAACATCAGCCCGGTACACATCTATACTCGTTCCATCAAGAACTTCCCACATTGACTTGGTCCAACTATCATCGCATAGATCGTCTCTTTTTAGAGTCACTGTGTCACTTTCCGAGTGAAGGGAATCCAAATACACCTTGACCGTATACAAGGGTTCAACAACTATTTTTTTCAATTCCACAAGAGTATCACCATCAACTTCCACAATAGTCGCCTCCGAAAAATCAACTTTACCATAAAGTCCTAAACTGGAATCTGGAGAAAACACTCGGATCGAGAAAGATTCATACGTTATTGAATAATCGGATTTATCCCCTCCTACTGTAAGGTAGATTTGATCACCCATATAAGCATAGCCATCCTTACCAGCAATATATTGACAACGGCTATCCCCATCGGAACAATAATCTCTAGAGACTCTAGCCCCCTCTACAGGATTTCCCTTGCCATCCACAACCTGAACTCTCGTTTTCATAGTAAATCCGAGTACAGTTACACATTTAATTGTACTACTAATCTTTACATCGCCTGTATCTACAACAACTTCGTCCTTTTCAACCGCGCTCTCGGCTTGCGATTTACAAAGCCCAATAGGCGAATCCTCTTTTATCTGTCCAGGGATATAAGACGCGGCCCATTCGGCAATAGGCTTTCCCGTCTGCGTTTCGCTGTACGACGATGCCACATTGTTATCACTGCAAGCATCAAGCAATCCAAGCCCAAGCATTGCAAGCGCAACACCCAACTTTGAAATTTTATCAGTAATCATGATTATTCCTCCTCGACTTATTTCTTTAAATTTGTGAACAAGTGAATATTCAACTGGTGCACCCCAGTCGCCTCTTTCTTGTCTTGCGTAATAATTTTACGCACCTTGGCCTTCAAGTTCTGAATTTCCAAGGCAATCTCTTTATAGGCATCGTCCGAAACGCTGAACGTGAATGTTCCCATGTCCGACGGATTATCGTCATTTGCAAGCAACGCCTGCTTCGAAAGTTCAAAGCACTGCAACTGGTATTGGCGCACCAAGTCGTTATTGTTGTAGGCCCCGCTGCTCACTGAATCGCGCGAGCTTTTCCAGAAACCATCTTCGTTCTTGCGCACAAAGCCGATGCGCTCCAGCAGTTCCAGCGAACGCTTCAAAGTTCCCACGGAGACCTTCGGGAAAATGCGCTTTTGGATCGGTTCAAGGTCATCCGAAACATCCATCACATCCAGCGCCGTAAACAACACGCTATTGTACCAGTGGTTGTAATACTCGTATGCGTCTTCATTCAAGATGTGGTGCGGATCCGGATGCTGCTTGATGAGTTCATCAAAAAATGCATTGCGTTCCGTTGTCGTTTTTGCCTGATCAAAATTCACCATCGTTTCAAAGTACTTGGCCTCTTTCTTGTTAAGTCCAAGAACTTCCACGAACTTGGGAATCATGCGCCCGGAGAGCTTTTTTCCTTTGACGATATCGTTGAAGTAACTGCGGGTCTTGGGGAGTCCGAGCAACGCACACACTCCAGCCCTAGTAAATTCAGGATCCGTCTGCACGCGTGCCGCCTGATACTCATCCAAGTACTTGCGGAAGTGTGTAAACTGAAATATGTCGATTGTTTTTTCCATACCCCAAATGTACTCAAAATTTGACTCAAAGTCAAGAGGTAAACACAAAATTTTGAGATTTTTTTTGAGTACGTTTTAAAACAGGAATAACAACTAATGGCCCAAAGCCATCCTATCAAATTTCGAACTTCGTCTTCATGATTTGTTCGACGGTAGCACGGTTTATGATGAAAGCATCGACCACCTGCGGGTCAAAATGCGTACCTCGCTCCTCCGAAATGATTTTAAACGCGACATCCACCGAGAAAGGTTTCTTGTACGGCCGTTCCGAAACGAGGGCGTCGAACACATCCGCGACGGCCATAATGCGAGCCGAAATCGGGATATCCTTCCCTTTCAAGCGCTCCGGATAGCCACGCGAACCATCCCACCATTCATGATGGCTATAGGCTATTTCCTTCGCCATTTTCAAATAGGCTGTTTCACCCAGGTTCTTCGAAGCACGCACAAGCATATCGCGACCATAAATCGTATGCTTTTTCATTTCGTCAAATTCTTCGTCAGTGAGCTTGCCCGGCTTATTCAAAATCATGTCCGAAATATTGATCTTACCGATATCATGGAGCGGTGCTGCAACCGCAATCGTCGCCACGAACGCATCATCAATTTCGTCATTTTCTTTGCCGTCCATTTGCAACTGTTTTGCAATGAGTTCCGCATACGCAGCCGTGCGGCGGACATGTCCACCCGTATTTTCATCGCGGTTTTCGACCATGTCGCCAAGCACCGTAATGATGTTCGTCTGGAGCGCCGCGATAGAAGCCGCCTGTTCTTCGGACTTGTTGATGTAACGGTCGATTTCCTTGACAGACTCGATAATCGCCTGGTGCAAGTTTTCGATTTCATTCCCGGTCACGACCTCAAGACTTTCGATGCGATTTATCGACGCGCAACGCCCTTCGCTGCTGTCATAAGTAATGTTCGTCATCTCTTCGGTCATCTCGTGAATCGGATAAACAACCCTGCGATTTGCAATCAGAATCGCCGTAAACACAATCGCAAGTAACAAGCCAAAAAGCGTCGAGAAAATCTTCGTACAGAAAAGCACCACGCTCATCCGAATTGCAGCCAAATTAAACTTTGTGCAGACCGCATTCGGCTCTTCGGTGCAGACAATCGAAACGTCCCACTTCCCAGTCTCGTGCATGCCTGGCGTAATCGTCAAAATACGCGGATGCTTCCCTTCAAGCTCATGGACATAATCGTGAAGCGTTGCCGAATCCGCGTTCTGGATAGCATCCGATACAAGTCTGTTCACCGACTCCGCCAATAGCGTCGTTTCATGAATTTCAGCTTCGGAATAAGTCTTGTAAGCAACCGCCGTTGCCACAAAAGCAAGAGCAAAACTGGACACAAACAAAAGCGCCGTCACTTGAGCCTTAAGAGAATGAACCCCTCTATTGGAGCGGTAATTGTCTTCATGCAAACGGCCCGACACCGAATCAAACGCCTTGACGAACCATTGCGGAGCCAGACGAATCAAAGCATACGCAAGTAGAATGGTAATGGCCTTATCAGGGATTTCAGTGCAAAAATCCGCCAAAATCTGCGAAAGCAGAATCGGAAATCCGCAATCATGAAGCACCGTAGCAACAGGCGTCACCACATTTTCGGCAATTTTAAAATCAAAAAGTAAATACGAAAGTATCGAACACGGGATGCTGAGAATCATCAACATGCCAAGCAATTTTGGCAAGTAATAAATTTTTCTAAAATAACCGAGCCTTGCGGCAATCCCCGCGCACACACCCACCATCACATTGATGGTTCCGTAATAAAATGTCGAGGAATCGAAAAAGCCGCCGATAAAGTTCGTAAGGAACCCGACAATCGCGCCAGGGCTAAAACCGCCGATAACAGCAACGACAATAGTACCAACGCTATCAAGGTACAAAGGCAAATGCAATGCAATTGCCAAATTCGCAAGGAATCGATTGATCAAAATACCGATTACAACCAGGATTCCAATTTGAATAAGCTTATGAGCAGAAACGAATGATTTCACATTCTGTATATAGAATTATTTTCTGCAAACGGCTTAAAATTATAACCTTTTTATACTATTTGAAAAAGCATTTAATAAGCATCACCGTCCGGCAAACTGATTTCCGAATTTCAGCTCAGTTTCTTTAGCTCCGTTGAGATTTACGAGGCGTTCCGGCTCAAAAACCATTTCGCGGGCAAGACCTTCTTTGAGTTTTTGGACCTGGTCAAGCATTTCCGATGCCGACTGGCTCGTCAACAAAGCCTGCCGCACCGACATCGCCAATTCATTGCTATCGCCATCGACACCCAAACTGTCATTCCCGCCCTCAAACGGGAATCTCCCCTCTCCTAAACAGAACCCTTTGCATAACCTAGCGGCGAGCTGCTTCATGCGGCCCATCGCATTCATCTCGGTCGCCCCATCTTCAATCTTGAACTTGTAATAGAGCGGGAACACGTCAAGAGCCTCTTCTGCGGTAATCATATGCTTTTCGCGACCTTCCCAGGCATCGGCAATAGCCCCAAAAATCCACGGGTTGTGCATCGCCCCGCGCCCAATGCTCACGCCCGAAACACCGTAAGTGTTAATGCGTTCGCGTGCGCATTCGACGCTATTCACATCGCCATTACCGATTACCGGAATCTTTGCCGCTGTAGCGACCTTCCCGATCCAGTCCCAGTTGGCAAGGCCGTTATAGCCCTGCAAACGCGTGCGACCATGAACCGTGAGCATTTCAACGCCCTCGCCTTCGGCAATCCTGAGCGTTTCCATCACATTGATGCTTTCATCGTCCCAGCCGATGCGACACTTGAGCGTGAGTGGAATCTCCGGCGTTTTTGCGTCCAGCGTTTTTTTGACCTCGTGCAAGATTTCCTGCAAGCGCGGCAAGTCCCGCAACAGTCCAGAACCGCTTCCCTTGCCCGCCACCTTCGGCGCCGGACATCCCGCATTCACTTCAATAAATTCCGGGTGATAACGTTCCGCAATCCGTCCAGCAGCATACGCCATGCGGTCCGGGAAACGTCCAAAAATTTGCACGCCAAACGGGCGTTCTTCCGGGAAAAACTTCAGTTGCTTGTGACCATCCGGGTTGAACACGGCATCGCCATCCGTCGGAACAAACTCCGAAACCAAAAGCCCCATGCGATCGCCCGAAAGCACTCGGCAAAGACGCCGGAACGGTGCATCGGTCACTCCGTCCATCGGGCTTAAAATTGTATTAGGGAAAATCTCCTTGTCACGGAGATTAAAACGGACCTTTTTAGGCAAATTATCAATCTTCAACATTTAAGTCACAACTATTCACAAATATTCCGCAATGTGAACCCGAAAAAGATATTTAATTTCGTATCAACCATCACTCTAAGTCTATGTTAAACTTATATTTAGTGCGTGGCTAATATTACTAAACAATCTCTTATTCAGGAAATCGCCAAATCCACCGGATTTGTGCGCAATGATATTAAAATTGTAGTCGAACAGTTCCTTGACCTCCTCGGCGAGAAGCTGATCGAAGGCAATACTATCGAAATTCGCGGTTTCGGCACGTTCGCGTGCAAGCCTCGCAAGGCGCGTCCGGCGCGTAATCCTCGCACCGGCGAAACCGTCTTCATCGACGAACGCTTGGTCCCGACATTCAAGTTCAGCAATGACATCAAGGACAAAATTAATTCCTTGGAAGGCATTCTCGGCGAAGCCTCTGTGCAGCCGGAACTTGAAGAAGAAAATGAAATCGTTCACGTCAATAACGATTACGATTCCATCTAAACGAACGTTGAACACACAAGCTCAGGCGTTCATGCCTGATACGAAAAAGTCGGCTTCCGCCGACTTTTCTTTTACATTGTCATGCCCCGCTTGGCGGGGCACCTCCTTCATTACGACAGCGCCGCCACTTCCTCTTCGGTGAGGAATCGCCAGCCGCCTTCGCCCAAAGTACGATCCAGAACAACCGGTCCAATCGCAACGCGTTCAAGCGTTTCCACATGATTCCCGACGGCAGCAAACATGCGGCGAACCTGGTGGTACAGTCCCTCGCCAATTGAAATCACCACAGCTTCGCCATCGACTTCAATCTCGCGGGCCAGCACCGGACGTCGTTCGTCCTTCAACATCACACCGGCCAAGAGCTCCGCCTTCTGCGCCTCCGTGAACGGCCGCGCAAGCGTCACACGATACTTTTTCCAAAGTCCTTTTTTGGGACTTTCTACTTTATGAATAAAGTCACCCTGATTCGAAAGCAACAAGAGTCCCGATGAATCCGCATCCAAGCGGCCGACCGACTGGATACCCATCGCGGTAAAGCGGTCCGGCAAAAGTTCATACACCGGCTTATGGTCGCGAGCGTTATGGCTGCATTCCACGTCCGTCGGCTTGTAAAGCATTACGTACAACTTCTCGACCGTCGGAGCTTCTTCGCCATTTACCGTAATGAATTCTGGACGTACCTTGAATTCCATGAACGGATCATCCAAGACCTTACCATCCAGTTCAACAAGTCCCATGCGCACTAAGCCACGCGCATCCTTGCGGCTGCCAAAGCCCATCGAAGCAAGCAAACGTTCCAAAGTCAAAACAGCCATCAGTCCTCCAAAATAATATTCAGGATCTTTTTGCGAACAAAGCCCAGTTCCGGAAGTTCATTTGTCTTAATCACATGTGCACGGCGGCGCCAAAAGATAAACGCCAAAATTCCAGCCAGCACGAGCGTTTCAAGAACAAAGCAGAAAATACGAAGTAAGGTTATACTCAAACGAACATTCCCTGCAGCGTGGAGTTCTTTTTCGTGACTCCAGTCCATTTGCAAATCCCAATCACCAACATACGGGTAAGCTTTCAAGAATCCATTCACCGCAGCGATATAGCCCATGGTCTGGTAATCCGTTCGTATTCCTTCGACATAGCAATCGCTAAAGCGAATGTGGAACAGAGAAAACACGGCACCAAGAATTTTCAGAACATATCTGAACGCCCTTGCATCCAAGTCCGGAGTCAATAAGATTGTCCAAAATTCACGGTCCGAGAGTTTGCGCTTTTCTTTTTTCGGTTTCTTTTCCGATTTCGCAGATTCAGCCTTTGCATCATCCTTAACATCAGCGGTCTTTTTTTCTTCCGGCACCGATTTTGCGGCATCTTTTTGTACATTCGCCTCGCAGCAGTCGTCCTCAACAACACTAGATTCTTCGACTCCGCTAACGCTTCGCTCAGGATGACACACGTTTTTGTCATCCCGAGGAGGCTTGACTTCGATAGGAGCCGTTGTCTTTTTCTCTTTAGGCGTTTCCGGAGCCTTCGCCACGATATCCGCAGACTTTTGAGATTTCGTCGATGAACTTAATGGTTCCCCTTCGCAATGGTTGCAATGAGAACTGATGGTTTCCCTCCCTTCGGTCGAGAATGACTGCTCCGAGGATGACTGCTTAGGACCATCGTCAGACTTTTTATCCTTCGTCGAAGCCTTTACGTTTTCTTCACTTTCTACTTCCGACTTCCTACTGCCTACTTGTTCCTTCCCCCAGTTCTTCTTTGCCTCATAAACTTTCTTCTTGAAAAAAAAGAACAGCGCCCGCGCACCGCGCTCCCCGGCTTCAAATTCAATTCGAACTGAAAACGGGAAAAGCAGTAGCACAAGCGCTACAACGAGAATAGAACAAAGGAGCCAGGAAAAGAAGCCCATTACTTTTCGGCTTCGTCAGCCTTCTTGCTGATAATATCGATCAATTCGGCAAAGCTCTTGTCTTTCAAAATCTTGCTGAACTGTTCCTTGTAATTGCGAGCGGTCGAAAGGTCATCGATGACCAAGTCCCAAGCTTTCCACTTGCCGTTCACAAGCGTCATCTTGTATTCGAGCACCGATTCCTTGCCCTTGTTCCACAAGTGAGCCACGACACGAGCGTCATCCGTTCCCTTCATCTTGGCCGGTTCATAAATCGTAGAATCGGCACGATAAAGTTCCAAGCGGTTAGCACTGGAATTGCGGACCATGCGCTGGAATTCCGCAACAAACTTTTCCTGGGATGCAGCATCCTGAGCCTTCCAATCACTTGCAGCAAGAGACTTCTTGGCAAGCAAGGCAAAATCAAAGGAATCATTCAAAAGGTTCTTGACGCGTTCCGTTTCCTTGGCGGTACGCTTCGATTTCTTGATGATGTTCTGCAATTCAACATCCTTGCTCTTAACAACGGATACAGGATCCTCGGCAGCAAAAGCAAAAAGTGAAGCACAGGCAATAGCGATTAAAACTTTCTTAAACATCTTGAATTCTCCTCATTTTCTACTTAAAATACGAATTATATTGCTGAATGGACAACCCCATCTTTGCCACTAATCCGGCAAATTCGACATTATATCGGCAAACTGCGAAATAATAATCTTTTTGCATGGTTATATTCTGCGTATAAGCCGAAACTAAAGCACTCGTTTGAGATTTATCCAGGTCGTATTTCATAGCGGCATCTTTCAAAAGCGCTTCCGTGGCACGCAAGCTTTCGCGCATGGCATCAAGCTTACCCTTGGCAGCCACAACCTGATAATATTGCTCAATAGCCTTAGCAACAAGACCATCCGAAGCGTAATTTTCTTTCAACTTGAGACCGCGATACTCCGTTCTCGCCTTGCGGAAATCTTCCCAGCCTTTCCAGAAGTTCAAGCGGTAGCGGAGCCCAACACCGATTAGTCCCGAAATCTTATTCACGGCATCCTGTGCAAAAGCGCTCTTCTGCAAAACGTTGCGGTTTCCGGCCCAGCTCTTCACATACTGGAATTCACCCATCACAAAGAATTCCGGAGCAAGCTTCGCTTCCGCCAAATCCATCTGGAGTCTGCGAGCCCGCAAACCCGCTTCAAGCTGTTTCAGTTCTGGGTTGTGCTGGATGGTCCATTCGCGAACCTGGTCTTCTGTCGGCATCGGTTCCGACCTCATTGCAAGCACCGTATCTTCAGCAACAAAAGTATCGCCTTCCGGCAATGCCAATGCAAAACGGATTGCAAGCTGCACGCGCTTCATGCCAAGGTCAGCTTCAATAACGCCTTCCTTGACAGTGTGCATTTTCGCTTTCAAATTCAAAAGGTCCGTCTGCGAAACGGTCGGTTCATCTTCGTCCAGAGCCTCTTCAAGCTGATCGTACGCCTTGTCCACCTGCTTTTGGGCATCGGCGGCAATGCGTTTCATTTCTAGAGCAAGGAGATAGTTGTAATAATAAGATTGGAGTTCAACTTCTTTTTTAAGCGTAGAGTTTTCTATCTCAAAGGATTTTTGCTGCAAATCCGCTTCTAGTGCTTTTTTACCAGTCTGGTACTGCCCTAAATTCAACGGTTGCAGGAACTTCGCTTCAACAGCCCAAAATGGTCCCATTCGAGAGAAATCGTAAGTATCGACGGTATCGCCCCAATTATCGACCGTTTCCTTTAAACCCGGAGCAGGCCCAACCATCATGGATACATTGAATGTCGGCAAAATGACTTCGGACTTGAGAGAACGAATCTTATCGTTTTTGCTCACCAAGCCAAATTTCGTTTCAGCAACCTGCGGATCATTTGCAAGCCCATGTTCCACAAAGCGCATGCAATCATAACGGACTTCGCCAGCCAAAGCGATCCCCGTCATTACAAGAATAAAAAACAAATTCCTAATCACGGTTAGAATTTAGAAAAAAGAAATCAATCAGTAAACAGCGGTTCGTAAACAGGATAACGAAATGAAGAATTAAGAATGAAAAATGAAGAGTGTATTTACCATTTTTCATTTTTAACTTTTAATTTTTCATTCCTAATCACTACCACCATTCTTTAAAATGAGCAATGCGCCACTAAATCCTTATATTTCGCGACGACTCCTTCATAATAAAATGTCGGAAGCGGGGAATTTTTTTCTAGAAGTTTATCGACAGCGGCATGCCCAAGGTTATACGCCACAAGCGCCTCTCTCCAATTGTTATATTTCCCGATAAGGCGAATCAAGTAGGCCGAACCCACAACCACGTTCACCTCAGGGCGCAACAAATCATCTTCACTTTCTATGACGAGTCCAAACCTGCGGCCAATGCTTTTTGCAGTTTCCAACTTTATCTGCATCAAACCGAGCGCACCCGAGAATTTTCCCGTCTGGAATCGCCCGCGGGCATATGGATTCCCGCGACTTTCCTGAGCCACCACGGCAAGGATAATCAGGGGATCTACAGAATACGATTGCGAAATCTGCCACAAGTGTTCCGCCAAGATACGGAAGCTCACCTCTGAAAGACGGTCGCCGAGCATGTACGTGAGAGCCTTTTCGATTTTCACATAATCAAGAGTCCACTTGCCCACAACCTCCAAATGCTGCATGTCATTATGGAGTAGACGCTCCTTGTAAGCAAGCTTTTCAAGTTTAACACTGTTCGAATACCATTCGCTCGCAAAAAAGAACAGCACAGCGAATCCGATGATAAACAGAACACTTACGCTCATGGAAGAGAGTCGAACGCTATTTTTCACGTCGAGTCTTCTCCAAATATTCTAGATAAGTAACCCAGTCCTGAATAGCCCCAAAAGAACTCAACAAAGTCGTATCTTGTATCACTCCAAGTTTACGCATCGGGCCAATGGCTGATTCCAAGCGGTCTATTTCGCGGATATAACGGGCCTTCTGGCTTTCCAGAGCCGTAATTTGCGCCTGTTTGTCCGAGATTTCTCGACCCTGCCCAACAACAATAACAAACAAAGTAACAGCCCAACCAATCAAGAAGAGCGCAACCGATATTGCAAAACCGGGAGAAAGGCTAATCGACCTTTTTTCGTAATGCAAGCCGACAAGATGAACTCTTTTAGAAAGTCCCGATTTGCGGTATGCCTCACGGCTCCTGTATATTTCAAAGATGTTGCGGTAACGCTCAAAATAAGTATGAAGTTCTTCGCTTTCAAAAATCAAGATGAGCATCGCTTTTTGTTGCTTGACCAAGTTCAGAATTTCAAGGAACAAGCCGCGATAAGCATCCGTCGTAAAGCGTGCGTTCTGGAGATTCACAAAAAAGAATACGCCTGGACCGCGGACAAGCATTTCGAGTTTTTCCCGAACTGCCGAAAGCTGATATTCTCCAAGAATGCCGTACAGCGAGATTTCAACTTCCTCGCCACGATCTTCTACTTGAATGTCAATCAAGTCCGCCCGCACAGCCTACCTCTTGGTTACCGACACAGAAATCTTGAACGCCTTGCGGTCAAGCACATTGAACGGAGCATTCCAGAACGGGAACACGCGAATGCCTTGGAACGCTTGCGGAGCTGCCGACGAAGTCGCACCAAAAATGGGACCGACAAAGATTGATGTTGAACGGTCAAAAGCCATACGGAAGACACAGCCACCATTCTCGTCGCGGATTTCAAGAGACTTTCCATCAGGGTACAAAAGCGGTTCTTGCATATTCCACTTCAGATTTTTCCCATCAATCAGAACCTTGTTGACATCACCACGCGACAAAAGACCAAGTTCAAGAATCGTTCCGAAATACCCCTTGGTATTCACATACGCAAGATTATCAATGGCATACGAAACCGTAAACTTGGCGGCATCACCTTGGAACGTAAAGACCTTCTTTATCCTGAACAGAGCCTTGCGTTCTTCACTTGCAAACCCCTGCTCTTCATCTAGCATAATCTCCGTACCCGAGTCCGAACGAAGGATACGATAGTCATAAGGATCGGCGAGCAAATGCTTGCGGTCATACAACATCTGTTCCAGCTTGACTGGAGTAAAATCGGTGTTTGGCAACAAGCAGTCCAGAAAAGCAAACGAGGGTTCGCCATCATCGCGCCAAGTATTCACCAAATTGATTTTGGCACCCTTGTAGTTCAAGGCTCGGAGCGCACCGCCAAAGCGATAGTCGAGTAAATAAGAGGATTCCGAATTTTCGCAAAAAAGGACTTTCTTGCCTCGAAGCAAATAATCGCACACGTCAACGCGAAGGCCCGAAAAGCCCGTCAGGTCATCCAAAAGCTGCGAGGCCTTTATCAGCAAATAATTCGAGCGCTTGCGAACCATCATGGAACGCATTCCCGCGCGGTTGAACATGTCCCTGAAATAAAGCGGAGCCATCGCAGGCAAAAGCGAATGACAGAATTGAAGCCACTTCTTGCCCGAAAGAACGCTGCGACCTCTCCTATATAAATTCAGGAACGATTTATGGTGCAAATTAATTTCGGGACGACGGATTAAAAGTTCACGACACGTACGAGCCGTCGAAGGGAGGCCCAGTTTACGACCTGCAGAGACAAGGAAACTGATTGTACCGCATGTTTCCAGTTGGTCCACAGCAAAACTGACAGTTCTAGTCTGAACTTCATTCGCTTCGACAAAGTCTACAAGGCGACCAAAGAAGTCTACAATTTCCGAAGATTCCGACGGAATGTCCATAAGCACAACAGCCGACTTTCCATCGCGACAATATGCTTCAGCAATGCTTCGCCATGCAAGATTATCTTCGGCAATAGCCTTCGAAAGCACTTCCGATACAGGAACAATGCGGATAAGTGCACCACGGTCTTCGAGCGTGAACCAGCCCGATACGGGCGTAGAGCGACCAAGCGCATCTTGCACTGCCGATTCCGTCACAAGCGCATAATCAAAACGCGAACGTTCCAAAACATCGGCCATGCCCGGTTCCCAGACCAGCGAGGAATTAAAATAACCCTGCGGTTCTACGCCAAGCACCTTCTTCAGATAGTTGCGATGCAATTCCAACTGCATCGTCTGCAAATCTTCGGGGAACAGCGGAAGCATCGGATCGTAATAGCCACCGCCTAAAAATTCCAGAACCCCATTTTGAATTGCGTTCTGGATTTTCCCGAACATCAAGGGCTTTGCCACATTGTAAAGCGCCTCAATCATCGGCCCATCTAAAAAGATAGAGCACTTCACCAGTTGGGATTCCAAAAGAACATTCAACCCTTCGAGCAAGTTACGCGCAACCGCCTCAAGTTTCTCATAAGAGGTCGAAGGCGACATCTGCAATACAAAGGATATTCTAGGATTCATGCGACAAAGAATAGCAATTTTAGCTAGTGGTTATTAGTCATTTGTTACTAGAGATTGCTGAAATTGGACACTGAAATTAGTGCACTTCCATAAAATTTATCCTATCATCATATCCTAAAGCTTTTAAACCCTTGATTAGAGGAGCGATATCTTTCATTAAAACATCTTTCTCAAAAACCAAAGCCACGTGATTCCCTAATAAATCCGAAGAACATCTTGCAGACTTCTTTTTGTTTTGCATCTCTGCTTTAGAACAGATTTCCCCTAAGAACTTCCACAAATCCGCTTCTTTCGTAAATGAATAGAACTTAAACTCATGAAACGAACCATTTTCTTTTAAAGCATCTTCGTTCAAGCTGAGTACATAAACAATTTCTTTATCTTCACGATAAAAAGAGAGCAACAAATCTAAATCATTATAATCTTCAAAACACTCCAATATAAGATTGCCTCCTTCACGTAAAGCTAAAATTTCATTAAAAGAAAGCTTTTGACGATGACGCATATGCTTATATCTTAAAAAAGGCAACATGGAACTATCCCCAGAACAAAAGCACATGCTAGATTTTGTAGGCAACTTCAAGTTATAAACATTCTTAAAATCTGAGCCGATAACATACTTTATATTTGTATAGCCTGCAAAGTACATTGTCGTAAATGTTTTAAGAAATCACCATAAGAGAGATTGTCATCAACATGTAACTTGGCAATATCGAATTCATCAGCAGGTTGATTGTTTTTTAAAGATTTTTCTCGTTCCGCACTCCAAATCCTCATTAATTCGCTTTCAAGGGGCAGAACCCTCAAACTATCCATATCGATAGCTGAAATATCGGTAGCAGTCTTACCAAGAACCTTACCGTTCAACGAATATTCATCGACATTTACATCCAGAACAGGTTCGTCCGGCTTCGGGGTCATGAATTCCTTTTTCTCCTCGTTGCAGGCCACGAGAAGGAAAAGGGAGAAGATCAGGATTTAGGCGGAAAGTCTAGTCATTTGTATGGAATATACAAAAAGCGATGAGCCGTGGGGATACGCAGGCGGAAACTGTGTAAGGCGATGCCGGATCGGGGTCCGGCATGACAGCGAACTCAATACCGTCACTGGATCCTGCTCCTACGAACCTAATTCAACTAAGGCTCTAAAGAGCCTAGTTTCATATATCGCTCCGCTCAGGATGACGCGGGCGGGTGCCGTGTACGGCGATGCCGGGATGCGCGCGTGTAAAAAAAAGAAAGGGCCCCTCGAGCGTTTCGCTCAAGGGGCCCGTGAATCCAGCGGCGACCTACTCTCCCGGATCCGAGGACCAGGTACCATCGGCGATGTGGGGCTTGACTTCCGTGTTCGGGATGGGAACGGGTATGACCCCCACTCGATTACCGCTGAAACAATAT
>Ga0265298_10002569_pt1 | contig 25033 bp, 18 predicted proteins | sample AusTroGonzalo_MG_3_FD_193486 | JGI IMG/M metagenome (GOLD analysis project Ga0265298, IMG submission 193486) | Bovine rumen microbial communities from tropical cattle in Woodstock, Queensland, Australia - Gonzalo_01 | ecosystem: Host-associated > Mammals > Digestive system > Stomach > Rumen ...
TTCCCTGCATCTATGTGTTCAAGCGTAAGCTCGAATACGGCTCCTGGAAGCGCCTGCTGGCCAATGTGGGCGTTACCCTGGCCGTGCTGCTGACGGCCGTCTTCGGCAACATGAAGAACTGGCCCTGGATCGACAAGAACTCTACGGAACTGGGCAGCCTCATTATGCCCTGGTCATATACCGTGAATACCTTTCGCTACTACGCCGCCCAGCGGCAGAAGAACCAGCAGGAGATTCCCCTGCCGGATCCTGTGTCCGTGAGCGAGAGCAAGGACGTGGTGGTCCTGTTCATCGGGGAGTCGGCCCGCGGAGACCGTTTCTCCCTCCTGGGCTACGAGCGGGAGACCAACCGTTACACCGCGCAGGACAGCGTCCGGGCCTACCGCGGCGTGTCATCGGCCACCTATACCATGGCCGGCGTGAAGGCCATCCTGGAGCCGATGGATACGCCCGAACTGCACGAAATCCTGCCGAACTACCTCCAGCGTGCCGGGGCCGATGTAATCTGGCGCACGAACAACTGGGGCGAGCCGCCGGTGCACACTCAGAAGTACTACACCTTCGCGCAGCTGAAGGCGCGTTACCCGGAGGCCGATGCCCGCTACGACGGCCTGCTGCTGGAAGGCCTGCGGGACGAAATCGCCGCCAGCGACAGCTCCAAGGTGTTTGTGGTGATTCACGCCTACACCAACCACGGCCCGTCCTACAACACCAATTATCCGGCCGAATTCACGGTCTTCACGCCCGTGTGCAGCACGGTGGAAATGTCCAAGACCAGCCCGGAAGAGCTGAACAACGCCTACGACAACAGCATTGTGTACACCGACTACCTGCTGCATCAGGTAATTGATGTCTTGCGCACCTTCCCGGACCGCCGCTGCATGATGCTCTTTGTCTCCGACCACGGCGAGTCCCTGGGCGAAAACAACCTCTACATGCATGGCGTGCCGTATTCCATGGCTCCCAAGGAGCAGCTGGATATCCCCATGATTGTCTGGACGTCGGACCCTTCCCTGCAGTACAAAGACATTCCGGACATCGGACAACACTATGTGTTTCACAGCATTCTGCATTTCTTCGGGGTGGAAAGTCCCGCCTATAACGAAGAAATGTGTATCTTTGCAAAATGATTCTGTCATTCTGAACGAAGTGAAGAATCTATCGATTAATTTAATTGATTTGTCATTATGGCATTAGTAGCGATAGTCGGGAGACCGAACGTAGGAAAATCAACGCTGTTCAACCGTCTGGTGGGTATGCGCCAGGCGATCGTGGACGAAACCGCCGGCGTAACGCGTGACCGGCATTACGGCAAGTGCGAATGGTGCGGCCGTGAATTTTCCGTTGTAGATACCGGAGGTTATACCTCCAATTCGGACGACGTCTTCGAAGACGCCATCCGCCGTCAGGTTGTCATCGCCGTCGATGAGGCAGACCTGGTTCTGTTCATGTGCGAGGCCGCCACGGGCATCACGGATTACGACTCCGAGATCGCCGACCTGCTGCGCCGCAGCAAGAAACCCGTTGTCCTGTGCGTGAACAAGGTGGACAGCGGAGAAAAGATGTATGACGCCTTCGACTTCTACGGCCTCGGCCTGGGAGAGGTCTGGAGCATATCGGCCGCCAACGGCAGCGGCACCGGCGACCTGCTGGACGAAATCCTCCGCCAGCTTCCGGAAGATACGGAAGTGGCCGATGACCACGCCGACATCCCGCACATCGCCATCGTCGGCCGTCCGAACGTCGGCAAATCCTCTATGACGAACGCCCTCCTCGGCGAGGAACGCAATATCGTGACGCCGGTGGCCGGTACCACCCGCGACTCCATCTCCACGTATTACAACAAGTTCGGCCATGAGTTCATGATCGTGGATACCGCCGGCATGCGCAAGCGCGGCAAGGTGACCGAAGACCTGGAGTTCTATTCCGTGCTGCGTGCCATGCGCACCATCGAGCACAGTGACGTCTGCATCCTGATGATCGACGCCACCCTGGGTATGGAAGCCCAGGATATGAACATCTTCAACGTGATCCAGAAGAACCGCAAGGGTTGCGTAATCGTGGTGAACAAGTGGGACCTCTTCGAGAAGGACGTTAATACCATGAAGGAGTACACCGAGGCCCTCAAGGCCCGTCTGGCCCCCTTCAACGACATCCCCGTCATCTTTACTTCCGTGCTCAACAAGCAGCGCATCCTGGACGTGCTGGACGCCGCCGCCCGCGTGGCCGCCAACATGTCCCGCAAGATTTCCACCAGCCAGCTCAACGACGCCATGCTGCCGGAAATCGAGAACTACCCGCCGCCGGCATGGAAGGGTAAATACATCAAGATCAAATATGTGACGCAGCTGCCCACGCGCACTCCCCAGTTCGCTTTCTTCTGCAACTTGCCGCAGTGGGTGAAGGATCCCTACAAGCGCTTCCTGGAGAACAAACTCCGTGAGCACTTCGACTTTGAAGGCTGCCCCATCCAGGTATATACACGAGCTAAATAATTTATGTTTGAAGCAGAAAAAGTAAAGGACGCGTGCGTCCAGTGGATCCGCGACTGGTTCGAGGAGAATGGTAAAGGTTGCAATGCCGTAGTAGGCATTTCCGGCGGAAAGGACAGCAGCGTCTGCGCCGCCCTGTGCGTTGAGGCTTTGGGTAAGGACCGTGTCATCGGCGTCACCATGCCCAACGGTGTCCAGCCGGACATCGACGACTCCGTCAAGCTGATCAACCACCTGGGAATCAAGCGCTATAACATCAACATCGGCCCGGCCTTCCAGGCTCTCATGGCCGAAGTGGAGGACAAGCTCGGGCACGAGGCCAGCCCCCAGACCCGCATCAACATGGGACCGCGCCTGCGCATGACGTCCCTGTACGCTATCTCCCAGAGTAACAACGGCCGCGTGGCCAACACCTGCAACCTCTCCGAGGACTGGGTCGGCTACAGCACCCGCTACGGTGACGCCGCCGGCGACTTCTCGCCCCTGGGCGGCCTTACGGTGCAGGAAGTGAAGGCTATCGGCAAGGTTCTCGGCCTGCCTGTCGAACTGGTGGAAAAAGCCCCCTCCGACGGCCTCTGCGGCAAAACCGACGAAGACAACCTCGGCTTTACCTACGCCGTCCTGGATAAGTACATCCGCACGGGCGTGTGCGAAGACCCGGCCGTCAAGGCGACGATCGACCGCAAGTACGCGACGAACCAGTTCAAACTGAAGCCCATCCCGCACTTCGATCCGAAAATTTAGATTTCATCTTCCCCGGTAGTTTTACCGGGGATTTTTTGTTATATTTGTGGAGATATGGGAGATCGGGATTATATGGACCTCCTGGAACTCCAGACCAGGATCAAGGAGAGCGTCGCAGACGCCTTCCCCGGAAAGTACTGGGTCAAGGCCGAAATCGCCTCCTGGAGTCCCCGCTCCAACGGTCACTGCTACCTGTCCATGGTACAGACCCGGGGAGGCAAGTCCATCGCGGAATCCCGTGCCATGATCTGGAAGTGGAACTATCCCACGCTCACCCGTTATTTCGAAGAAGCCACCGGTCAGCACCTGCAGGCCGGCATCACCGTACTGGTGCGCGTACAGGTTGCGTTCAGTGAGCTGTACGGCATGGCCCTGTACATCGACGACATCGACGCCGCCTTCACCCTGGGCGAACAGGCCCTGGAACGCAAGCGCAACATCGAACGCCTGCAGAAGGACGGCTACATGGATATGCAGAAGGAACTGGCCCTGCCGGATATCCCGTACCGCCTGGCCGTGATCACGTCCAAGACCGCCGCCGGTTACCAGGACTTCCGCAACCACCTGCTCAATAACCCCGAAGGTTACGCTTTCCAGCTGGACCTGTTCGAGGCCCTCATGCAGGGGGAGCAGGCGCCTTCCTCCATCACGGCCGCCCTCGCGGAAGCATCGGCCCGGGATTACGACGCCATCCTCATCCTGCGGGGCGGCGGCAGCGAGCTGGACCTGGCCTGCTTCGACGATTACCCCCTGGCTGTGTCCATCGCCACATGCCCTGTGCCCGTGGTGACGGCCATCGGCCATGACAAGGACGTCCATATCGCGGACATGGTAGCGCATCAGGCCGTGAAGACGCCCACCGCCCTTGCGGATCTTTTCCTCGGCGCCCTCAGGGCACAGGATGCCGCTCTGGATGCTCTCCGGGACCGTATCGCCGGGAGCCTCCTGCATCTGGTTTCCCGCGAAGAGCTGCGCATCAAAAGCGCGGACTCCGCCTTGCGCAGTGCCGTCCAGCGCCGTATCGGTGCGCTGGAGATGCTGCTGCAGCGCAGTATCGGCCGCATCTCGAAAGGGCTTACGCAGAAATATGCCGATGTGGCCCGCCTCCGGGACGCCGCCCTGCACCGCCTGCAGTTCGCCGCGCAGGCCCGTTGCAGCGCGGAATACTCGGCCCTCGCTCTCAAGGAGGCCCTCATTACCGGCTCGGACCCCCGCAAGATTCTCTCCCTGGGCTATGTGCTGGTCACCGGCAAGGACAACAAGGTTCTCAAGACCGTAGGCAAGGTGGCCGTGGGAGACCGCATCGGGGTGCGTTTTCAGGACGGCTCCCTGCTGGCCAAAGTAGATGAAGTTTTCAGTGAAAAAACAGATAAATCCCAAACCGCATGAGTGAGAAGTTTGATTACGCAAAGGCCATTGCCGAACTCGAAGAAATTGCCCGGAAAGTAGAAAATCCGGAAACCAAACTGGACGATATCGATGCCCTGGTGGTCCGCAGCAAAGAGCTGCTCAAGCAGTGCCGGGAGTACCTCAGGACAGTCAAGGATAGAATAGATTCCCTGGACGAATAACCCCTAGCCCGGAAAACTATGAAAAAGATCTATCAGACGGACCCTTGGCTGGAACCCTATCGGGAGGCCATCGACGCCCGTCATCGGCGCATTCAGGAAACCTTCCGGCACATCGCCGGGGAGGGGACGCTGAAAGACGCCGTGAATAACCACATGTACTTCGGCCTCCATCGGTGCGAAGACGGCAGCTGGGTTTTTCGCGAGTTCGCCCCCAACGCCAACAAGATTTACCTCATCGGAGAATTCAATAACTGGAAGCGCACGGAGGGTTATGCCCTCAGACCCCTCGGCGCCGGTAACTGGGAGCTTACCCTCCCGGAGATGTTCCTGCACCACGGACAGCTGTACAAGCTGTTCATCGAGTGGCCCGGCGGAGGCGGCGAGCGCCTTCCTTCCTATGCCACCCGCGTGGTCCAGGATCCTGTGACCAAGGTGTTCTGCGCCCAGGTCTGGGATCCGGCGCAGAAATATGTCTGGAAGCACGGACACGCCGGCAAGCGCCCCCATCCCATGATCTACGAGTGCCATATCGGCATGGCCGCGGAGCAGGAGAAGGTGGGGACTTTTGACGAGTTCCGCCGGAACGTTCTCCCGCGTATCAAGAAACTGGGCTACGATACCATCCAGATCATGGCCCTCCAGGAGCATCCCTACTACGGCTCCTTCGGCTATCAGGTGTCCAATTTCTTTGCCCTCAGCTCCCGTTTCGGCACGCCCGAGGAGTTCAAGGCCCTGGTGGACGACGCCCACGGAAAGGGCCTCGCCGTGGTGATGGACATCGTGCATAGCCACAGCGTGGACAACGTGGCCGAAGGCCTCAGCGAGTTCGACGGCCGCGACAACCTGTACTTCTACAGCGGCCCGCAGGGGCGGCATCCCGCCTGGGGGTCCCGCTGCTTCGACTACGGCAAGGATGAAACCCGCTACTTCCTCCTGTCCAACGTGAAATACTGGATGGAGGAATACCACATAGACGGCTTTCGCTTCGACGGCGTCACGTCCATGATCTACTGGGACCACGGTCTCGGCAAGGACTTCGGCAACTACTCCCTCTACTTCGACGAGGGCGTGGACGAGAATGCGGTCATCTACCTCTCCCTGGCCACGCGCCTGGTGAAGGAGATGAACCCCGCCGGCTTCACCATCGCCGAGGATGTCTCCGGCATGGCCGGGCTGGCCGCTCCCTTCGAGGCGGGCGGCGTGGGCTTTGATTTCCGCATGTCGATGGGCGTGGCCGACCACTGGATCAAGTGGATCAAGGAACGCAGCGACGAGCAGTGGTCCATGGGCGAGATCTGGTGGGAACTCACTAACAAACGCGCCGACGAAAAGACCATCTCCTATGCCGAATGCCACGACCAGGCCATGGTGGGGGACAAGACCATCATCTTCCGCCTCATGGACAAGGAGATGTACTTCGCCATGAACAAGGGCTCGAAGAACGCCGTCGTGGACCGGGGTATCGCCCTGCACAAGATGATCCGCCTGGTGACCGCCGCCACCGCCGGCAACGGCTACCTGAACTTCATGGGCAACGAATTCGGCCATCCCGAATGGATCGACTTCCCCCGCGAAGGGAACGGCTGGTCCTTCAAATATGCCCGTCGCCAGTGGTCCCTGGCCGATAATTCCCTTCTTCGCTACGGGTGCCTCCGCAACTTCGACGAAGCCATGGTGCGCCTCATCCGCGAAGAGAACCTTCTTTCCTCAGCACCAACGCTTTTGGTGGCCGACGAAGAGAAGAAAATCTTGGTTTTCCTACGGAAAAACTGTATCTTTGCGCTGAATTTTTCCCCTTCCGGATCCTTTACGGATTACGGCTTCAAGGCCCCGGAGGGAGAGTACGTGAACGTTCTCGACAGCGACCAACCGGACTTTGATGGTTTTGGCCGCTTGAAGGTCGTAGAGCGCCACGTGACCGTAGACGGTACGCTCAAACTGTATCTCCCGGCCCGCACAGCGATGGTATTAAGAAAAGCATAAACACAACGATATGGCTTTTTTGAAATTCAACAAGTCTGAACTCGTCAACCTGTCGTACTCCCTGAACCGGGAAATCGTGTTGGCGAACAAGACCGGCGCCTACTGCAACACGTCCATCGTGACGTGCAACACGCGGCGTTACCACGGCCTCCTGGCCGTTCCGGTCGTGGCCTTCGACGGATTCCGCCATGTGCTGCTGAGCTCCCTGGACGAAAGCCTTACCCTGCGCGGCAAGCGCTTCAACCTGGGCATCCACTGCTATGGAGATGTCTATGAGCCCCGCGGTCACAAGTACATCGTGGACTTTGACGCAGATCCCGTCCCCTGCATCACCTACAAGATCGGAGAGATCGTCTTCCGCAAGTCCATCGCCCTCACTCCGGACCAGAACCAGCTCCTCATCCGTTACGAGCTGGTGAACGCTCCCGCCAAGGTCAGGCTGGAGCTGAAACCTTTCCTGGCCTTCCGCAACGTCCATGACCTCACCTACGAGAACGGTGCCGCCCGTACGGAATTCGTCCCGGTGCAGAACGGCGCCGCCTTCAACATGTACGAGGGCTTCCCGGACCTGAACCTCCAGCTGAGCGATTCCTCCTCCGTGTTCAAGTACAACCCTGTCTGGTACAAGGGCGTCGTCTATTCCAACGAGATGCGCCGTGGCTTCGACTGCCGCGAGGACCTCTGGGTCCCCGGCGCCTTCGAGGTGGAGATGGGCAGCGGGGACAGCATCGTCTTCTCGGCATCGGCCGGAGAGGCGGTGACCGCCACCACCCTCAAGCGTCGCTTCAACGCCACGGTGGAGAAGATCGGCCCTATCACTTCCTTCCACGACCAGCTCGTGCGCCAGGCCCATTCCCTCATCCGGGAGGACGGCGGCCGCAAGCGCATCGTGGCGGGTTACAGCTGGCTGTACACCGGCCTCCTGCGCGAGACGCTGGGCGCCCTGGCCGGCCTCACCCTTTATTGCGACAACGATACCAAGGCTTTCGAGGAAATCCTGGACAACCTCATCGAGAGCAACCAGGAGCGCCTGTTTCACCGCACCACGCAGGTGGAATCCCCCCTGTATCTGGCGGTGACCCTGCAGCAGTACATCGAGTACGGCGCCTCCGACAAGGCTGTGTGGGCCAAGTACGGTCCCACGCTCAAGAAAATCATAGAAAGTTACCTTCCGGGCGTGCGCCAGGAAGTGGCCATGCAGCCGAACGGCCTCCTGTGGGCCCAGATGGACGGCGTCGCCCTTACCTGGATGAACGCCTACATCGGCGGCCGCGCCGTCACCGAGCGCGCCGGCTACCAGGTAGAGACCAACGCCCTCTGGTATAACGCCATCTGCTTTGCGCTCAAGCACGAGAAGAAGGGCAGCGAGTTTGCCAGGAAATGGACCCCCATCAGGGAACTCGTGGAAAAGAACTTCCAGCCCACCTTCTGGAACGCGGACCTGCGTTTCCTGGCCGACTATGTGGACAACGCCGGCCAGCACATGGAACTGCGTCCCAACCAGCTGTGGGCCGTCTGCCTGGAGTACCGCTGCGTGGACGACGAGGTCATCGACTCCGTCATGCGCGTAGTGAACTCCGAACTGGTCACCCGCCGCGGTATCCGTACCCTGAGCCCCCGCGACGTCCGCTACAAGGGCGTGTACGAAGGCAACCAGCTGGAACGCGACGAAGCCTACATGAACGGCTGCGCCTGGCCGTATCTCCTGGCCCCGTACTGCTACACCGTCTTCAACATGATCGGCAGCGACTTTGTCCGTAAGGCCGAGGCGCTCACCGAGGGCTTCTACGAGGATCTTTCGAAGCACGGCGTCGGCGCCTTCTCCGAGCTCTACGACGGAGACCCGCCCCACGCACCCCACGGAGCCATCTCGTCGGCCATCACCACGGCCGCGCTCCTTACGATCAACTGGCTCATCGAAAAATACAGGGAGGACTAAACTATGAGAGTACTGATGTTTGGCTGGGAGTTTCCTCCCCATATCGCAGGCGGTCTGGGTACGGCCTGTGAAGGCATCGTGAAGGGCCTCGCCTACAACGGCGTGGAAACCCTCTTCGTGATGCCGTCGGCCTCCGGTGACGAAGACCAGAGCGCCACTACGATCATCAACGCTTCGGACGTGCCGGTGGACACCGTGTCCGAGACCGTTGAAGAATACCTGGACAAGGTCAAGTTCATCCACATCGGCTCCAACATGATCCCCTACGCCAATCCGGAGGAGTTCGGCAAGCTCATCGAAGAAGAGAAGCGCCGTCAGGTGAAGGACTTCTCCATCAGCTATGGCCAGAAATACAAGTTCTCCGGCAAGTACGGCGCCAACCTCATGGAGGAAGTCGCCCGCTATGCCATGGTGGGCGGCACCATCGCCATGCAGCGCAAGGATGAGTTCGACGTTATCCACGCCCACGACTGGCTCACGTACTACGCAGGCATCGCCGCCAAGGAACTGACCGGCAAACCCCTGGTCATCCACGTGCATGCCACTTCCTTCGACCGCGGCAGCGTGGACAACATCGATACCCGTGTGTTCGCCATCGAGAAGAAGGGCATGGAAATGGCCGACCGCGTGGTCACCGTGAGCGACCTCACCCGCAATATCGTCATCTCCCGTTACGGGATCGACCCCGCCAAGGTGGTCACCGTGCACAACGCCGTGGACTTCAGCGGCCGGGAGAACGTCCATGTGGAGCGCGGCGTCAAGGAACCCGTCGTCACGTTCCTGGGCCGTATCACTTACCAGAAAGGTCCCGAATACTTCATCGAGGCGGCGGCCAAGGTGCTCAAGCGCACCAAGAACGTCCGTTTCGTGATGGCCGGCAGCGGTGACATGATGAACCGCGCCATCCACCACGCCGCCCGCCTGGGTATCAGCGACCGTTTCCACTTCACCGGTTTCCTCCGCGGTGTGGACGTGCAGAAGATGTTCGCCCTTTCGGACGTGTACATCATGCCGTCTATCTCGGAGCCTTTCGGCATCTCTCCGCTGGAGGCGATGCGCACCGGCGTTCCGTCCATCATTTCCAAGCAGTCCGGCGCCGCCGAGGTGCTCAAGTACGCCTTCAAGGTGGACTTCTGGGATGTGGACGCCATGGCCGACGACATCTACGCCCTCCTGAGCTATCCTGCCCTGGCAGACTTCAGCGCCCGCATGGGTTACGACGAAGTGAACGCCCTCAAGTGGAACGGCGCCACGGCCAAGCTTAAACAAGTGTATGAATCAGTAGTTAAATAACCGAACTATGGCAACCAAGAGTATCTGCCTGTATTTCCAGGTCCATCAGCCCACCCGGCTCCGCCTGTACAGATTTTTCGATATCGGCAAGGATTCGCATTACTATGACGACTTCGCCAACCGCACCATCCTGCGCCGCGTAGCGCAGAAGTGCTACCTGCCCATGAACCAGCTCATGCTGGAGCTCATCAACAGGAACAAGGGCAAGTTCAAGATCGCCTATTCCATCTCCGGCAGCGCCCTGGACCAGTTCCAGCGCTTCTACCCGGAGGTGATCGACAGCTTCAAGGCTCTCGCTGACACCGGCTGCGTGGAGTTCCTGGCAGAGACTTACTATCATTCCCTGGCTTCCCTGGGCTCGGAATCCGAGTTCCGTCACCAGGTAGAGAAACACGCCGCCCACATGGAGGAACTGTTCGGTGTCAAACCCACTGCGTTCCGCAACACGGAGCTCATCTACTCCAACGGCATCGGCGAAATGGTGTACGACATGGGTTACAAGACCATGCTCACCGAGGGCGCCCGCCACATCATGGGTTGGCAGAGCCCCAACTTCGTTTACACCGACGAGACCCAGCCGCACCTGAAACTGCTGCTGCGTAACTATAACCTCTCCGACGACATCGCCTTCCGCTTCTCCAACAAGGGCTGGAACATGTGGCCCCTGACCGCCGACAAGTACGTCAACTGGGTCAAGGAAAGCGCCAGGGAAGGGGATATCGTGAACATCTTCATGGACTACGAGACCTTCGGCGAGCATCAAAGCGCCGAGAGCGGCATCTTCGAGTTCATGCGCGCCCTTCCGGACGCCGTGCTGCGGGACGGCACATTCAACTTCGTGACGCCCTCCGAGGCTACCAGGAAGTACAAGCCCGTCTCCGACATCGCCGTGGAAGACCCGATCTCCTGGGCCGATGAAGAGAAGGACCTCACCGCCTGGCTGGGCAACGAGCTCCAGAGCGAGGCCTTCAAGAAGGTCTATGCCATGACCGAGAAACTGGCCATTGTCAACGACCCCGAGCTGTACAAGGACTTCGGCCGTCTGCAGGAGAGCGACCATTTCTACTACATGTGCACCAAATTCTTCTCCGATGGGGAAGTGCATCAATATTTTAATCCGTACGACACTCCGTACGAGGCTTTTATCAATTACATGAACGTGATTTCCGACTTCCAGATCCGCCTGGACGAAAAGCGGGCGGCGCTGGACGTGAAGGAAACCGCAGAGCAGGAGTTGAATACCCCTGTCAAGACTGTGCGGAAGAGAGTGGCGAAGAAAAAGTAATCAATGACAAAGAAAAAGAATCTTGAACCGGACTATCTGTTCGAAGTAAGTTGGGAAGTGTGCAACAAGGTGGGCGGTATCTATACCGTGATTGCCACCAAGGCACTTCATTTACAGTCCCAGCTGGGACGCCGTCATATTTTTATCGGCCCGGACGTCTGGATGCACCGCGTTGGCAATCCCGACTTCCTGGAAGACCCTATGCTGTACCGTTCCTGGAAGGCCCAGGCGCTGGCCGAGGGTCTTCGCGTCCGCGTGGGCCGATGGAACATCCCCGGGAAGCCCGTCGCCATCCTGGTGGACTACAAGCAGTTCCTGACCCTGTCCGACAAAATCCTGGCCTCCCTGTGGGAGGACTTCGGCGTGGACTCCATTTCCGGCAACTGGGATTATAAGGAATCCGCCGTGTTCGGCGTCCTGGCCGGCCGCGTGATCGAGAGCTTCTGGAACTACAATCTCAACGGCGGCGAGAAGGTCGTGGCCCAGTTCCACGAGTGGCAGACGGGTGCGGGCGTCCTGTACCTGAAGAAGCGCGCCCTCCCCGTGGCGACGGTCTTCACCACGCACGCAACCATGATGGGCCGATGCCTGGCCGGCAACAACCTTCCCCTGTACAACGATCTCCGCTCCTACAACGGCGAGGAGATGGCCAAGCGTTTCAACGTGACGGCCATCTATTCGCTCGAGAAGAAATCGGCCCAAAACGCCGACGTCTTCACGACGGTGAGCGAGATTACCGCGAAGGAATGCGCCCAGTTCCTGGAGCGCCCCGTGGATGTGGTGACGCCCAACGGCTTCGAGAACAGCTTCACCCCGGCGACGGATGAGGATTACAACCGTCTCCACGATGCGGCCCGCGATCGCCTGGTCCAGGTGGCTACGGAAATGAGCGGCGAGGAGGTGCCCGCCCGTTCGCTGTTCATCGGCATCGGCGGCCGCTACGAATACCGCAACAAGGGTATCGACGTGTTCATCGACGCGCTGGACAAGATCAACAAGTCCGACTATGAGGGCCGGAGCATCCAGGCGTTCATCATGATCCCTTCCGGCCATCACGGCCCCAACAAGGAATTCCCTTCCCAGACGTCCCACGTGCTGATGAATGCCGAGTACGACATCATCACGCGTCGGCTGAGGGAAGTCGGCCTGACCAATGCCATCGGCGACAAGGTGAAGGTCTATTTCATCCCTTCCTACCTGAACGGCGACGACGGCGTCTTCAACATGACTTATTACGACCTGCTCTGCGGCCTGGACCTGGCCCTGTTCCCGTCCTATTACGAGCCGTGGGGCTATACGCCGCTGGAGGCGCTGGCCTTCCGCGTGCCTACCCTCACCACCACGCTGGCCGGTTTCGGCCTCTGGGTGGAGACGCATTACAAGAAAGAGCATCCCGGCATCACCGTCCTCAGGCGCGACGATACCAATTACCAGGAAGTCGTGGACGGGACGGCGGAGCGCATCCGCGAGCTCTGCTCCCTGGAGCTGGAGCAGCGCAACCAGTATCGCGAGAATGCCCGTGAAGTTGCCCAGATCGCCCTTTGGGAGAATCAGATCAAGTACTATCAGGAGGCATATACCCTTGCGCTCGGAAAGATTCAAAGCAGGCATGACTCCTATAAAACACAGAAGAAGACTATGCAATACTTCAAAGCAGACGTTACCAATCCCAGCTGGAGAAGCATCCTGGTTACCCGCCATCTTCCGGAAAAGCTCGCCCGTCTGGAGAAACTGTCCAAGAACCTGTGGTGGTGCTGGAACGAGAGCGCCAAGAATCTGTTCCGTTCCATCGACCCCGAAGTCTGGCACAAGAGCGGCCACAATCCGCTGGTGGTGCTGGACACCGTGAGCATCAAACGCTTCCAGCAGCTCTCCGAGGACGAGGACTTCCTCGCCCGCATGAAGAAGGTGCTGGACGAATTCGATACCTACATGGCCGCCAAGGCCGAACGGAAGTCCCCGTCCGTGGCTTACTTCTGTATGGAGTACGGCCTGGATACTTCCCTGAAGATTTATTCCGGCGGTCTGGGTATCCTGGCCGGCGACTACCTGAAAGAAACCTCCGACATGAACACTAATCTGGTGGCCGTGGGTCTGCTATACCGCTATGGCTACTTCAACCAGGTGCTGTCGGCCCAGGGTTATCAGGTGGCCGGTTACGACGCCCAGGACTTCGCCAAGATCCCCGCTTCGCCCGTGTTTGACGAGAACGGCAACTGGCTCACCGTCTCCGTCGCCTTCCCCGGCCGTCAGCTTACGGCCCGCCTGTGGAAGGTGGAAGTCGGCCGTACGGACCTGTACCTGATGGATACGGACTACGAGGCCAACGCCCCCGAGGACCGCGAGGTTACGTATCACCTCTATGGCGGCAGCTGGGAGAACCGCCTCAAGCAGGAACTGCTGCTGGGTGTGGGCGGTATCCGCCTGCTGCGCAAGCTGGGCCTGGATCCGCAGGTGTATCACTGCAACGAGGGCCACGCCGCCTTTACCGGCCTGGAGCGCCTGCGCGAGTACATCGAGCAGGACAACCTGGACTTCACGGAGGCCCTGGAGGTGGTCCGCGCCAGTTCCCTGTTTACGACCCATACGCCGGTTCCCGCCGGCCACGATGCCTTTGAGGAAGGCCTGCTGCGCCAGTACATCGGCCATTATCCCGCCCGCCTGAAGGTGGACTGGGAGACGCTCATGTCCCTGGGTAAGGACAATCCGCTGGATGCGCACGAGAAGTTCTCCATGTCCAACCTCGCCGCCAATATCTCCCAGAACGTGAACGGTGTGTCCATGCTGCACGGCAAGGTGTCCCAGGATATCTTCGCGCACATGTATCCCGGTTATCTGCCGGAGGAACTGTTCGTGAGCTATGTCACCAACGGTGTGCATTATCCCACCTGGTGCGCCCGCGAATGGAAGCCGGTGCACGCCAAGGTCTTCGGCCCTGAGTTTGCCACGCACCACTATGACAAGTCCTGCTTCGAGGGCATCTACAAGGTGTCCGACGAGGAAGTCTGGTCGGTCAAGACGGGCCTCAAACAGAGACTCATCAAGTTTGTCCGCGAACGCCTGCAGGACAATACGGTGAGCAACCATTACAGCCCCACCGAACTGGTGACCATCCTGGAGACCCTGCGCGACGACGTGCTTACCATCGGCTTCGCCCGCCGTTTCGCTACATACAAGCGTGCAACGCTGCTGTTCCGTGACCTGGATCGTCTGGACAAGATTGTGAACAATCCTTCCCAGCCTGTCCAGTTCCTGTTCGCCGGTAAGGCCCATCCCGCCGACAAGGCCGGTCAGGACCTGATCAAGCAGATCGTGGACATCTCCAAGGATCCCCGTTTCATCGGCAAGATCGTCTTCGTGCCAGGTTACGACATTACGCTGGCAAAGCGCATGGTCCAGGGCGTGGATGTGTGGATGAACAACCCGACGCGTCCCCAGGAGGCTTCCGGTACGTCCGGCGAGAAGGCCGCCATGAACGGCACCATGCACTTCTCCGTGCTGGACGGATGGTGGGTAGAAGGCTATAAGGAAGGCGCCGGCTGGGCCCTGCCGATCGAGCAGGCCTACGAGGACAACAACTTCCAGAACGAGCTGGATGCCGCCACCATCTACCAGATCCTGGAGAACGATATCGCTCCCGCCTATTACAACGTAGACCGCACCACCGGCCGCAGCCGCGAGTGGGTGGGCTACATCAAGAATACCATCGCCCAGGTGGCATGCAACTTCACCACGAACCGCATGCTCACCGACTATATCAACCAGTACTACGAGCCGCAGGCCCAGGGCGCCGATGCCGTAAAGGCCGATGACTTCGCCCAGGCCCGCGAACTGGCCGCCTGGAAGACGCGTGTCCGCCGCGAATGGGAGAACGTGCGTCTGGTCTCCCGCAGTGAACCCGCTACCAATTACGACCTCACCCAGTCCACTCCCTATCACGCCGAGATGGAGGTCCAGATGGGTTCCCTCACGCCGGACGAAGTGGGTCTGGAGGTGATCTTCGCCCAGCAGGATGTGCGCGGAAAGATGCACATCGTGGAAGTGCAGGAGTTCAAGGTGGATTCCTTCAAGGATGGTGTGGCCAAGTACACGGTGAATGTGCTGCCGGAGAAGACGGGTGCCTACATGGTGGGCGCACGCGCTTTCGCCAAGCATCCGCTGCTGGCTCACCGTCAGAGCTTTGAGTGTGTAAAGTGGCTGTAGTAACAACCGGTTTTTTCGACGGTGTCCATCTGGGGCACCGTCATGTCCTTGAGACGGTCGTCTCCGCTGCCCGTGAAAGGGGAGAGGAGGCGGTCGTCGTTACGTTCTGGCCGCACCCGAGGACGGTGCTGCAACAGGACGCGAGGGATTTCCGTTTATTGAGCTCGATGGAGGAGAAGAAGGAGTTGCTCCACGCCTGCGGTATCGACCGCGTGGAGGTCCTTCCTTTCGACCGTTCTTTCGCCGCCATGACGGCCGCCGAGTATCTGGCTTTGCTCCGTGACCGCTTCGGCGCCACGCTCGTCGTCATGGGCTATGACAACCGTATCGGTTCTGACTGCCTCACCGCCGCCGATCTGTTTGGCGCGGGCACCGAAGTGCCTGTTTTGGTGTCCAAACCCCTGGTTTTGGGCGGTTCTGACACCAAAACCCCTGTTTCGGTGTCAGAATCTTCCGGGCCCACGGCCGAAGGAATTTATTTTTCGCAAGGCTTTGCGAAAAACCAAATTCCTTCGGCCATCGCAAACCCCACGCGCGATAGTGCCGCGCATTCTTGCTGTCATTCTGAGCGAAGCGAAGAATTTCCGGTTATTTCTTCTACTCAGATCCGGAAGGCACTGGGAGAGGGGAGAGTGGAGGATGCGAATGCCATGCTGGGGTATGAGTATGGGCTGTACGGGGTGGTCGTGTCGGGTAACCAGATGGGCCGCACCATCGGCTTCCCGACGGCCAACATGCAGTTGTACGAACCCCTGAAGCTGGTTCCGGCGAACGGGGTCTATGCCGTTGAGGTAGAGGTCCTCGGCCGGACGCTCAAGGGTATGTGCAACATCGGCCTGCGTCCTACGGTCGGCGGTACTACCCGCACCATCGAGACCCACATCCTGGACTTCAGCGAGGACATCTACGGCCTCCCGCTCCGGATCCGCTTCCTCCGCCGCATCCGCGACGAGCGCAAGTTCCCCTCCCTCGACGCCCTCAAGTCCCAGCTCCACCAGGACCGCCTCCTCTGCCAGTAACCCTACGTCCCTCCCATTCGGCTGATTTGCCTCTGTTTTTTTTGCCGAAAAATCGGTAGATTTCTACAAAACGGCCGGTAAATCAGTACAAACGTAAATAGTTTCGGCTGAATCATATATTTCTGCGGGTGGGGTGTTGTCTGTAAGGAAAACCATATCTATGTTTGCGATTGGGATCGGGTTGTATCGGCCTGGATTCCACCGATTTATCTATCGGCCTATTCATCAAAAACACATTGATATGAAAAAGTTTCTTGAAGTCCTGGTGGACGATGATGGTGCTATGCACTTCAGTACGGATTATGATTTTCCGGACAGTCTTTTCAATGCTTCGTCGGGAAAGTTCCTGAAAGATTACCTGGATCTGGACAAACGAGCCGTCCGTGGTCTGGTGGAGGAGGGATGGAGGAAAAAGAACGGCAATCCGCATAAGGCAATCCGTTGCCTGGCGATGGCCGAGATCCTCTCCTGCGCCGAACCCTACAGCCGCGCAGAGGAGTTCTGGAGCATGATGATGTTCGACTACATTCCCCTTAACGAAAAGTTTGCGTCCAATCTGAAAAGACCTTTCGGCTACAATCCGGACAAGATGATCCGTCCCATCACCGGCGTGTTCCCGGGCGGCGTCCCTCCCTACGCTACCGGTTCAAAACTGAATTAGCCATGTCTTTCCAAAGAGTAGTCGCCCGGAAGATGCGGGACGGAAGGCTACGACGTAAAACTGGTCAAAGAAACGGCCGATGCCTGGTACTTCGCCTGCAAGAAACAGAAGACGAACAAGGAGAAGTGAATAGTTTTTTCCAAAATAAATTTCTATCTTTGTGCAGACATAGAGCTCGACGGCCGGTGTACGGTCGTCGGCTGTTTTTTTGACAAAGGAAAATCACAACAATATGGCTATCGAAATGATGACTCAGGCGGGTCTGGACAAGATCAAACAGGAACTCGCCGAAGCACTGGCCCAGCGGCCGGTAATCTCTGCCGCCATCGCAGAGGCCCGCGAAAAAGGCGACCTCTCCGAGAACGCGGAATACGATGCAGCCCGTGACGCACAGGGCCTGCTGGAAGTGAAAATCGCCCGTCTGAAGGAGAAGGTGGCGAACGCCCGCGTGATCGACGAGAGCAAACTCTCGGCCGATACCGTGCAGCTCCTTTCCAAGGTGAAGGTGAAGAACCTCGCCAACAAGATGATGATGAACTTCCAGATCGTCCCCGAATCCGAGGCCGATTTCTCCAAGGGCCTGCTCGCCGCCACCACCCCCATCGCCAAAGCCCTCATCGGCCATGGCAAGGGTGAGACCGTCGAGGCCAAGGTTCCCAGCGGCGTCATGAAGTTCGAAATTGTCGAAATTTCCCTGTAAGATGGCAACTATTTTCACCAAAATCGCCGCCGGCGAGATCCCTTCCTACAAGTGCGCGGAAAGTGAAGACTTCTACGCCTTCCTGGATATCTCCCCGCTGGCCAAGGGTCACACCCTCGTGATCCCCAAACGCGTGGAGGACGACTACATCTTCCACCTGGACGAGAAGACCTACGAAGGCCTCTGGGCCTTTGCCCGTAAAGTGGCCGTGGCCCTGAAGAACGCCGTCCCGTGCAAGCGGGTGGGCGTCGCCGTGCTGGGCATGGAAGTGCCCCACACCCACATCCACCTGGTGCCCCTCCAGTCAGAAGGGGATCTGGACTTCCGCAAAGCCAAGCTTCAGCTGGAGGCCGATGAGATGAAACAAATTGCTGCCAATATTTTCTCCGAGTATGAAAAGCTCTAAGCTCCTGGCCGCAGCCGCTGTGGTGCTGCTGGCCGCCGCCTGCGGTAAGAATACCCAGATCTCCGGTAACCTCCACGAAGGTGCCGACAAAGCCGTCGTCGTCAAGCTGCTGGACGTAAACCGTTTCCAGGTGCTGGACACCGTTAAGACGGATGCCAAAGGCTCCTTCCAGTACATGCTGGATATCGCCGAGGGCAAGCCCGAGTTCATCTACCTGTTCTACGGTGACCGCCAGATCGCATCCCTCCTCCTGCAGAAAGGAGACAAGGTGAAGGTAGAAACCGACACGCTGGGCGTTTACAGCGTGGAAGGCTCCGAGGAATCCCTCAAGCTCCAGCAGGTGGAGAAGGACTACAACGCCTTCATCCGTGAGATGCAGCGCATCCTGGACCGCGAGGCCAACCCGGATCCGGCCCTTTCCCGCTGCTATATCCAGTACTACAGGGACCGCCTCAAGTACGTGGTGACCAACAGCCATTCCCTCACCGTCGTTCCCGTGCTGTTCCAGCAGGTGAACCCCAGCCTTCCCGTGTTCGGCCAGAACACCGACGGCCTGGTGATGAGGGGCATCGCCGATTCCCTCAAGGTGAATTACCCCGAGTCCCGCTATGTGAAGGCCCTGGAGAGAGAGGCCGAGCGCCGCATCTCCCTGATCGATCTGCAGAACCGCGTGGACAATGCCGATGAGATCGGCTATATCGACATCAGCCTGCCCTCCATGGAAGGCAAGGCCGTCAAGCTGAGCGAGTCCCTCGGCAAGGTGACCATGGTTTACTTCTGGGCTTCCACCGCCGAGCAGAAGATGTTCAACCTGGACGGCCTCAAGCCCCTCTACGAGGAATTCCACAAGAAGGGCTTCGAGATCTACGCCGTATCCCTGGATAGCGACAAGGCTACCTGGGCTACCGCCGTCCGCAACCAGAAACTTCCCTGGGTGAACGTGTGCGACACCCGTGGCGCCGCTTCCCCGTATGTCGGTGCCTACGGTATCGGCAGCCTGCCGATGGTCTGGTTCATCGTGGACGGAGCCATCGACTCCAACGCCAAGGTGCGCAACGCCGACGAGATCCGCAGCTATCTGCGTAAGAATCTGTAATGGCCCGCATCCTTCTCATAGACACTTCTACCGCAGTCCTGTCCGTGGCCCTGTCCGTGGACGGGACTGTGGTCCAGGAACGCACCTGCACCGAAGCCCGGCAGCAGGCGTCCCTGACCGCCCCGCTGGTGAAGGAGGTGCTGGATGCCGCCGGCATCGGCATGAAGGACTGTGACGCCGTCTGTGTCGGCTCCGGTCCCGGCTCCTATACGGGTCTCCGCGTGGGCGTTTCCACGGCGAAGGGCCTCGCTTTCGGCGCGGGGAAACCCCTCATCGCCGTCGGCACGCTGGACATGCTGGCCCAGGGCGTCGAGGACAAGGACGCCTTCCGCTACATCGTTCCCATGATTGACGCCCGCCGCATGGAGGTGTACACGGCCGTGTATTCATCGGCCCTGGAAAAGTGCACGCCCATCCAGGCGCTGGTGGTGGAGGAAGGCGCTTTCGCGCAGCAGCTTGCCGAGGGAGAAGTCCTCTTCGTGGGAGACGGCGCCCTCAAGTGCCAGGCTGTCCTGAAGCACCCGCACGCCCATTTCCGGGAAGCGGCCCCCCTGGCACGGCACATGGCCGGCCTGGCGGAAAAGGCCTTCCAGGAAGGTAAATTCGAGAATCTGGCGTACTTCGAGCCCTTCTACCTGAAGGATTTCGTCGCCACGGTTTCCAAGAAACAGCTTTGGTAATTTACTGCCCCAGCGTGAGCAGTTCCTTCAAATAGGGGAAAATCCAATATCCCAGATCTTTCAGATGCCCGTACAGAACCGAGTCGTTCAGTACGGGCGTCTTCACTAATTCGAAGCGTGCGTTGACGGTGTCGAACAGGATGATGAGGACGCTGATGATGACGGCCGATACAGCCAGCGAGAAGACGAAGCCCAGCACGCGGTTGATCCAGCCCAGGGAGGCCATGTCGGCCACACGGGTGAGCAGTTTGGCAATACACATGACGACCACCAGGACCGCCAGCAGCATGACGGCGAAGCCGATCACGTGGAGGACGGTTTCGGATACGTTGATGTACTTGTCCAGCCAGGTGCAGACGGGCGCCGAGAAGTGATAGGCGAGGTACACGGCCAGCACGACGCCGACCAGCGACACGGCCTGTTCCAGGAAGCCTTTGGAAATGCCCCGGATGGTGCCGGGGATGAGCAGGACGAGCAGAATGATATCCAGGAGGTTCATATTGTCAATTTCAGTTAAAAATATTATCTTTGCAAACTTAAAACGTGGTACAAAATTAAGAAAATTATATGACTTTTAAAGAGTACAAGGGGCTGGATCTTACCCAAACCGGTCGTGAGGTCCTGGACAGATGGAAGCGTGGACATGCGTTCGAGAAATCCCTCGAACTGCGGGAAGGTGCCCCTGCATTCATATTCTTCGAAGGCCCGCCGTCCGCTAACGGTATGCCGGGTATCCACCATGTGATGGCCCGTTCCATCAAGGATGCCATCTGCCGTTATAAGACGCAGACCGGCTTTAAGGTGGCCCGCCGTGCCGGTTGGGACACCCACGGCCTGCCCGTGGAACTGGGCGTGGAGAAGAAACTGGGCATCACCAAGGCCGATATCGGCACCAAGGTGAGCGTGGACGAATACAATGCCACCTGCCGCAAGGAGGTGATGAAATATACCGCCGAATGGGTGAACATGACCGAGCGCGTGGGTTACTGGGTCGATATGAACGACCCGTACATCACCTACGACAACCGCTACATTGAAACCCTGTGGTACCTGCTCAAGAAGATCTATGACAAGGGTCTCCTGTACAAGGGCTACACCATCCAGCCGTATTCCCCGACCGACGGCACCGGCCTCAGCTCCCACGAGCTGAACCAGCCCGGCTGCTACAAGGATGTCTCCGACACCACCGCCACCGTCCAGTTCGAGGTGATCAAGGACAATGCTTCCCAGCCGCTTTTCGGCACGGAAGAGCTGCCCGTTTACTTCCTGGCCTGGACCACGACGCCCTGGACCCTTCCGTCCAACACGGCGCTGTGCGTCGGCCCGGAAATCGAATACGTCCGCGTCAAGTCCCAGAACCCGTACACCGGTAAGGAAGCCATCTACGTGCTGGCCAAGGACCTGGTGAACGCCTGGTTCGGCCCCAAGGTACCCTTCGAGGTGCTGGAAGGCAGCTGGAAAGGCTCCCAGCTGGTGGGTATCGGCTATAAGCAGCTCATCCCCTGGTTCAAGCCGGACGGAGACGCCTTCCGCGTGATCTCCGGAGACTATGTGACCACCAGCGACGGTACCGGCATCGTACACATCGCCCCCACCTTCGGCGCCGACGATAAGCGCGTCGCCGCGGCTGCCGGCATCGGCGGCATCATGCCCCTGGACAAGGACGGCAATCCCCAGGCTCAGGTGGACCGCCAGGGCCGCTTCATGCGCCTGGAAGACATGGATCCCGCCTACGCCGCCACGGTGGATCCCTCCTACAAGGAATACTCCGGCCGATACGTCAAGGCCGGCTACAAGAAATACTTCGAGAAGGAAGACGAAGAAGGCACGCTGGACATCGACCTCTGCGTGATGATGAAGGCCGATGGCCGCGCGTTCAAGATCCAGAAGCACGTGCACAGCTATCCGCACAGCTGGCGCACGGACCTTCCCGTCCTGTACTATCCGCTGGACAGCTGGTTCATCAAGGCCAGCGCCGTGAAGGACGAGATGGTCAAGCTGAACCAGACCATCACCTGGAAGCCCGCCTCCACCGGTACCGGCCGTTTCGGCCAGTGGCTGGAGAACATCCAGGACTGGAACCTCTCGCGTTCCCGCTACTGGGGCACCCCGCTGCCCATCTGGCGCACGGAAGACGGTAAGGAAGAGAAGTGCATCGGCTCCGTGGCTGAACTCTACGAAGAGATCGAGAAGGCCGTAGCCGCCGGCTTCATGGCCTCCAACCCCTTCAAGGAGCAGGGCTTCGATCCCAAGGACATGTCCCTGGACAACTACAACAAGATCGACCTGCACCGTCCTTACGTGGATTCCATCTATCTGGTTTCCGCTTCCGGCAAGAAGATGACCCGCGAGACGGACCTCATCGACGTGTGGTTCGACTCCGGCGCCATGCCTTACGCCCAGGAAGGCCTCCGCGGCCTGAACACCCCCGGCTTCGGCGCCACCGCCGACTTCATCGCCGAGGGTGTGGACCAGACCCGCGGCTGGTTCTACACCCTGCACGCCATCCACACCATGATCTCCGGTACGCCCGCCTTCAAGCGCGTGATCTCCAACGGTCTGGTGCTGGACAAGAACGGCAACAAGATGTCCAAGCGTCTGGGTAACGCAGTGGACCCGTTCTGGGCCCTGGATACCTACGGCGCCGACGCGCTCCGCTGGTACATGCTCACCAACGCCGAGCCCTGGGACAACCTCAAATTCGACGAAAAAGGCGTGGACGAAGTACGCCGCAAGTTCTTCGGCACGCTCTACAATACCTACGCGTTCTTCGCGCGCTACGCCAACATTGACAAGTGGTCCCCGACAGGAGAGAATGCACTATCCTCCGCGTCGCTTCGCGACCCTGTCCGGGCAAATGCTCCGGAAAGTGCATCCTCTCCGGTTAACGAACTGGACAAGTGGATCATCTCCCGTCTCAATACGGTGATCCGTGACGTGCGTGCCGCGTTTGAGGACTACGACGTGAAGACCGCCGGCCGTATCCTGGAGAACTTCGTCTGCGACGACGTCTCCAACTGGTACGTGCGTCTGAACCGCGCCCGTTACTGGGCCGGTGAAATGACCGCCGACAAGAACGCCGCCTACAGCACGCTGTACGCCGTGCTCAAGAACGTCGCCATCCTGGCCGCGCCCATCGCCCCGTTCTACATGGACCAGCTCTACAAGGACCTCGGCGGTGAACTCGACTCCGTGCATTTCACCCTCATGCCCGAGACCGATGAAAAAGTCATCGACCCCGCCCTGGAGGAGCGCATGGCCCTGGCCCAGCAGGCAACGTCCATGATGCTGGCCCTCAGAAAGAAAGTGAACATTCCCGTCCGCCAGCCGCTGCAGAAGGTGATGATCCCGGTCATCTCCGAGAAAGTGCGCGCCCAGCTCGAGGCTGTCAAAGCCATCGTCCTGGCCGAGGTGAACGTCAAAGAAATGGAATTCATTGCGGATACCACCGGTATCATGAGCCTCAGGATCAAGCCCAACTTCAAGGTGCTGGGCAAGACCTACGGCGCCCGGATGAAGGAAATCGCCGCTGCCTTCGGCACCCTGGAGCAGCCCGTGATCGCCGCCATCCAGAAGGCCGAAGGAGCAGGGGAGAGCTACACTCTGAACCTGCCCGGCGGTGATGTCGTCCTGAACCCCGGCGACTATGCCATCTCCTCCGAGGACGTCCCCGGCTGGCAGGTCGCTTCCGAAGGCTCGCTCACCGTGGCGCTCGATATCGAGGTAACTCCCGAGCTGCGTCGCGAAGGCCTGTCCCGCGAACTGGTGAACCGCATTCAGAACCTGCGCAAGAGCTCCGGCTTCGAGGTGACCGACCGTATCCACACGGTCGTGTACGCCGACGATCCCGATCTTGCCGATGCCCTTTCTGCCTTCGGGGATTATGTGAAGGCACAGACCCTTTCCCTTTCCATCGGCCTCGAAAGCGCCGCGGCTGCGCCCGCCGACGCCCCCGAGGTGGAATGGATCGAGGGAAATATACACATCATTGTAAAACGATAACGCTATGGAAGAGAACAACAAAACCCGCTATTCTGACGAGGAGCTCGAGGAGTTCCGTGTCATTATCAACGAGATGTTGGACAAAGCCCGCGCCGAGTATAACACCCTGCGTGAAGCTATGACCCATGCCGGCGGTAACGATATCCTGGACACCGCCCCCACGTTCAAGACCGTGGAGGACGACGGTGCCTTCCAGCTTTCCAAAGAAGAAGCCGGCCAGCTGGCTCAGCGCCAGTACAAGTTTATCCAGAACCTGGAAGCCGCTCTGGTCCGTATCGAGAACAAGACCTACGGTATCTGCCGTGTCACGGGCAAGCTCATCCCCAAGGAGCGCCTGCGTCTGGTTCCGCACGCTACCACTACGGTAGAAGGTAAAGCTATTCTGGAGAAAACTGGTAAGAAATAGGAATGAAAAACAGAGGAAGGTTCCTTCTTATCCTGGGTGTTCTATTAGTCGTCATTGACCAGGTCATCAAAGTCCTGGTCAAGACTCATATGACCCTGGGAGAAAGCATCCCCGTCCTGGGCAACTGGTTCCAGCTCCTGTTCGTGGAGAACAAGGGCATGGCCTTCGGCATGGCTTTCGGCGGCATCGTGGGCAAGTACATCCTGACGGTGTTCCGTCTGGTGCTCTTCGTCGCGCTCATCTGGTGGATCTCCAAACTCCTGAAAAGGGGAGAGATGCCCGGTCAAGCCGGACATGACGGAACCCGTGTGCCGACCGGTGTGCTGGTGGGGCTTACGCTCATTACCGCAGGGGCTTTCGGCAACATCGTGGACTGCCTTTGCTACGGAGTCCTCTTCTCTGAATCCACTTATAGCACGGTCGCTACCCTGGGCTCCTATGCCCCCCTTATGCAGGGTAAGGTGGTGGACATGTTCTACTTCCCGCTCTGGACCTGGCCCGACTGGGTCCCCGGTCTGGGCGGCCACGTCTTCTTCGAGCCGGTCTTCAACTT
>Ga0265298_10002572_pt1 | contig 25020 bp, 13 predicted proteins | sample AusTroGonzalo_MG_3_FD_193486 | JGI IMG/M metagenome (GOLD analysis project Ga0265298, IMG submission 193486) | Bovine rumen microbial communities from tropical cattle in Woodstock, Queensland, Australia - Gonzalo_01 | ecosystem: Host-associated > Mammals > Digestive system > Stomach > Rumen ...
GCTGAACGAATACGCTTCCATGATCCGTCCCCGGGGAGAGGCGCGCCTGGGCCTCGGCGGCCGCCAGAACCTGGAGATGTTCGGCCTCTTCAATCCAGACCGGACCTATGTCCGCCACGATCCGGACGACTGGTCCACCCGGCGGAACCCGCCTTCGGACCATGAAATGCTCCAGGCCCTCGGCCTGGCCGGCACCATGCTGGTCATGCTGAACCATGCCGACCGGATCAAAATCGGCTGCGCCACCGGAGGCCTGAACGCCCTCTGCCGCACGGACCGGGAGCACGCCTGGAAGGGAGCTTCTTATTACCCCTTCACGCAGATGATCCGCCTGGCCCGGGGCGACGCCCTGCAGTGCGAGGTGGCCTGCGAAACCTACGACGTGCCCGGCTACGCCATCGACGATATGAACCAGTACGGCGGCTTCACCGGCGTCAGGACGATCCAGGCAGCCGCGGCCCTGAACGGGGAGAAGGAAGAACTCTCCGTCTTCGTGATCAACGCGGATCCGGAGGAAAGCCAGGAGCTGTCGCTGGACCTGCGCGCCTTTGAGGGCTGGAAGCTGGCGGAGCATACCGAAATGTTCTCGGAGGATCCGGAAGCGCAGAACACCTTTGACCGGCCGGACCGGATCCTGCCCCGGCGGAACACGGAAACGAAAATGGACCGCGGCGTCGTCACCGCGGTCCTGAAAAACCATTCCTGGAATGTCCTGAGGTTCACGCCCTGACCAGGAAACCCCGGAGGTCGTCGATCGGGATGGGCTTTGAATACTTGTATCCCTGCAGGTAGGAGGCCTTCAGCTCCCGGCAGATCTCCTCGTCCCGGTCATTCTCCACCCCTTCGTACAGAACGGAATAATCCAGCTTGCAGAAGAGGTCGGCCAGGCTGCTGAGCACCTGTTCCGACTTCTTGCTTTGCGTGCAGGAAATCAGCATGCTCCGGTCAAACTTGATGATGTCGAAGGGCAGCTCCAGCATCCTTTCCATATTGCTGTACCCGGTCCCGAAATCATCCAGGTACAGCGTGATTCCCCGCTTCCGCAGCTCCTCAATCCGCTCTTTCATCAGCAGGAAGTCGTTCTCGTTCCGGGATTCGGTCAGTTCGATGGCGATCCGGCTGGTGTCCAGCCCGCTCCGGCCGATAATCCGGTCGATATCCGCGCAGAAGTTCTGGTCCCGCAGCTCCATCGCGGACACGTTGACGCTGACCCGGGTGATCTCGAAGCCCTCCGCGATCAGGTTGTGGATGACCCGGCAGGTTTTCTCCAGGATAATCTCCGTCAGCGCGTGGATATAGTGGTTTTCCTCCGCCAGGGGGATGAACTGGTCCGGGAACACCTGGCCGATTCCCTCCAGCTTCAGCCGCATCAGGGCCTCGGCGGTGTCAAATTTCCCGGTTTCAATATTATATACCGGCTGGCAGTATACCAGCACCCGCGGGTCCTTCGGGTCCTTCTTTTCGGCGATATCGGCCAGCTCGTTCAGGAGCTCTTCAAACTGGCGGTATTTTTCCTGGTCGTCCGGCTGGACCTGGTAGATCGTGTTCTCCGGAATCCGGGCATGGATGCTGCGGATGAAGGTGATGTACTCGTTTTTCCGGCTCAGCTCGTGGTCGGTATACCCGATTACGAGCTTATAGTCATAGCGGAACCGCTCGTACTCCATCCGGAACTCCTCCAGGACCTTTTGGACCCGTTCCCGGCAGTTGGGGTTTTTGCTGACGGGGATCATGAGCATCATATGCCCGTTCCCGACCTGGAACAGGACGGATTTGCGGAAATAGGATTCCGCCACGTGGCGGGTCAGGTCCCGCATCTCGTCCGACATGGTCTTGCCGTTCTCGTCCAGCTCCCGCATGTACAGGCTCATGAACAGGTAGTCCTCCCGGGATTCCTCGATGTAGCGGATCAGGTTGTTGAGCCCCCGCAGGTCGTTGGCGCCCAGCTTCGCGTCATACGGATTGGAGTGCAGCAGGTACATGACCGCGATCAGCGGAAACAGGAAGGTCGACGCGGTAAACGTGGACTGCATCCGGATCCGGGCCGACACCAGCATAATGATGGAGATCGAGGCCACGCCGATAATCCCGTTCATCACCTGCCGGTACAGGCGCCGGTGCACCCGGTACAGCAGCACCGCGATCAGCAGGACGAACAGCACGTAGCCGATCATGAAAATCGTGGAGCCTTCAAACCCGATCTTCCCGTCGGTAATCCGCATCGTGTGCCCGTAATAGACGCCGATGGTATCCGCGGCGGAGAAAAGAACCATCAGGAAATTGGCCGCGGTGATATACGGCTTCCTGGCTCTCCCGCTCAGGTAGGTGGCCTCGCAGATATAGGCCACGAAATGGTGCAGCATGCCGAACAGCAGGATATGGTACAGGCACCGCAGCCCGTAGATCAGCCAGAGCGCCGTGTCCGGGTTCCTGTCGATCAGGTAGTGCAGCATCAGGTCCGAGGACGTCGCGACAGTCAGCATCCCCAGCGTCGTCGCGAAAATCCGGAAGCTCTTCATCCGGACCTTGAAGGATACCCCCAGAAGAACCATCATAACGAAACAAACCGCCAGGACGGTAATCTCACTGGCGGGAAAATAGTTCTCCAAGGTGATAGCCTGCTGCAATTGGACGCACCCCTTTGTGTGTTCCCGGCGGCGGGCGCCGCCGGTTTTTTCTGTTTCCTTGTGCGGTATTGTAACACACTTTCGGGGATTTGAAAAGAGAAAAATAACTTTTGGGGTCCTTAAAGTAACTTTACATGTAACTCAACAGGCGGAAGCCCCGGCGTTTCCATCCGGACGGTCAGGGTTCCGGCCGTTTCCCCGGCCCGGACCACCGCCAGCATCCGGCCCCGGAAGGTGTTCCGGACCGGGGAGGTATACAGGGTCCTGTCCGTCTGGTCTCCGTTATCGAGGCCGATCAGGGTTCCGTTTTCCACGCTCACCGTCACCGGTCGGTCCCGGTTGTCCGCGGTGCGGCCTTCGGCGTCAAGCAGCGTGATTTCCGTCTGCAGGACGCTCTCCCCGTCCGCGTTCATCCGGGTCCGGTCCGCGGCGGCGTGCAGGGACGCGGGTTCCCCCGGCGCCTGCAGCACCTGCCGGGCAATCTCCTTTCCGTCGATGTCGTATGCGACGACAGTCACCGGCTTCCCAGTGCAGGGCACGTCCCAGCTCAGGTGCAGGTCGTTGGTCGTGATCGGGCTCAGGCGGCGGTCAAAATGCGCCCAGTGCTTCGTCATCCCCTGCGCCGGGAATTCATAGGCCTTGACGCCGTAGCTCTTTTCTTCGACGAACAGCTCCGCCGAGAACGCGTTGGTATAGGCGATCACCGGGATAATCCGGTCTTTCCCGTAAACCGCCGGATCCGGATACGGCGCGGCGAACAGGGTCGTCACGTCCTCCCGCCAGAGGGAGCGGTAGAACCAGTACCCGTCCTTTTCAAACCCGCAGGTATCCAGCACGCCGGCGCAGGCGCCCTTCGCCGGCCAGAAGCATTCCCCAAGATAATCGATGCCGGTCCACATGAAGGAACCGATCATGAACGGCCTGGTTTTCAGGAACTTCCAGAGCTTCTCCGCCTTCAGCATCCTGGCGTAGTACGGCGTCCGGCCCCAGACGCTCTCCCCGGTCTCCAACCGGTAGTCGCCCCGGGCGCCGTTGACCGCGATGTCCTCCGTGCCCAGCAGTTTCCATTTCGGGTGCTCCAGTTTCTCCTCCATAAAGAAGGTTTCCGTCCTGTCCCGCCAGCGGTCCGCGTAGTTGACCCCCACCAGGTCCGCTTCGTTCAGGAAATCCTCCCCGGCGGCCCTCGGTTCCGCCTTGACTTGGTCGCAGGCCGCCGTCACGGGCCGGGAAGGATCCAGCGCGCGGCAGAGGCCCGCCAGCTTTCTCAGCACCGCGGCCCCGCCGTCGGTAATCTGCTCCCCGATTTCGTTGCCGGCGCTCCACATGATTATCGACGGGTGGTTCCGGTCCCGCCGGATCATGGCGGTCACGTCCTTCTGCCAGCAGGCGTCGAACCATTCGGAGTATCCCCGGCTTTCATGCGTGTTGGAGCCGAACTCCTTTCCCTTCATGACCTGCCATTCGTCAAAAGCCTCGTCCATGACCAGGAAGCCCATCCGGTCCGCCAGGTCCAGCACCGCAGGATCCGGCGGGTTGTGGCTGCACCGCAGCGCGTTGCAGCCCATGTCCTTCAGGCGCTGCAGCCTTCTTTCCCAGATTTCCGGAGGAACCGCCGCGCCGGTGCATCCGCCGTCATGATGGATGCAGACCCCCTTCAGCAGCACTTTTTTCCCGTTCAGCAGGAAGCCCCGGTCCGCGGTATAGCGGATCGTCCGGATGCCGAAGGCAGTCCTGCAGGTGTCCGCCGTATCCTTCCCTCCGGAAAGGATCGCCTCCGCCGTATAAAGCACCGGATGCTCCGGTTCCCAAAGCCGCGGCTCCGGAATCGCCAGCCGGGCCCGCAGCGTCTGCCTGGGGGCGCCGTAAACCGGGATCACCGTCTCCGCCTCCGTCCGCCCTTCCGGGCCAGTCACCCGGAGAAGCAGGGACAAGCCCTCCTCCCGGTCCGGATTTTCAACCTCCGCCTGCAGCTCCGCAGCGGCGGTTTCCCCCTCCGGCGCCGCGGCCACGCTGAGCCCCCACAGCGGGATATGCGCCCGGTCGTGCTCGATCCAGGTCACCTTCCGCGTGATTCCGCTGCCCGAATACCACCGGCTGTTCGGCTGATGGCTGTTGTCCACCCGGACCAGCAGCTCGTTCTCTCCTTCCTTCAGCAGGGGCGTCAGCGGAACCTCAAAGGGCGTATAGCCGTATACATGGCGGCCGGCCTCCTGCCCGTTCAGCCAGACCGTGCAGTTCATATAGACGCCGTCAAACAGGAGGGATACTTCCCGCCCGTTCCCCTGGCACTGAAACCGCCGGCGGTACCAGCCGATCCCTGTCCTGGCATATCCGCCGGACCCGCAGGAGGGCGCCTGTTCGTCCACGGGATAATCCCGGCTCCAGTCGTGGGGCAGCCGGACCGCCCGGAATTCTGTCCCCTCCTCCGGAAACCCGGCCCGGTCCGTCAGGGCAAACTCCCAGCCGTCATGAAAACGCCGCTCCAGCCGATGTGTATCCATCCGTAATCCATCCTTTCCCTGTATCCGCCCCAGGCGGATATATAGATTTCATTTCCTCCGAAAAGCTTCATACCGGTATTCGCCGGAACCCGGGCCTTTCCCTTTTTCCCGGGCTTGCCCGCAAGAATCTGCCCGCGCGAAGGCTCAACCTGCCTCGCCTGAGCAAGGGCAGTTTCGGCGGAGATTGGACAATCAGCATTTCCAAAAAGAAGTGCCTTCCTGCTGTTTTATTCGTATCAATGGATGGCCGGAACAGGGAGGGTTCCGGTCCGGGAAAGTTTCCGGAATATGACAGATTTCCCCATGATCTTGTGGTTTTCTCTTGAATTTTATACTGTATTTTGTTATAATTGTAATGGTTTTTTAATGCTTCGCATTGAAACCGTATGAATTCCGGCCTCCGGAGCCGATTCCGTGCCGGGAATCCGAATGAAGATGAAAGGGCTTTATGCCATGATGAGAAAAGCTGTAACATTTTCCGGTGTCCTGCGCGCGCTGCTGTCCGCGGCGCTGCTCGCGCTGGTGCTGGCCGTTTTCCCCGCCGCTTCCGCGGAGACCGGGGTTCCCTACCGGGATGCCGCCGGCGTTCTGCGGACGACGCCGGCCGGGACGGAGGTGACCATCATTGACAAGGATAACAAGGTGGTCTACCTTTCCGGCTGGTATGTGGTCCGGGGCGAGGTGGATTACGAAACCCTGTCCATTGACCCGCAGGGGGAAACCGTCCTGATCCTGGCCGACGGCTGCAAGCTCAGCATTCACGACGTCAGCATCGGCGTGAACCATACGACGAAGACCACCTTTACCGTCACCGGGCAGAGCCTGGATCCGGAGGAGGCCGGCGTTCTGTCCGTCCGCGCCTCCGGCGCCGGCATTCGCCTGACGGAGGGAACCTATCTGCAGAACGGCGGCCGCGTCGATATCGCCGTGACCGACGCCGCGGGCGAGGGCATTTACGCCAACGCCGGCTTCTACCTGAACGGCGGCGTGCTCGTGATCTCCAGCCCGGATAATTCCATTGACACCGCCGGGGAACTGAAAATCACCGGCGGTGTCCTGGAGGATTCCTCCCCCGTCGGCCTGTTCAGCAATACCGGCATCACCCTGGGCTGGCGGTACCAGGAGGACAGGATCTCCCTGAAAAAGATGAACGCCCTCGGATCCGGACGGATCCGGATCGCCGCGAACAAGGCCTTTGTCGCCGGTTCTGAAATCTACCGGGGAACCCTGACCGCGGAGCAGCTGGCAGCCATCAATGAAAACGGCGTGACCCTGACCCCGGTGAACGCGAAGTATTCCTATAAGAGCGGCATCATCCCCGCCACCGGGGACGGAGCGCAGCCGCTGCTGTGGCTCGCCTGCGTCATCGCCGGCCTGTCCGCCTTGGTCCTGCTGCGGCGGAAATGCCGCTGAACATTCCCTATATCTTGATGAGGGTGCCGATCTCTTTGATCAGCTCCCTCAGTCTTGTCAGGTCGATTTTACGTCCTTCCGTCAGCACGCTCAGCACCGCCAGCGCACCTTCCAGGAACACCAGCACGCTCAGCACGATGCCCATGACAGGAGCCAGCAGGCTGATGATCTTGTATTTCGGGACCCGGTTATAGGAGAACAGGAACATGATCGGCGCCAGTGCGGCCATGATCGTGGTTTTCCCGATCCCGATTTTCTCGATGCCAACCAGATACTGCATGACAACAACATCAGCCTCCCTGGTAGCTGCCTGCAGGGCTTCTCTCGTCATGCCGGTCTGCGCGCTCACCAGCACCATCATCAGCACGTAGTCCAGGACAGCCGCGACGATAATGGCGACCGCGAGATAGATGGAAAAGTGGAGGGAGTTCCGGTTGGTCTTCAGGAAGTCCAGGTAGTCCTGGTGGCTCTTACCGTTCCGCCGGTAGCGTTGCTCCCGCCCCTTCATGTGGAGCGACAGGAAGAGGAACAGCGCGAAGGACATCGGCGGCTTCATCGGCAGCAGCGGAAACATCCAGAAGGGGATCGTGACCACTCCTATGCTGGACCGGACTTTCAGGATCAGTGCAAAGGCTTCGTACGCGACCGGCAGCAGGGTGAACAGGCGGAAGATCCGCACTTTTTTCCCTGTGAACACCTTCTTCGGCCGGGCGTTCAGGAAGTACATCGTCAGCGTGCAGAGGAACATATCGATGAAGAGGTTGAAGGCGATAAACCCTTCTTTGTTGGATTTCCGGAACATCTGCGTCAGCGTGGGCAGCACTTCGTCCGGTTCCGTTACTACCCGGCCGATCGCGCCCACCCCGTAGCGCATGAAAAGGAAAGCGGAGGCGATCGCAATCCCCGCGGCCGCGCCGCCGCTGCTGATCAGCTGCTTCTTATACCCGTCGTTGTTTGCCAGAATCCTTGAAAACGTCGCAATCAGCAGGAACGGCAGGGAAAGGTCGGAGATGGACTTGAGCGTGACGCTGGTTTTCATGAACTGGTCCGTTACGCTGCTGTCGGCCTTAATCGCGATCGTGAGTACGGTCCCGATGGCGCCGCATACGAAACAGAGCCAGCCCAGCACCTGGAAACCCTGGTAGGATATCGGGCCCCGGTATTTGATGTCGTTTTCCGCGCTCTGCTCGTGGAGCCTGGTCCGCTGCCGTTTCGCTGCCTCGGGCGTCCCGGGCGTCCCCTCCGGTTTCGCCGGAACAACCGTTTTTTTTCTTCCTTTATTTTTCGCCATGGCTGCATCGTCCTCTTCTGTTCCCGCTGGCTTGCCTGAATATCCTTACGGGCAGTCTGTCACGTCTGTTTCAGGCCGCCGGTCCCCTGCCGGCTTCTCCCTCGGCGGATGCCGCTTCAGGTAGGCCTCGAAGGGGCCCTGCGCGGCCCGGGTGATCCGCGCCTCGCCGTCCAGTTCGAAGAACCGGCATACGTCCGGATCCACGCCGAAATAGTTGTCCCCGGCCATCAGCGCCCCGTTCCGGCAGCCGCCGGCGCAGCGGTCGATAAACCGGCAGGCCCGGCATTTGTCGTTCCCGTCCCGGACCTCCTTCACCGTCGCGTGGCAGAGCCGGTTCATCTCCGAATTCCCCAGGATCTCCTTCAGGGGCGTTTCGAACAGGTTCGGGAAGTGTTTCGCATATCCGGTATCGGCCATGCCCATGCAGGGACAGACCATGCCCTCCGCGCCGATATAGAAGTTGTGGATCAGCACGCCGCAGGACGGCATGTCGTCCTCGTCCTCCGCGCTGCATTTCCGTACGGCGAAAATTCCCCATTCCGGATCCCCGGGCGTATACATGAATTTTCCGCCGATCATAATCGATACAGGCGCGTCGTCCTCAAAGTACTGCGGAATGTATTCCTCACAGAAGGCCAGCTCCTCCTCCGGCGTCAGCTGCAGGTCCCGCACCTCCGGATTCAGCCATTCGCCCATCTCCATCATGGCGCCGCATTTCATGCTGCCGACCCCGAGGGAACCCATCAGCCGGATGCTTTCCCGTACGGTATGGAGATTCTTCCGGTGGATGCACATGGAAACGGACACCCGGTGCTTCCGTTCCTGCAGCAGCTTCAGCGCCTTGATCGTCCGCTCCTCCGCCCCGGGGATACCCCGGAGGAAGTCGTGCTGGCCGATGCCGTCGAAACTCAGCTGGAAGGGGGGATGCATCCCGCGCCGGTCCAGCGCGTCCAGCAGTTTTTCGTCTGTCAGCCAGCCGTTGGTATAGATCACGTCAATCCCGATTTCCCTTTCCGCCAGGGCGTCGACGATCTCCAGGAAATCCTCCCGTACCAGCGGTTCCCCGCCGGTCAGGCCGACCTGGAAAATGCCACATTCCGCCAGCTGGTCGGCGATGGCGATAATCTGCTCGTGGGTCGGTGCGCCGTGCTTGGCATGGGGCGCGGACATAAAGCAGTGGCGGCATTTCAGGTTGCATGCCCCGGTGATGGACCAATGCACCTGGCGTTTGTATTCCGCCGGATACACCTTGTACTCCTGCTCCTCCCGCAGGAACTCGGCGAATCCCGCAGGCCGGACGACCTCCCGCCGCAGCATCTCTTCCAACGCTTCCTTCTCCCGCTGGGAAAGGGTGTCCTCCTCCAGGTCGTGGGCGCCGTCGCAGCGCATGACCAGCAGATAGCTCTCCTTGTCCAGGAACAGCGGTTCCTTCCGCTCGGTGTCGTACAGGCCCGTCCGGTTTTTCTGCCATCCCCGCAGGCGATAGCGTTCATTCAGCAGGTATCTCAAAGGTCTCCCCCTCCGGCGCGTCGCGCCCTTTTATCCCACCAGGTCCGCGTATTCGCAGGCAGCCGCCTTCCGCAGGTCCTCCGTCTTCAGCTCGATCTGGGCGCCGACCCGCCCGGCGCTGACGTAGATGGTCCCGGCCTCCGCCGCGCTTTCATGGATCCAGGTCGGAAAGGCCTTTTTCATGCCGATCGGCGAGCATCCGCCGTGGACGTAGCCGGTCAGCGGCAGCAGCTCCTTCTGTTTGATCATCGCCACGGCCTTTTCGCCGGCGGCCTTCGCGGCCTTTTTCAGGTCCAGCTCCGCCTCCACCGGGATCACGAAGACGTAGTATCGGTTGCTTTTCCCCTGGGTCACCAGGGTCTTGAACACGTGCTCCGCCGGCTCGCCCAGCAGCCCCGCGATCTGGGTTCCCGTCAGGGTCGGGTCCGCCTCGTAGGTGTGGGCGGTGTACGGGATCTTTTTACTCTCCAGCACCCGCATGACGTTGGTTTTCTCTGTCGTTTTCATCTTGTTTGTTTCTCCGTTTTGTCCGAATTTTCCTTCGCGTTTCCGTATATCATGGAAATTTCGCGGTTGCAGCGGTAAACTCATTGTTTTTTGTTTGCTTTTTATGAACTCTTTGTAACATTTCGACTGTCCGATCAAAGAAAAACAAAGCGCGGTCTGCCGAAACCTGCCCGCGCGAAGGCTTAACCTGCTCCGCCTGAGCAAGGGCAGTTTCGGCGGGAACTGAATCAGTTCCAAAAACCCCTCGTTTTTTTCCCCGGCTGGTGCTATAATGGAAAAAATACTGGACTGATTCACTTCGAGGAGGATGGAATGATGAAACGGATCACCGGTCTGTTGCTCGCCCTGGCGCTGGTTCTGACGACGGTCAGTGCCGCTCTGGCGGACGTTACCTTCACCACCAAGTATTTTACCCTGTCCCTGCCGCAGGGCTGGATAATCGAAACGGAGAACCTGGATCCCGAGGAGGGCATGGAGTCCCTGGGCTTCGCCGGCTCGCCGGAGGAACGCGGCCTGGTGATCGCGGCCTACCTGCAGTACGATGAGGAATCCGCCGGCACGTCCCTCTGGAATGCCTCCGACGCGGACCTGGACGCCTACGCGAAGCTGGTCATGGAGGATTTCCGGGACGATAACCCCGAATATCTCGGAACGGTCAAGGCCAATAACAATATCCCCTTCGTGCTGATCAAAGGCCGGGATGCCGACGGCGAGTATCTCTATGCCGATACCCTGACCAACGGGTATTATATCATGATCGAAGCCTTTGTGGCGGATGAAAAGAAATACTATCCCCTGACAGACGAGGCTGTTGAACAGTTTAAATCCATCCTGGCCACCTTTGCGCCGGTCACCTGAGGAGTTTTTCCTGTCCGCCGGAAACGGCGGTTTTTTTGTTGTCGTTTGCTGATAAAGGAGGTCCGTTCCTGTGAAAAAATGCCTTTCCCTGCTGCTGGCGGCTGCCCTGCTGGCTTCCCTGTCGCTCTTCACGGTTCCCGCCGCGGCGGTGCAAAACGGGCTGACCATCCTGGCCTATATCTGCGGCTCCGACCTGGAGAGCGATGACGGCCAGGCCACCGAGGATATCGCGGAAATGCTGTCCTCCGGCGTCGGTTCTTCGTCCGCTGTGGAGGTGCTGATTGCCACCGGCGGCTGTACGGAGTGGCAGCGCTACGGGATCTCCTCCCGCAGCGTGCAGTATTACCGGCTGGGCGCCGGCGGCCCGGAGCTCCTGAAGGATGTGGGAAACCGGAACATGGGGGACGCCGGGACCCTGTCCGATTTCCTGCGCTTCGCCGTCTCCGCCGTCCCGGCGGAACGGTATATGATGATTTTCTGGGACCACGGCGGCGGCCCCGTCCTCGGCCTGTGCAACGACCAGAACTTCCGGGACGACAGCCTCTCCCTGGCCGAGCTGAAAACCGGCCTGCAGTCCGGGCTGGGCGGCGCCCGCCTGGACATCGTCGGTTTTGACTGCTGCCTGATGAACTGCGTGGACCTGTGCGCCGATCTGAACGGGATTGCGGACTACGCCGTCGTCAGCCAGGAGCTGGTCAACGGCACCGGCCTGAACTATGACGCCTGGATGAAGCCCCTCGTGGACAACCCTTCCCTGTCTTCCGAATCCGTCGCCATGTCCATCGCCGACACCTATGTGGAGGAAAATTCCCGTGGGCGCTTCTCCGCCACAGCCACCATGTCCGTCGTCGATACCCGGAAGATGCCCGCCGTCATGGAGGCCGCGGAGGCCTTCAGCGCCGCCCTCGCCGCGGAGCTGGTATCCAACCTGTCCGGCGTCGTCCGCCTGCGGCAGCAGCTGACCTCTTTCGGCGAGTTCGTAGATTACGACGCCTCGGACCTGGTGGACGTGGAGGATATGTGCAGCGCCTTCTCCGCTCTTCTCCCGGAGGAAAGCGCCACCCTGAAGGAAGCCGCGAAGCAGGCCGTCTGCTATAACTGCACCACCGCGGACATCGCCTCCTATGCCCACGGGCTTTCCTTCTTCCTGCCGTATAACACGGTCCGGAATGACAAGAGCGAAATCCTGTCCCATTACAGCGGCGAAACCGGTTCCTACGCGGCGCTGGCGGTGGCCATGACCAACCAGGCGGCCTCCTCCGGCTACGCCATGACTGCCTCCTCCTATACGCCTTCTGATTTCTACAGTTCCTACGGCTCCGGCGGCTCCTGCTCCGGTTCCTTCTGCGATATCTGGGACGGGTATTACGGCAGTTCCTGCTCCATCGGGGACGTGTATAATTCCTGCGGCGGCAATATCTGGTCCGGCCTGTGTCCCTCCTCCGGCTCCGTCTGGGAGGGTTATCCAACCTCCTCCGGCATCTGGGCCGGCTATTCCGGTTCCTCCGCCCCGGCGTCCACGCCCTCCGTCTCCGGCATCTGGGCCGGGCTGAACGCGGCGACCCCGACGCCGGTTCCCGCCGCCACCCAGGCTCCCGCCGCGACGCAGGTCCCCGCGTCGACGACCCAGGCTGCCGCCTCCGCGGCCCTGAATAATATCTGGGCCGGGCTCCTGAATCCAGGCGCCGATTATTACCAGCCGGGCGAGGCGAACCAGAATGTGCAGCCCGGCGTCAGCGAGGCCGTCTCCGCGGAAAACGTGGTAGAAACGGCGAATGATTACTTCTCCTCCGCCGTGCTGACCTCCCAGATGATCTATTCGATCCAGCTGAACAAAAACGACCTGGACCACCTGTCCTCCGCCAGCGGCGTGCTTTCCCTGCAGCGCGGCGGGGAAACGATCCGCCTCGGCAACCTGGGCAAAACCACGATCGACTGGTCCACCGGCTTGGTATTCTCCATGTTTGACGGCTCCTGGCCGATACTGAACGGCCAGATGGTCCGTGCAGAAATCCTCTACGGGGATGAGGCGGGCGGCGTCCGCTTCGTGATTCCCGCCCGGGTCGGCGGCCTGAAGATGTACCTGCTGGGCAGCATCTCCGCCGATGGGGAGGCTTCGATCTTGGGGGCGACCCAGGGCTATGACGAATCCGGCTTCGCGATCCGGGGCGCCATCCCGCTGGAAGCTGGCATGACAGTCACGCCCCTGTTCACCGCCGTCGCCTCCGACGGCAGCGAACGGGAATATGACGGGGAAGCCGTCACCGTGCCGGCGGAAGGCCTGACCCTCCGCTGGGACACCATTCCCTCCGGCAGCTACGGCTACTGCTTCGGCCTGACCGACCTGTCCGGCAAAGTCCACTATACCGGCACCGTTCCCATCGCATTCTGATTGTTTTCAAATTGTATCTTTCCTGTTTTTTACCGTTTTCCCGTTGACAAAGCGGGACGGTCGATTGTATATTTCAATAAACCGACGAGAAAGAGGAGTACTTCCGAAAGAATCGTCTCAGAGAGCCGCCGATGGTGGAAAAGCGGTACGGGTTTTCGGAACGAATGGACTTTCGAGGGCAAACCGAACCGGCGCTTGCCGCAGTAGGGGCGACGGAGACCCCTCCGTTACGAAAGGAAACCGTATGATGGTACGGTTGAGCGGGCGCAAAAGCGTCAAGCCGGGTGGCACCGCAGGAAATGAATTCATTCCCTGTCCCAGCAAAGTCAGCATGGGACAGGGATTTTTGTATGCGGAGATCGCTCAGGGATCCTGTCCCGGACCATCACAATTACCGGCACAGCCGGAAAAAAGAAAGGAGAACCCCATGAGCACCGCAAAGACGATCCCCTACAAAATCTACCTGGAAGAAAGTGAAATGCCGACCGCCTGGTATAACCTGCGGGCCGATATGAAGAACAAGCCCGCTCCCCTGCTGAACCCAGGCACCCTGCAGCCCATGACCGCCGAAGAGCTGGGCGGCGTGTTCTGCGATGAACTGGTAAAGCAGGAACTGGATAACGACACCCGGGATTACCCGATTCCGCAGGATATCCTGAATTTCTACAAGATGTACCGTCCCTCTCCCCTGGTCCGGGCCTATTGCCTGGAGGAAAAGCTCCAGACCCCCGCAAAGATCTATTACAAGTTTGAGGGCAACAATACCAGCGGCTCCCATAAGCTGAATTCCGCCATCGCCCAGGCCTATTACGCGAAGAACCAGGGTCTGAAGGGCGTCACAACCGAGACAGGTGCCGGCCAGTGGGGCACAGCCCTGTCCATGGCCTGTTCCTACCTGGGCCTGGACTGCAAGGTATACATGGTCAAGGTATCCTATGAGCAGAAGCCCTTCCGCCGCGAAGTCATGCGGACTTATGGTGCCTCCGTGGTGCCTTCCCCCTCCGATACCACCCAGGTCGGCCGGAAGATCCTGGCCGAGTTTCCCGGCACCACCGGTTCCCTGGGCTGCGCGATCTCCGAAGCCGTGGAGGTGGCTGTTTCCAATCCCGGATACCGCTACGTGCTGGGCAGCGTACTGAACCAGGTGCTCCTGCACCAGAGCGTAATCGGCCTCGAAGCCAAGGCCGCCATGGATAAATACGGCATCAAACCGGATATCATTATCGGCTGCGCCGGCGGCGGAAGCAATCTGGGCGGCCTGATCGCCCCCTTCATGGGTGAGAAGCTCCGGGGCGAGCAGGATTACCGGATCATCGCCGTCGAGCCCGCCTCCTGCCCCAGCTTCACCCGCGGAAAGTTCGCCTACGACTTCTGCGATACCGGTAAGGTCTGCCCCATGGCAAAGATGTATACCCTGGGCAGCGGCTTTATTCCGGCTCCGAATCATGCCGGCGGCCTGCGCTATCACGGAATGAGCTCCATCCTGTCCCAGCTCTATTATGACGGATATATGGAAGCCCGCGCCGTCGAGCAGACCAACGTCTTCCGCGCCGCGGAGGAATTCGCCCGGGTGGAGGGCATCCTGCCCGCGCCGGAAAGCGCCCATGCGATCCGTGCCGCCGTCGACGAGGCGATAAAATGCAAGGAAACCGGCGAGGAAAAGACGATCCTCTTCGGCCTCACCGGCACCGGTTATTTCGATATGGTGGCTTATGAAAAGTTCCATGACGGCCTGATGACCGATTACATTCCCTCCGACGAGGAGCTGCAGAAAGGCTTCGACTCCCTGCCAAAGGTGGATTGATCTGTGATTCCGGCAGGGTTCGCCCTGCCGGATCGGTTTTCCCTCCCCTTCTGATCGTTTTGTGATTCACTATTGACTTTTATTGGAAATCGTGTAAAATCACTCGCGATGTTATTCTGAAGGAGGGTTTACCCAATGAAAAAACTGATTGCTCTTGTGATGATGCTCTGTCTGTGCTGCACCGCCGCGCTGGCCGAAGAGAAAACGGTCGTGACCTGGGCCGATGTGGAAGGCGCCCTGGCCGAATCCGGCGTGACCGGTGCATTCGCTACCCTGGACGTCCTGGGCCTGCAGATCTTTGTGCCCAACGGACTGAACCCTGTTGAAGTGCCCGAAGCGGATGCCGCTGCCGGCCGCCTGTACCTGTTCATGGCGGATGACCAGTCCGCTTACCTCACCGTGGATGCGCTGAACGTTGAAGGCATGACCCTGGATCAGCTGTTTGAAAACTCCAAGGCGTCTGAAACCCTGGCCAACGTTGAAATGGTCAATATCAACGGCCTGGACTTCGTGGTTTATCAGAATACGGAAGCCAACATCTATTCCGCTTGCCTGGTGGACACCAACAGCAATGTCATCGTCTTCTCCATGGGACCCGCTTCTGAAGACGGCGCCGAGCAGGTATTCTTCATTGTAACGGCCTCCCTGCAGCCCGCTGCCTGATCCCCGGATCGTCTCCCCGGCTCTCTTCCATGAGGGCCGTTTTTTTATTTCTTCCCGATCGGAACACCCCCCAGGTTCCTGTTGCATTTATTTCGATAATATGATAACATTATTAAGAATTTATGAACTTTCGGAAGGTCCCTGCCGCCTGCACGTGAGAACCGTATCAACAGATGTCACCACCCGATGGCGGTGAACCAAACCGAAATGAAATCCGCACTGCGGAAGGAGGAAATGAAAATGGATGAAATGAAAATGAACGAACTGAACCCTGAAGAACTGGAAGGCGTATCCGGTGGTTCCGCCGGTTCCAAGAACCCCCTGCCTGCGAAGGCCGGCTGCATCGTCTATAAGGTCCAGAACGGCCAGAACCTGACCTGGATCGCCAACAACTTCGGCACCACCGTGGATGCGATCATGAGCGTAAACGTCGGCATCATTTCCAATAAGAACGTCATCCGTGCCGGTTATTACATCTACGTGCCGGTATAATCAGCCCGCTTCTCTTCCGGAGCCCTGAACAGGGCTCCTTTTTTTCGTGCGTGAAAAACCCCGGGAACTCGTTCATGAGTCCCGGGGTTTTCATATCGTTCCGGCTGTGCCGGTGAAGTCTTATTCTCCGATCCCTTCCAGCAGTTCTTCCGCTCCTTCTTCGGATTCTTCCGGAATGTAGTCCGCCAGGTACGAGCCGCGGATCGCCTGCGGCCAGGAAATCTGGGACGCGATTGCGTATTCATGCAGCACCCGCGGATAGCTGTCGAAGTATACGTTGGAATACAGCGGCAGGGCCGGCAGGATCTCCGCGAACCTCTTCTGGAACGCCAGCCAGCGCTCGCAGTAGGTCAGCAGGTCGCCGGGCTCCGTCTTCCGCATCGCCACGGCCGCTTCCCACAGCGCCTCGTCCGCCAGCGCGGAGCTACGCCATACATGCTGTCCTTCTCCGTCTTCCACGAAAGAAATCGAAGGATCATACATCGCGTCGAAGTTCGTCGCCAGGAAGAACATATCGTATTCCGGCTCCGCCAGCCGGTAATACTGGTTCAGCAGGGTGTCCCCCGGAAGGGCGGATACCGCCACCTCGATGCCGTATGCCGCCAGGGACGCCGGCAGCACGTTCTCCATCGCCTTCGCCGCAGCGCTGCCTTCGGCGTACGCCAGCGTCAGCTTCAGGGGCTTGAGGCCCGCTTCAGTCTGCTTGTACCGCAGGGTATCCGTTTCCGGATTAAAGGCGGCGCCGCTTTCGTTCAGGGTCCAGCCCGCCTGCTCCAGCAGCTTCAGGCCCTTTTCCTCGTCTTTCACGTAGCCCTCGATGGCGTCCAGCGAAAGCGCTTCCCAGGCCTTCATTGCATCCTCATAGGCTTTCTTTTCCTGGGCGGTGGCGTTCTCCGCCGCTTCCTCCACCGGGTAGCCCATCGTGCCGTTCAGCACCTGGTACATCCACTGGCCGATGCCGAAATATCCGGTGCTGCGCAGGCCGTAGTTCCCGACCGCTTCGCTGATCATCGCGTCCCGGTCCAGCAGGTAAGCGATCGCCTGGCGGACTGCCGGGTCGTCCAACGGGGCTCTGTCGGTGTTGAAGCTGATGAAGCTCAGGCCGCTGCGGGCATAGTTGTCTGCCGCCAGCAGCTCGTTCTCCGCAGTCATCCGGCCGATCTCCCCGATCATCGCCGCGTCGCTGATCTTGTTCAGCAGGGTCACGCTGCCGCTCTGCAGGGCTTCGGCCATCTCCGCTTCGCTCATTGTTGTCACGGTAATCGCGGGGATCATCGGCTTGCGTCCCTTGGAGTCACCCTTGTACATGGGATTGATTTCGAACATGGCCGTTCCGTTCTCATAGGACACCAGGGTGTATGGGCCGCTGGTAACCTTCGGGTGGGTCCGGTATCCGGTGTTCTCATCCAGGATCGTTTTCCGGAGCAGTTCCGCCGTAAACACGGGGGCTTCGACGGCCGCGTCCGCGTTGGCCAGGTATACGCCTTCGCCGTCGTCCGCCACCTTCACCCCGGGCGCGATCACGGAGATCGGATAGGGCGTACAGTCCAGCAGGCCCAGCTCGTAGAAGAAGGGCAGGTAATCCGCGTCGATCGTCATCGTCAGCAGATAGTCCCCCGTGACTTTAACGCCGCTCAGCGCCTTCGCTTCGCCGCTGATGTATTCCTTATAGCCCTTCAGGTAGGTGGGGCGCAGCACGTTCGCTCCCAGCTCCTCCATCTCCGGCGCCATGGTCAGCAGCAGGGAGAACGCATAGTCCCACGCCGTGATCGGGGTGCCGTCGCTGTAGGTCAGGTCGCTGTACAGCGCGATGATGAAGGTCAGATCGCCATTGGTTTCCTGGGTCGCCGTCATGCCGCTGATGACGGATTGATCCGGCGCGAACATATCCTCGTCCGTGTTCCATTCCGTCAGGTTGTAGCCGTGGATCAGGCTGCGCACGTCCAGGTCGCTGCTGGCGTTTCCCCACAGGGGTGTAAAGAAATTGCCGGTCAGCGGCGTGGTCACCGCGACTGTCAGGCGGTCATAGGAATACTGTACCGCGGCTGCGGCGGGTTCCGCTGCTGCGGTTTCCTCCGCGGCCTGTGTCTCCGTAGCCTGGGGTTCCGTCTCCGTTGCCTGCGCTCCCGTGTTCTCCGCCAGCGTTGCGGAGAAAGACGTCAGCATGAGCATGATTACCAGAATGCTCGCCAGAATCTTCTTCATAGTTCTTCTCCCTCTCTTTATTCAGCACAGGTCCCGGCAGGCCGTTGCGGTTTGCCGGGCTTGTGCTTATTCCCTTTTTATTCGATCGTCTCGCCTGCGTTGATGCTGAACAGGCCGAGGCCCAGCGGCGTCTCGAAGTCGTCGATGTTGACGAGGAACGGGCCGGCTGCCGCGGCGGGTGCTTCAGCAGGTGTTTCCTCCTGCACCTCCTGCACCGGCAGTGCCGCATAGAAAACGGTCACAATCACGTCTCTGGCGGGCATCGTTCCGGCCACCGTAGGTTCCGTTGTATTATAACCTTCCACCGCGGGAGAATCAACAGCGTATGCGGCGCCGTAGTTCAGCGAAGCCTTGTAGGCCGGAGCGGCTTCTCTGCCGTCCGCGAACAGGTACTGAATCGTCAGCCCGTAGGTGTTGATCGTATAGGTTACGTCGATTTCCGTATCCTGTGTCAGGATGCCGGTCACCCGGGCGATGCTCGCGATGTAGCCCTCGATCGGCGGTGTCGCGATGTCGTACGGGGTGTTCCGGGCAAGGTTCCGGCTGACGGTATTGATATTCGTGCCGTTCTGCCAGTACCGAACGGTCAGGTCAAAGTAGATTTCCAGGATTTCCAGTGCGCCGTCTTCAACGCTGAAATTCACTTTATAGTTGGGTTGGCTGCCTTCGTCGAATGCGAAATCTTCTTCCGTGAGGCCCAGCTCATAAATGCCTGGTTCAGTTCCGCTGACAGACACAGCTTCCTGGTCCGGTCCGTAGATATCCTCCGGCTTCAGCGCATATTTTCCCTTTTCATCAGCGCTGAGCCCGGGAAGCTCTTCTTCGGGAAGGGTGAGATCATATCCGAAAATGGACTGTTCTGTGCCGCTGTATGTCAGGCTGCCTTTATGGCCGGTGATAATCACCGTAACCTCGCGCGGGTTGATCGTGAACTTACCCGGAATCAGGTTCAGCAGATAGTTCTGGGTCGACGTTTTCGTGTATTGCATGGTCACGTCATAGGTCGTGGCCGTTTCCCCGCTGGTGCGCTCGATTGTCAGGCCGTATGATGCCGGCAGCTGCTGCAGGATCTCTTCTTCGGTTTCGCCGCCCGCCAGGCCTTCCAGTTTCAGGGTATACGTCTCAGGATCTTTTTCGCCGAATACCTTGCTGGAATTTTGTACGGTCACGGTCAGCTCTGCGGGCTCAATAATCAGATCGTTCACTTCCGTGTTGATCTTATACTGTTCGGAAACGTTATTGCCATCCGCATCCAGGATTGTCACATTGCTGAAAGACCCCTTGTAAGCTCCGACATCCTTTCCGGAGGGCACGGTGAAGTCATACTCCCAGTGATGCCCCTCTTTCAGCGAACCGTTCGGATTAGTATAAAGTACGAATTCGCCGTCTTTATATTCGCCGGTTCCCACAAGCGAAGCATCATATACTTGGGTTGTCCCGTTGTAGGTGAGCGTCACTTCCGGCTGGCAGAGCGTAGCCAGTGCCTTTTCTTCATACTGCGCGGTATAGGTGGTGTCGCCCGTCACTTTGTCGTCCAGCCCGGGCTGCACGGGTTCCGGTGCTGTGCGCACCCATCCGGTAAAGTAATGGTCATCGTCAGCGTTCACCTTGGGAGCATTCGGTGTATCGCTGTTGTATGCCACGCTTGTATATGTCACGTTGCCGTCGCTTCCGGCAGTGCCGCTTGCAAAGCTGCCGTATTCCCCGGGCTGGAAGATAACCGTGAAGCCGTCGTGGATCGTCAGTGTGCCCGGCGTCACAGAAATCTTGTAGTTCTTGTTATTCGTATCATAGTCAAGGACAAGCACGTCTTTATGTTCGCCGATATCTTCTCCCCCATCCTGATCTTTATCGCTCCGTACGACCCCGGTGATCAGCGTTGCCTGGTCCTCCGGCAGGATTGTTGAATCTGAAGTAGGATCGACTTTGTATGAAAACGCAGGGTCTTCCTGTCCGGCATATTTCTCCGCATGATCGACTTTGATTTTTATCGATCTCGGATTCAGCGTCAGTTCGCCGTTGATGATCTGAACTTCATAGTTATCGCTGACTTCTTTGGTATTGTCAGCATTCATGATAGTATAAGCGGTAATGGTGTTGGCCACAGGTCCTTCACTGACGTTCGTAATACTCCCGCTCTCAGTGACTGCGGTCAGCTGGTCCCCGCCCTTCAGGGATTTATCCGGATTCTGCAGGTATACGCTGAAACCTTGATTGGCAAGAGATACAGCACTGGCCGTGAATGGATCACCGTTATACGTCCCATTGAGGGTCCGGGCTGTCAGCTCGAGCGGAGCCCGGTCTATGACCAGTTCAGAGCCGCGGACGTCCAGCTTCACGTCGTAATTGTCGTCCTCGGGCAGGTCAGCTTCGGTAAAGATGTCCGCTGCGGCTTTTCTGTAGGTGCCGGCATTCACTTCGGAAATGATTACTCCGCCGGTGAATCGGTCTTCCAGCTTGTCTGTGATGTCGCTCAGGTGCTCTGTTTTATAGGTTTCATTGGAAATCGTAACGTAATCCGCAATCGTCCAGTTGGGCTTGGTAAAGCCGACCTCGTAGGCGCTGGCCTGATAGACCGCGCCCTGCGTCATCCGGTCCGGATTGATCGTAATGTTGACTGCCGCTTTCTTCACTTCCAGCTGGCCCTCAATATATTCGATCTTGTAATAGTCCGCGCCGCTCGCGGGTCCGGTAATCACCGCCGCGGAGGGGGTTGTCTTGCTCTTTCCGGCGTCAGTCTGCTCTCCGCTGAAGGTGACGGAAGTCACGGTATGCCCTTTCTTCAGTCCGCTGACGGAATAATCGTTTTCGCCGCTCTTCAGGGCGCTGCCGTCATAGGTCTTTGACAGGTTCTCCGCCGTAATGGTCATCTTCAGCCGGTAATACGCGTTGACCGTAATGGGGGTGCCCTCGCTGATCATGTAGGTCAGGCCGTTGTTGCCCTCGACATGGTCAAAGACGTAATCGCCCTGGTCCGCGGTATTCACGATGAAGGTTCCGCCGACTTGCACCAGTTCGGTCTTCGCTTCGATGAACGGTTTGCCGTCCATGTCGAGATAGTTGAGGGTGCAGCGTGCCGTATCATAGTTGATGTATTCAAAGATGATGATATTGTTCTCATCGTTGGAGGACAGCTTCAGCGTTTTGCTGTTCGTGGTCGGATGATATTTTTCCTGATAGTAGTTTGTTCCCGGATATTCCGTCTTCATCCACGCGGTATCGGCGCTGACCGCTGTTTCGTTCACTTCCACCAGGGAACCGGTCGGGTCGTTGACCACCTTGTCGCTGTGGACTTTGATCTCATGGTTGGAAGCCAGCACATACTGGACGGTGTATTTCGTCGCCTTGCCGCGCGGGCTGTACAGGAATTCAATCACGTTGTCCTTCGTCAGGCTCAGCGATACGGTTTTCGCGCCGGAATCGGGAATCATGCCGACGATCGTCACGGCGATTTCCTCGATTTCCATGCCTTCGGTGAATGCCGCGTTGGTCACGGTCTTCTCCCCGGCGAGCGGGTCCTTTGTCGCCGCGTCCAGGTACTTCACGGTATAGCTGATGGGATCCTGCTTCCAGCCAGCGTACAGGGTGAAGCTGCTGGTCACAGGCGCGTTGAAGTCGTACCGTGCCGTGCAGTCCGCGTTCGTATACCATCCTGCGAAGGAATAGTGCGCACGCGTAGGCACCGTGGGATAATCAACGGTTTTGTTCTTGAAAACGGTCTGGGACGGAGTGGTTCCTTCTCCGCCGTTGACGTTGAACGACACTTCGAACGACGGAGCGGTCCACTTGCCGTAAACGACCACATTGGAGGACGGCATGGTGGAGAAGGTGTAGGCGGTCATCAGATTCTTGTCCGCGTACCAGCCGCCCCAGGTATAGTCGCTGTCCACGCCGCACCGGGCCCGGGTAGGTGTCCAGTTATAACGGCTGCTGCTGATGTTTGCGTCAAACTTAACGTTGCTGATTGTGTCCAGTTTTCTGCTGCCGTAGTAATAGTCAATTTTGTAGGCGTTCCGGGTATAGTAGATATCATATGTCAGGTAGTACTCTGTTTTGTTCGGTCCGTGGCCGACAGTGACTTTATTGCTCTTTTTGGTTTCTTTATAGGTAAACCCGCTGATCTCCTTCGGCTGAACGTTGGCGTTTGCTTTGTACTCAAGCGTCTGGCTGTAACGGTCCGATTTTGTATATTCGTTGTTATCCGCGTTCTGCAGCCAGTAATTGATAGTATATGTGACCGTATCGCTTGTCCAGGAAGCGGTATATGTGATGGAGGATCCGTCTGCCGGAAGCAGATCCGCGGTCACGGTCAGGCGCTTGGTCGCGTAAACCTCACTGACTCCGGAAGTCTGCCATCCCTGGAAAGTGACCTTGCTTCCGTAATTGTATGTTCCGCCGGATATGCCAAGGGGCCAGCTGCCGGAAATATCCTGCCCGAGCTTAACGCTCATCGTATAGGAGAAATTGCTGTTTCCGCTCTTCTGGTCGCCGTTCAGCGTCGCAGTCACATTATAATTGTTTGTTATTCCCCACATATTGGTGACGGAAACTGTACCAGGCCGGAAATAGATGGTGTAGGTCTTCAGTTTGTAGTAAACATACAGCACGGAGGAACCGTCCGCTTCAATGACCGCCTCGGAGGTTGCGTTCTGCGCCGTATCGTATTCGTATCCCTTCCGGGTCTTATCCGGTGCGGACGCCGCCTTGACGGTGGTTCCGGTCTTTGCCCTGGCCGTTTCGGAGTTGTCGTACTCGAATGCGGCGGAAGAACCGGCTTCGTTATACTTTTCAAACAGATAGACGATGGTGTAGTTGACTTCCTTGCCCTCCCAGTGGGCAAACAGAACCTTGTCGTCCTTCATTTCCAGCGTAGCAGCGGTAATTTTGTTGCCGCCTTCCACCTGGTCGTACCATCCCGTGAACTGGTAGCCGGTCCGGGTCGGAACGGTCTTCGTCACAGCCGCGTTCTGGCCGTAGGCGACGGTCTGGGGAGCGATATAGCTGCCGCCCTGGGTGTTGTAGCTCAGGGTTACGGTATCCGGCGTATAGTATACGTTGATCTCGATGCCGGAGGCCTTGTCGATGTAGACCGGAGTGGTTTCCAGGAAGGTCATATGGGCGTACTGCTTGACCGGCGCGGTCACGTTGGTGTCGATCACGCCCTTGTCATTCACGCGCTCGATAACGCTTTCTGTTCCGTCCAGGTTCTTCAGAATATAGACGTAGGTAAATTCGGCCGTGTAGGGCACATATTCCTTGGTAATCGTCTTCGTGTAAACGTTGCGGTCCGCGTCATAATCGTCTTCGGTGTAATCCGACTTGTTGACGGTGATCGTGGTTCCGTTCGGATAATAAATCGGCTGAGCCGTATTCCCGGTCACCGTCTGGTCCTGGTAAATGTTCGCCGGGCAGTCGATGGTATAGGTATCGGTGTTGAACTGGAAGGTCTGCCGCTCGAAAGGATGGTTTTCGCCGGCGGCATTCTTATAGAAGAATTCTGCGGTCACTTCATAGATCTTGATCTTCTCGAAGATCGCATAAACGTTTACCGTACCGCTGACGGTAAATCCCATCGTGACCTTCTGACCGTTTCCGTCCTCCTGAGTGTTCCATTCCTTAAAGTTGTATCCTTCTTGATAAGGATCCTGAGGCAGCACACTGATGATTCCGTTCTCAAGGATCATCTCGATCTCGCTTGTACCGTTTACGTAGAAAATAATCTTGCTGTAGGTATCGCCGCCTGTCGGATTGGACCTCGTCGTATTCAGCCCGTCCGCGAAGGCCGTCATCGGCGCGATCTGTAGAAGCATCGCAATCGCGAGGATCAGCGCGTACAGCCTTTTGCTCATGGAAGTCGTCTTCATCTTCTGTCTTCCCCCTGATTGTAAGCATGGAATCCGTTTCGTTTCCGGCGCGGATCCAGTGTGGAATATGGGACGTTGTTATCTCTTAACGGTAGGCTACTTCCAGCTCCCACCGGTAGCCCAGGGTCTGAACGCTGGCGGTGAAGCTGTAGGTCGCGTCAGTGGCTCCCTCAACCGGCTGCATGCCGCTGCCCTGGTCGCAGTACCACTGGTAGTAAATCTCTTCGCAGTCCTCGAATCCTTCCAGCAGGCTGGTCAGGTTCACGGTTTCTCCCTCTTGCATCACTGCGCGGCGGGAGGAGAAGATCGTCACTTTCTTGGGAAGGTATTCCTTGGGGGTCTCCACTTCGTCGGCCGGCAGGACGGATTTATGGATGTAGCCTTCCTGGCCGTTGACGACCACGTGCACCCAGTCGCCTTCGTACCCGACGACGGTCACTTCCGCGCCGGCGGGCAGAGTGTCAAAGATCACGCTCATGCCGTCCGCGTTTTCGCGTACGTCCGCGTCCGCTTCCAGATTCACGGCAGCGGGCTTTTCCAGTCCCAGAGGCGTCTCATTTTCTTCAAATTCATCTTCGTCGGGGATCGTCTCGTCGTCTTCCGCGTCTTCCGCGTCTTCCGCATCTTCCATGTCTTCCATATCTTCCGCGTCTTCCCCGTCAGGATCCTCATAGGAATCCGCGGGCGCTGCGTCGTCGTCTTCGGCATCCGCGGCGTCGTTCCCGGCGTCGTTATCCGGCGCGTCAGTGATGCTGCTTCCGGCATCCGGAGCGTCCTCTGTTTTGACAGGCGCGTCATCGGCGGCAGCCGGAGCAGGCTGTTCCTCTGCGGGAGCGGGAGCGGGTTCCGGTTCCGGCTGGGGTTCCGGTTCGGGTTCGGGTTCCGGTTCCGGTT